>JGI24022J15233_10001261_pt1 | contig 20455 bp, 17 predicted proteins | sample Ectturendosymbi2_FD_15233 | JGI IMG/M metagenome (IMG submission 15233) | reverse complement strand
GGTCCAAATTTGCAAAATCTGGACCATTTCAATCACGTTTGGACCAAAAAAAATTATTTGGACCTTTGGACCTTTGGACCTTTCGAGCTTAAAGTTTGGACCTTTTTACGATTTTAATAAAAAAGACTTTATAGATTTCAAAAAATTGTAAATTTGGACCTAATTTGGACCAATTTGTGAATACATTTGGACCTTTCCTCTGTAGAACATCAGGTAACCCTGCTCAGCAGTCTGTCAAAATGTTTGTTTCCATGGTCTCGCTTCATTGAATCTGCAAGGGCGTAGGAAGTATGACGTCAACATTGCAATGATTTTCGAACAGCTGGCCGGAATGTAAACATTTGAAAGTGTTACTGTACTACTACCGCAATGACTGAGTAGTGTTTTCGTTATTTGTTGTAACTTAAATTTTGATGCTTTGAAAATTTTTCAAGGAAAGTTAACACACATCTCAAAAGTGTTGTTGAATGTCGTCATTTTATTTTTCTTGGGCTGAAAGTACAACAGTGAGCAGAGACTTAACCTTAAGACTTATCTATTCCAACTGAATTCGTAAAGACTGCAGCACAAGTACAATACTGAACAGTGAAAAGTACAGTTGTTATGCAATGTGTTTATAATTGCATTACCTCAAAGCAATGCTGAGGTTGAAAGAACTTTCTCCCGCTTGAATAACAATAAAAACAAGCTGAAGGGTTGTCTGGCTGTGTGCACTTTCACTTTGGAACCAATTAAGTCTAGCGAAAATTTTCCAGGTGACTTTGAGGTCAAACAAAGACTTATGCATTTACATGGTAAAGCAAGGAAAACATATTTTGAAAAAATCTGAAGCTGTTGGTGCTATCACTGATAAGACTTTTTTTGTGAATTGCAACTAATAAATTAACTGGGTCGTTGCAAGGGATTGTGTCAGGGAAACTTGTTAATAAAGAGTGGCAACACTAGTCCTGAGTCTTTAGTTTTTACTGTTAACGTTAAGGCAGTGGCTTCAGGTACGCCTATCAATCTTGATATTTGAAACCTTATTAATACGCCACTTGTAACGTGACAGTAACTCATGAGGAGAGTGCAGTTACTGAGTTAGACTCGATAGAAACGTACTGTAGTGTATGCAAAAACGGTACTGTAAACTTTAACCTTAACCACAGCCCCAATCCTAATGCTAACCCTAATACTAATCCAACACTAACCTAACGCTAATCTAATGCTAACCTAATGCTAACCCTAACGTTACCTTTAACGTTAACCTTGACCTTATCCTTAAACCTAAAGTTTGGAAAGTTTTGAAAAAAATAAAGAAAAAGTGGTCTCATGAATTGAAACATGCCACCACTACCACCAAAAAGGAAGTCAGCAAGGTGAACCTTTGGTGCAACAGACCTTAACGTATCTATTATGCTACAGGGTTGATGCCGATTAAGTGACAAACTCAGCAGTTTTATTCAAACCAACCACGTCATGCGAGGCGTATCCATAATCATTATCTAAACTTAATTTACCATGTTGAAATAGCCTCGCTAGTGTATAGACTGCAAGGGGCTGAATTGTGAGAAATGTGAATCTAGAAAACTTTGTGCTGTTAATGAAAACTTGTGCCACATTGGAATCAGGCACAGAAGTAGCAATGCACGCTGTAACGAAAAGTTTCAAAAATGAAAAAAGTGAATGCCTGTTGTTAGTTGATGCAACCAATGTTATGCATTCAACAAACTTAACAGAAAAGTAAGTTTAGAAAACATCAAAAGACTATGTCCGCCCATGTACACCTACCTATGCGATAGCGACAACATTCTGCCATGTTATATCTGAAAAATGGGGACCATTTCATGTCATAGGAGGCTGTGGCACAAGGTGACAATGCAGCATTAGCAATGTATTGTATGCAATCTCCACACGACCACTGATACAAGCACTAAAACTGCAAACGATGATGTGAAACAGGTATGGTTTGCTGATGATCATGATAGCTTTGCAGTCAGACCTCTGAAAAGAGTCAAAAATGGTGGGACTACCTACAGGCCAAGGTACCAGACTTGGTTACTGCCCAAAATCTGCAAAGACTATCCTCATAGTAAAAGACAGTAGTAGTTTAAAGAAATCTGCACAAAAAAACTTTTAAAGGCACATGAAAATCTCAAGACCACGGTAAACACCACCTTGGAGCAATCCTTGGGACAGAATCATTCAAGGAACAGTTCATCAAAAACAAGGTTGAGGATTGGGTAAAAGACTTTAAACTGCAATCAAATTATGCACAGTATGATCCTCAAGCTTTATACTGAGCATTTACCAAAGGACTATGCTCCAGATGGACCCATTTCGAAAGAACAGTGCTGGACATGTGTGATCTGTTTGAACCACTGGAAAATGCCATCAGAGATCATTTAATTTCCCCTCTTGTAGGAAGAGAGGTATTTGATGCAGAAAGACAACTGCTGGCTATTCCTCTCAGGCATGGTAAATTACGCCTGATTCAATATGTCATACAGGCATACATTTTTCTGCAGCACTTGAAAAGGAACCTTGCAAGTTTCATCTTTAATGTTATGTAGAAAGGAAAACCTACAGTACATAAATCATTTATTGCTTATCACAGATGATTGTGGGGAAGCAATGGGTGAAGAGTTGAGGTTATGTACATAGGCTTGCAGGCTTAGGTGAGAGAAGTAAGTACCAATAAACAGAGGTTTGGACTATTAGGCAGAGAGCAATGCAGCAAACATGACATTGCAGAACAAAGACACATAACAGAGATGAAAAGCAATGTTTATCCACACAAATTTTGAAGAAGCAATACAATTACCCATGCATCATAATGGAGTTACACCACAGTTGCATATGTCCCACCAGGCAGTGGCCACATAGCATCTCTGAAAGAGGTTGAAGAGACAAGGGTAGAAACAAATTACAAATAGTTTAACAATAAAAGGTACTAAGTGTTGGGTAATAAAAAACAAACTAAGTTTCATCTGTAATTCATTATGACTATAGTAACTTCATGGATTGTAGTTCACTAGGCCTGGTTTTCTGAACTCTGTTGCAATTAGGGTCACAGGCTAATTTGTAAATATTAAATGTATTAGCGTAACTTCACTCCATAGGTGAAACAAGCATTGAAGCAAGGAATCAGTCGCAAATTTTAATATAAAATTGATTTCATGTAAAACTACGCATCATCAGTCCTTACACATTATTTAAATAGAGTCAATGTATTAGCATTGAAATTTTCAGCCTTTTCCTCGGTATGTCTGTTCTGCCATATGGTTTCCAGAAAAACCTGCTGATTGGTTTGTTTCACATACAGCAAGGAATGAAATATTACGACTTAACATCTGAAGAGCTGAATGTTGCAGACACTCTGAGTTCATTGAAGTTGGTGGGTGAGAAAAGTTAAGAGCAACACAGTTGACAGTGAAGCACAGCAATGTATTTCAAATTCCATGTGTGGTAGTTCCAGCTTTGATTGATAAAATTTGTTTCTTGCTGCATGTAATTTAATAAAGATCAAAGTGTTTTGTGTTTCTGATAATTTGTGTTTCTTCATCAGTAATCTATCTGCTGTGGTGTAACTGGTTTTCCATAACTACGCGATTCTGAAAAAAACTGGTTCCATGTTTATATATATGTGTCTTTGTAGTTTATATTAATGTTTAAGGCAGGTTGATTTCACAAATTTTTGATGTTACTTCCACAATGTGATAATTTTATTAATGATGATAATGTTACCATACTGTTGAATACTTTTCAAGAAGTGCATATCTAGCAAGACTACAAGATATTTTAACAATATCTTTTGGTGCTGATGCTTATATAATCAAACAATTATGAACAATGTACATAGTAACATAGTGTTGATTTTGTGGTGGCCATGATTTATAGCTATGTCAAAAGTAATTCGCATACGCATTTTGCTTTTTAATTTTAACTGTGCAAATGCGCAATAGAACAAAACTTCGTATAATAAACAACTACGTAACCAATGACAATGTATATGAATTTAAATTATATTGAATATGTTTGTAGCTATAAGCTTTCTAGTGTTTGTGGTTCAAGAGTTGGGTAAAATTACTAATTTTATGTGCTATTGGCCATAACTTCTGAACCAGAAATGTTAGAAACCCAATCAAAGGCTTAAAAGACGAGGATTTTAGCCTAATTTCTAATAAAAATGTGAGTGAAATACTTCACCAAGCAGTTGAGCCCAGGACCAGGTAATCTGAGCCAAAATGGCCAGAGACCTACCCCATTTATGACGTCACCCACAAAAAAACCCAAAACCAAAAAAAAGTTTTCATTGCAAACTACAAGACTCGTTGAGTCTTTTGAGGTTTTGAACAGCGCTTTACCACAATTGACTGGTGAATTATGGAGTTGCAAAGACTTGGTCTATATGGGCAAATTATACCTTTTATTATAACTCAGCCGCCTCCATAGGTGTTAAGAATGTGGTATACAAAGAATGAGAAAAGCTATGCTATAGATGCGAGCTATTGGATGAAAAATGACACAAGGCTAATGTTGCTCAATTGTTGTTACTCCTTTTTCAATAAACTCATGCTAGTGTTTAATCATTATGTTGTTTACAATAGTGCAAAATACTTGGGTAAGAGACAAAAACAAACATTGTCTAAAAATATTTGAGAACATTCTCAAACTTGAAGTTGGGAGACCAAAAATAACCTTAGGTCATCTAGTATAAACTCCCAAATGGAAGGTTTGGAAAAGACGCACATAAGAGATAAATAAACAAAGTAATCAAAAGAACCACTGAAAACAACAACAACAACAAATAAGGACTAAGCTCACCAAGGCAAAATATAGGGATTCAGCAAATGCTCTGGTGGAAAACAGATACAGCAATATTCTGACCATTCTTCTGAAAATTAATGGCAATTTGACAGGAGCAGATTAGAATAATATCAAAAATTTGGTAATGTGATAGCCAGTAATCACAGATTGCTTTTTTATAAAGGTGGAAAGGTAAGTTTTGCATTTCAGATGATCTTCTCTCCCTATTGCTTGTAAGATGTTAATTTTTACCAATGTAACTATGGACACTAAAATTAAAATAATTTTCATTACTAGCATATCTTGTATTATGTATATAAATCCGATGTTCTCTAGGACAGAAACTGTAAATACTGGGCGTAATCTGTTGTGAAACCTGTGCATTAGCTTAGCAAATTCCAATTTATATATATCCTGCACTTTCAGAAACTTATTTTTTTTGTAAATTAGACTTGTAAACATCTGTACCATATTACTGAATGTCATATTGCACAATATGTTGTTTTGTTTAAAATATACTGATTTCAAATGTGACATGGTTACAGACCACCACGTTACTGTAATATAATAACTTAAATGTGAAAATGCAAAACTATAGTGAAATATTTTAAGTTTAATTACATCTAATGTGTTTATTTTGTAGATCATGTTTTATACAAAAGGTAGCATTGTTTCAGTATGTTGTAGATGTGATGATGAACCAAGATTTCACCAATAAAAACACGAAATTTTCAACAGATCCTAGGCTAACTATAGATTCTTTTTCTAAATTACTTTGTACTTTCTTTCCTAGCAAGATATACATTGATTTAGAATACTTTATATGGACATCCAATCATGTACTTTAAGTAATTCATGGTTACCCATAGGTTGCAAAGAAGATAGAATCTAGATGTTATCTGCATAAAGCGCTGTTTCAAATTCTAAACAAGAGTGGATTATTGATGTACATTATGAAAAGCATTTTAAGAAAGGGTCAGATTATTGATGAACATTATAAAACACATAACTTTTTATGTCATGGTGTATACTGTAAAATTTCCTAGTAAAGAACTTGTCAGCTTTTTTTATTTCATAAAATATGCTTACAACAACTGTTGATTTCTTGTTTATTCTCAATTTATGTGTTAAACTCAGACACATGGTTCCTATCCTAGAGGTTAGACAAGGAACCTAAAAATATAAAAATATTAAGTCATAGTGAAGCACATAGTAGATGTCAATTGATAATACATAAAAATCAAAGAGTTTGTGAAGATGAAAGAATCAAATTCAACCCTAAACCTGTCTTTTTTGTGTAATAAAATCTTGCATTTTATTTTTTTCTGTTCATTTATTTTGCTGATGAAAAATGTATGGAAGATGTTTATGTGATAGTTCAATTCAGTATATTTAGGAAATCAACTCATAAATAAAAAACATTAGCATAAGAGTTGCCCATAATTGACTTGGTTTCCGAATGGTTAAAGAGTTGATTATCAACAGCAAAGACTTTCAGGTACTAACATAATGTTTGCTTTGTTCAAAGGTCAAAAAATGTAGTGAATATGTGGGTAAACTGGTGGACATTAACACCTTTGGTGCAGCGTGAATTCCATTCAGTTACTTAGCAGTCGCTGGACAGTTTTTGGATTGTTTTACCCAACAGCTAGACTCAAAATTGCATGACACAAAAAATACTTGTTTGATTGACCTCCACTTTTCAAGTAAGATTGATTTTTACAATAATTATGTTGTAAAATTTGTTTGAAAAAGACCAAACATGAGAACTTAGTCGGTCCTATGCAACAACTTGCTGCTGCAAAGTTCTCAGGTGAACTCAGTGCATTGCTAGTGATGCTCAGCAACAGAAGTCTACGTGTTGGGAACACAGTCCAGTTGCTTGATTCAAAAATCGATAATTCACAAAGTTCTTGATGGATTGAACTCAAATTTTCAGGAAAAGTGCATTAGGAGTAAGAAAACATTCTGGTAAATTGTGGTTGCAAAAATTTAGTTTTAAAAATCTATGGTGCTTAATGGAGCAACTGCTCAATCTTGCTGGATAGGACATTTTTTTTAGTCTACACACATCTGTAGTTATGACCAAAAGTACCTAACTCTGAAACTTTTCATTAGAGTTACTTCAAATTTTTAGAGATGATGCACTTAAGTATGAAGATCATATGTGGATTTTTTTTGCACAAATTCAAGTACAAAGAAGTTATCCTGTTACATGCAACAACTATCAGGACCTAATTGTTTTTCTAAAATGTGTTGTAGCCTAGGCCTAACAAAATAGTGCTGAATACCAAACCAAACTGCATTACTAGAAAAGTTCTTGCTCACATTACCTGAAATTTTCAAGGGTTATGCTGGTAGGTATGGAGAACATTATTGTAAAATTTCATTGCAAACAAACAAGTACGAAAATCATTATCATGCTTTATGCAACAACTGTTAGCACCTAACTTTTTTTGAAAAAGTCTTGTAGCCTAGGCCTAGTAAATGTGTTGGTGCCAAATTTCATAACTCAAAACGTTTTTGGTCAATTTGCATGAAAGTTTCAGGCTTCATGTGTCTAGGTATGAAGAACATTTGTGAAAATTTTCATTGCAAAAAACAAAAAAGTTATCAAATCGTGAAGTGAATGACATAAATATATATCATTCCGCACCTGGTGCATTTGAATGAATGACATATGTTTTTGTCAATTCACACCAGATGTGTTAACAGTCAGAAGCACTTCCACTTTTATAAAGTGTTTCTTCTGTACTTACGCAAATGAACATTGAGACAATTGTTAGTTCTGGAAAGCAAAACCGACATGATGCATTTATAGACATGATTGTTCGATTCTTGTTTGCTTCCCATTTTTCAACAAAGTGAATTAGAGGACCACAGTTTCATTTTGTTAACCTATTTTAAGTGACAACCCTTTAATAAACTTTTGCCAATCATTATAAAACTTCATAATAATTGGTTTTTCAAAATTATTAAAATTGTTTTGTCATAACTCCTCATATTTAAAAGTTCACATTTATTTGGTTTTTTTTATTGATTGCATGCAATAAGCCCAATTTATTTAACAACAGTTGGTGGCAAGCCGAAGCCTGAATAATGCTTTTTGTCAGGGCAGTTGCTATGAATGCTCTTGCCCAAGGAACGCTACAGCGAATCACTCAGTGGCCGTGAATTGAACACCCAACCTTTTGATTGGTAGGTAGACACTCTACCATTGAGCTAATTTATTTTTTCTGGTACTAGGGTAAATATAAGTTTCATCACAAAACAATCTGTAGTATTATAAGCACTAATATGAAAATTCCATGTAAATAATCTTGAAATTCCAGCTTGAGTAAGAAGAACTTGGTATTTCTAAAGATACATAAAGTGTTTTTTCAAAAATACTAAAAATGGTTTCGTTCCATATGGCCTATCTACATTTAGTAGAAGTGTTAGAACCAGTGTTGATATAATTGGACCCAACCTAAAAACCCACTTGTTTTTTTTTTTAATCCCACGTAAAAAAACAAAACCTACCAAAAATCCATTCTTTCTTTTCCTTTGAAAACTGTCCTATGAAGTAAAATAAGCAGCACACTTGTACACTTAACTGTACATTTTTTTCATAAATAAAATAAACAGCAATGAAATTTGAAGGACTTGAAAAAAAGAGAATAATAATTCAAACAAGTTGAGCAAATTCTATTGGTTATCTTCTTCAGCTTTTTGCCTTCTCTTCATCCAGGCTGTTTCTGATGTCAGACTATACCAAACCATATGTTGAAAAAATATATTCAATAGATGCTGAACTACCAGGGCATGCACATAAACTTGATTGTGAAACTGCATAGGTTGTGTGGGAGTGGCTTTTCTGTGTTTGCTATGTGCATGCTTTGCAAGCCTTACCACTTTGGATGGAGTGAACTGACCAACAATGCTTTGTGAAAACAAAAATGGGCTACATTTCTTTTCCCTCACCTTTGAATGCCATAATAGGTATAACAAGTTATTACTGTGTAATTCTGAAATTAGTGATATTGCATGATGTTTAAAAAAAACGTTTTTTTTTCAACCCTGGTTAGAACAACCGTAAACTTCCTTTTGATGGCTTCTATATAAAAGCTTAGTGAGGATTGCATGTTGACGTTGAGTAGAGTTAAGCAAATGATCAAATAAAGTAGTAACCATATGAAATGTGCATTGAGTAAACATAACCACATGCTAAGCAGGACTTAGATATTGTAGAAAGATTATGTGGTAACTTGTAGACCAGTGGTTGTTCACATTTACAAACCTGCTGAACACATGTAATTCCTCAAACATTTCTAGAACCTAAATTTGTTGCACAGTGATAACGGAATCAACCAACAGTTTAAGCTTAACAATACATTGTTTTGTCAGTGTCTACTTTTTTTATGGCAACAATCTGGGAGATTTGTGACTTTGTTTCAGAAAGGACAATCCTTGTGACATTTCCACAAGGAAGCTTGTTACATTTTATATTTTAACATACACCAGCCAGTATAGAAAACACATGCTTGAATGCATTTATGTTGTTGTAAATGATGAGAGAAACTCAAGGGTAAATTTAGCGATGCAGGGATGCCTTTCCATTTGGTGGCACCAAAACGTATGATGACTGTTGTGCTGAAGACATGCTTCAAGTCTCCTTATCCTGAAGCTCAGTGTCATCTATGTGTTGTTTATATCTGCAGTTGTAGTGTCAGAAACAAATGGCTGACTTTTCTATGCTGGATACTGCCATTGGTCAAGAAAGTAGTACTGAAAAGATATTTACAATTTCTGTAAAACTTTCAGGTGATTAAGTGCACCAAAGGTATTGGCCAAATAAGCCAAGGTGAGAAGAAAACTTGACCCTTCCAGCTCCAAGTTTTTTAAATGCTAGTCATTGTGATCTTGCAGAAACTTGGATAGTTCTGTGCACAAAGCAAAGAAAATGACTTACCGCTATTCCCCAAGCTGCCCAACATACCTTAGATGGGCAGACAAAGACAGAATTAGTGAGCTCATTTTTTTCATACAACTGCATAATAATTCATTAATTGAGAACACACCCTCACACTTGATTTTAACAGTTTGAACAGCAATAACTGAGAGCTTAAGCAAGTGTTGGTGTCAGAGGCAGTGTTTGTGATATGAGTGCATGTCTGTGTATTTGTGTGCAACATGCAATGTGTGAAAGTGATGCGTGGAGCATTTATTCTTTTAATCAAATTATTATAGATAAGGTAACTTTGATTAATCAAATTATTATAGATAAGAGTTATACCTTGCTAGCAAGAATAATGAAAATTATTGCACAATATTACATATTTACGATTTATTAAAAGTGGCTTGTCATGGGTGATGATGTCCTCCTTACATGCTATGTGCAGTATTTAGGTAACTTCGATTTTCATGGTTGCTATGAGCTAATGAAAGAAATGACTCTAGCCATAATAGTTCTCTCTGCAGCGCAGTATGTGAAGTAACGATATGCTTCAAACGATCTTACAAATTTCGTATCATGAAGTGATATAATGATATAGTAAATTTTGTCATTATTAGCGTGCTGTGATCGTAATCATGCTTTTCGTCGTGCTTCAGCCGAGATCTATGCGTATCTTTACTTATGACAAGGGCAGCCAAGTTGCGCTAACTTAATCTTGTAAATTGATGACAGTTCTATTTTGACAAATAGTTACTAATAAAATAAACCAAAAATGTTTGCTAAATTTATATAATTCAGAGACCCTTTGCTAAACCCTGATGTGGTTCTGTCAGACCTCAGGGATTTGATTGAACCTAGGTTAAGGACCACTATATAAACCTTTAGGAAGTTGAGAATGCATGGCATTATGTGAAATCGATTCCCTATTTTAAAAAATTGCTGATCTATTACTTGCTTACCCACCTTGTGGAGAGTACTAATGTGGATAAGAAAGAGGACTCATTTTTGATTCTGGGGCAATATATTATTTAAAATCGTGCATAATGCTGTTGTTCATTTTCAAGATTTTTCACATTATTCTACTAAAATGTATAGTTACTTTTGACCGTAACTATTTTGATTCTATTAGAGTAAGAGCTGAATGTATTTATTGAGTAGGCAAAATATAAACTCTGTAAACACTATGTAGTGTATGATTCTTTGCTATAACAGGATTATTTTTGACAGATACTATACCTTCACCTTTGTTTGTTACAGATGTTGTTTGTTGTCTAAATATGATTTATGTAGTTGCATGATTTGTCCTTTACACCCAATGCAGTTTTCATGCTTGGCCACTGCTTCAAATCACATTCTTTGTCCCAAGCAAAATGGATAGATTAATTGCAAGACTGCAATGGATGGATTATTTGAACTACAACTGGTTAAAGGATGACCTTGACAAAAACTTCCATGAGCGTTCCGTCATCAGTGTTCTTTATGATGTTTTGCTGAGTAACAGTGAAGTTACCCATGCATCAGATTCAGCACACCTGGATCAAGATCCTCATCTTTCTGACTTCGAGAGAGACTTTCCTACTGCTGATGAGCAAAAGCATTACATCAATGCCCTATTAGAAAACCAGGTATTGCATATGCTCCATCACTTTCTTGCTGATTCATGGTGCATGTTATTTTTTTTCATCTAGACTCTTTCATGCGTGATAATATCATACAGTAGAGCTTTTCTGCATGCAGTTTGTACTTGGACAAGCAGTTTGTGAAGAATCTTTGTTTGGGCTGTACTTGAGAAGACGTCTTGCAATCTTGCAAAGGTTGTTTTATGCTTGTGCTTCCAAATACCACAGCAACAAGTCCACTACCCAGGTACTTACTTTGGATTTTTGATTTTACACTCAGTTGTAGAAATTAATGAAATTTTGTAAGTTCAACTTGTGTCTCTTTATGTATGCATCAAACTGTTTGTTGTATTCAGAAATATATGTATTTGGTTTAATTTAAACTTCAGAAAATTGAAAGCTTTACCTGAGGTTCGCTTTTGTAGGTTCAAAAAGGAAGGTTTTAATATACCATACTAAATCAATCTTGCTAGTGTTATGTGTAATATTTAAACAAAAGACCTTACAACAATTGAGAAACATCTTGAACTCAACAAATTCTGCATATTCATCCTTCTGAAATTGGTATCAAGCATATTCAATTAGTTGGTAGGAAAACAAGTTCCATGCTGATGCTACTTATTCTAGAACAAGCAAATTTTAGTTGCATTTAATATTTTTATATATTCTAAGGCTTTCAAAAACTGAAGACATGTTTGAATTGTAACATCTCTGCAGTATTACTTTATTGTATCTATTTGCGTGTGAATGTTGAACTAATTGTTTTAATACTGTACAAGCAAATCTAAAACCATTTTTGATCGTCTGTTTTGAATGAACCTAGTGTTCATATCTCTTGTTGGGTCATGATTTAAGTGACATATAGGATCTAAACACATGTTCAAGAATGTGACGTTTTGATGGCATCTATATATNAACTGTATATATCACAAAAATGAGTTATGATAGACTAGAACTAGTATTTTCATTGTTTCTTGTAGATAACCCACATATCATAGTAAATTTTGGTTATTGTTGTAGTTACTGTAATTGTGATGGTCATTGCCAAGATCAACTGAGAAAGTTCTGAACGTGGGTGTATGGTATCTCCATGCATGTGACTGTGTTTAAATAAAAGCATGCCGAAATTTCAATTCCCCAAAATAGTGCAGGCCCTTATCTAATGACATCTTGTCCTGATAACTGGTTAATTAAAAGACCACCTATATTCTTTGCAAGACTTGCATTTGCATTAACTCACACTGCTCAGTTTGTAACAATTTCCACTGAGGTCGGTTTTTGTCCGTTAAATAAGAATCTTTAGAGTTCATCAGGAACAGCTATAACTCCATATACAGTATATACAACTATAATCCTATGTATACATCCCCTATATGTATAAAGTAAAGGGGTTTCAACAATTTGGCACATAACTTCCCTTATGTTCATGTTCAAGAAGTAACCAGTTACAGCTGTTGCCAAAGTAATTTGGCACAAAACTCCCCTTATGTTAATGTTCAAAAAAGAACATGCTTGTTTCCGTTTGTGTATTTGCTTTACCAAGTTTGTCTTGTTGAAGAAAAAATGACTGAAAAACTGGTTTCACTACTGGTTCCATTTCAAGGTTGATTTATAATTTTCAGCCCACTATTGTTTTTTTTGTGATTGTTGATGTGCTAAGCGTTAAATTTCCTTGGTAAAGTTGTCAATTTTTAATTTAGCATTTTGGGTGTCACTTCTGCAGTTGAAATTTAGATTCCTTTGATGATGTTCATTTTGCAAAGTTGTCTCTGTCACATTGTCTTCACTGTAGTGTCAAAATGAGATCCTTCTGCTCTGTCAGAGCATACTTGACTTCATAATTGCTAATAAGGACTACTGGTACAGTACAACTGAACAGGGCTTATCCAGTCCACTGCAATCTTGATATTAATAAGGTGCAAAGATTCATATGCAAATTAATACTGCAAATTCTTATTCTCAGTTATTTTGACATTCTACTCCAGTACATTTTTTTAAAATGCAATGTGAAAATTGGGTGTTGTGGTGTACATCATTGCAGGATGATAATAGTGGATGGGTTGATGGCGGTCCAAGCAAGGCCATTACTGCAATTTCTGGTGTCATTCGGCAAGATGAAGACCGAAAGTCAGGATCAGATGCTTTAATCGAAATGGGTTAGTAACTTCGAGCTGTGATGATTCACAATTTTTGTTTTCTGTATTTTGAAAAAAGCGTGAATCGCATGAGTCATTTATGTTATCTTATACTTTTAACAATGAAACAACAATGCCCAACCTTTGCCAGCACATTTTTGTGCAAGCTTCTTTATTATTTCAGGTGTAAGAACAGGGTTAAGGCTTTTGTTCACGCTGATCCAGCACAGTTGGTCCGAGCCATCTTTGGCCTCAGCAATCTGCACAGACGTTTTGCACACAGCGTTTGACGTGGTCAACAACCTTCCTCCACTGTCACTAGCAGATGAGACAAAAATCCCCAACATGGGCTTGGATTGTTTGCAGCAGGTAATTGAACAGGTCTAGCTTTACAAAAGCAATTTGCTTTCGCCAGTTTACTGCCTGTTGGGACAAGGTAAATATCATCGACAAGTCTATTCATATGAACTCAACACACTCCTTTCACAATTTCAGCAAATACGCTATTCAGCTTATACGAAGCGTTCTTTCTTGTGCGTAACACATACAGTCCGCGAATTGTCGGAGCGAACAACGTCAGAGTTTTATTCTCAAATTGGCCGCAATTTCTGTAGAATAACCGTTGGGCTAAGGATATGAAAATTGTTTTTTAGTTGAGTCAACAAATGAGTTGTGCTGGTGCCGTTTATTAAACCAGGTGCTGTGTTTTTGTGGTAAATAAATTCTCATCATACAAACAGCGTGTTAAGTGCGTCCGATCCTTTGCAGGTGTGTGATTTTCTCAAAAATACTGTTGCTATCAATTCGGGTGCAAACGCCACATCACGACAAGTGTCCTGCGAGCTCCTTTTGCTTCTGGCTTTTCAACGAGGCTCCCTGCGCCACTTTCTAGACTGGATTGAAATGGCCCTTGACGTTTCGCCGAGTGATGCGAACGGTAAAGAATTATGTCGAACTCACCGTGGGTCTTCTCCTGTATGTTGTTAAATTCGCAATTTTGTCGAAATGTTTCGCATTCCATTTGCAAGCAGTGCATTAGACTGAACTTTCTGAGTCCCGCGTGTTGAGTGTAAATATTAACTGTTCTTAAGGCTTAAGTCGGTTTCTTCCTTTTATCCGCTTGTTAGCAGTTTTGTGCTTAAGGTTTTGTTAACATGAGTTAAATAAACTGCACAGAACGAGTTATTGCCAGCAAGAAAATCATGTTTTATTGCATTGCAACCAATTTTTAGCAGCTTTGACTTTCAGCAGGTGGCGCGTCCGTTAAACGTGTGTGGCTGGCCCAGAGTATAGTTTCAACAAGCGTGCAGATTTTGATCTTTTTGGAAAAGCGTTGTAATTGGTGATTCGCTCGATCAAGACCTTTTGTATTTTACAAATTTTTTGTGAGAAGTTTATCATCCTGACTGAAACTCCGATCAAAACTTATACGGTGTGTGGTGGATCGTGAAAGATGATATGGATTGGTGAAGTACGTTGCTAAGTGGAGTTAAATACTGTTTTTATTCGTTTGTGGAATCTTTTTTCACTTCAGGACCAGATGACGTCGAACAAGGAAGAATTATATCGAGAGAGCTGCTACTTAATATTCTGGAAGCAACGTCAAAACCCGGGGTGAGTCCGCATGTTGTCTGACGGTTGTTCTGTGCAGGGCGTTTGACTGTTTGGCAACTTGTTGTTTTTCAATGAATTCTTTTTCGTGGTGATTCTGACGTTTAATCGGAGGCACTGTATTTGTTGCGGTGCTTATTAACTACTTGGATGAAAACACGCAAAACTTCTCATCATTTTTGGCACGAGACAAATATTTTCACCGTTGAGTTAATCACTAAAATAAGCACAGAAAACACTGTTACTAGAAATGTCTTCAGACGTTATGACACTGAGAACGACTGCATGGCACTGAAGAGAAAATAAGAGGTAATGACCAAAGCAGTGACTAAGACACACCGAATAAGACAAAGAATATTTTGAATGAAAGATACTGTCGATGCTTTCGATGCGAAAACGTTTTATCTTCAAAAAAATCAACCGCGCAGTAATTCGGCGGTGGTAGTTCATTGAACAACAACTGCTCAATACACTGGATAGGACCACGCAAGAAGCTATACGTAACATTTACTGCTCCGTGACATTTTTAATTTTCAAATTCATCACGTGTCTTGCATAGTTCCCCGTTGCTACTGCCTGAAGCGCTGACTGTAACCGTGTGCCAGGGTAAATTGGATGAATATAAAGCCAAATATGTTAATGTTTGCTTAGTGAGCAGAACAGTGGGTGTTCAGAGCTGCACAAAACGTGTTATCATCGTGTAATTATTGGCCTACTACGGGCCCCTTAGACGGACAAGAACTCGTGTGCTTAACGTCCATTCATCTCCTTTTGCAACAATAAAACAAGCTCTAGCTTCGTGGCAAGTTTGTGAAGAATCTGCCTGCTTGGCTCCGCTTTCATGCTTTTACGGCGATTCAAACTTGCACATATCTGTTGTACAATAGTTGTAAGCCACAGTAGTAACGTACGCAAAAAGAAAAGCTAAATTTTCCGCTCTTGCTCCGTGTTCCTAGCCGTAGTTGGTGTGTCTTTTTTTCAATTCTTCTTCAGTTTCAACATTTCGCTAGTAAGTTTTCTTGCTGCGTGCAGGACTGAAGATGTGTTAAATACACGAAACTAGTTTCCCTGTAAAATAAATTGCAATGTATTCACTTGCGTACGCCACTACTGTGGCTTACAACTATTGAAAAATCATCTTCTTGTAGCGGTTAATGTGCACATTTCATGTCAATAGAACAGCAAAGTCCTGACCAACGTGTTGGAGAACCACAACAACCAGAGACACGTTTTTGTCAAAGAGTCGGCGATGGTTTTGCTTGAACAGCTGGTCTTGCTCGCTCAAGAGTATGCAAGATCCTGCAGTGACGATGAAGTAGAATGGTGAGGCATCCTGAAGTTTTGGTTAATTGTCCTGTCTTTTGACACTCGTTTGGATTGCTGCAAAGTACTTTTGCGACGACTTCGTTGTCGAATCCTTTTCTCATTTTCGCAATAGACGTATCGCTTGTTTAGTGGCCCATTTACCCGAAAAAGCTTCATGCCAGCGGTTCTTAACTGGCGGGTGCTCCCCCTACGGGGGCGTCAATAAATTTCCAAGGGGGGAACAAGCCCTTATGCGTCCTACAATATGGAAAGTTTTATCAATAAACATACCAATACATACATTAGTTTTACAGCCTATTTAAAGTCAGGAGCTTGAATTGAAACAAAGGACAATTACTTAAGGGAGACGTGGTAGGAAAAAGGATAAGAACCACTGCTTACATCAAATCCTTTATCACACTCCGATGCTTGTACACTGCTGTTTAACTAAATTAACAGTGGTGCGCACTCCCGTCTACAGCAAAAGCATTAGTAATGCCGTCACTTTCTCCGCACAAATGAACACAGCGAGTTGTGCTGTGACTCTTTCATGTGGTGATTGACTATTGTGACTACGTCTTGCATGCGTATAAGCTTTACTCGTAGTATCGATTACCAATCACAGTAATGGACTGTATCATGCAAGGGCGGATCTAGGGGGGGGGCGATAGGCCCCCTAAAGCCTAAAAAAGTAACTTTATTCACCATGATTTTGTACAGTTCGGAAAACAACATTCGCGATGTAAGGCTATTTGTCGTCCCTTGTATAAATTGTTTTGTCACAGCAGTCTTGCAAAGTATACTTCATCTCTCTTGCAGCAGCGAAGCTGTTGTGAGACTTGACTGCCAAATATTACTGAAATCGCCCCCCCTAAACTTCCTGGCTGGATGCGCCCCTGGTATGATGTGACCACAGCAAACCACCTTCTTGTCCAGTCAGAATGCGATCAACACTGTTGCCTATGCGATCACACACAAACGATCACGTGATCTCGAGGCTTGGTATATTGGTTCTTACATCAAGAGAACAGAAACGAACTAAGAAACCGGCGTCACATTGCTTCAAGTCAAAACAATTCTCACTACCTCAGCAAAATCGACAAAAACTATACTCTATGATAGAAAAATTGTTTAGCAAAAACAGCCCAAAAAAACCATGAACTTTGATAAAACTAACCCAATAAACCGCAATCCGCAACAGCAAAAAATTTCCCGCAACGCAACGAAAAAAACAGCCCAATTGTGCGGGAAAACCGTCCAACTGGCAACACTGGTTGATAGGTTGCCGGTGTTGTGCCAAAACTTTTGTGATAAATGCCATTCCCATTATGCGCTATCAATGGAAGGAGGCAAATTTTTACTGGTATTGATTTTGTAAACAGTTCTTTGACAATTTATGCAAAGAGGCATCCTAGAAAGAAATGCGAACGAAGTTTGCAAATGGCGCCTTGATTAATATCACGCAAGAACTCTAGTCAACATGTGACTTTGTCGTTTTTACGCTGTCTTAGCGTTGAAAACTTGGCGTGCGAGGTGTACGGCTGGGGTAGCAACAGCAGCCATCAGCTGGCCGAAACAACTTCGGAGAAGGTTCCCGTTCCAGAAAAAATCAAAAGTTTCTTCAATTCTCAGTTGGTGAGATCGGAACCTGAGTTTTAATGATCTGTGCGCATTTAACTACTCGTATTTTGCCCGTATAAGCTATTTTTCTTGAAGTTAAAGACGGCATTGACAATGTTCGTTACCACAGTACGTAAATGACAACGCGAAAATGATTGCAGATATAAAATCGAATTATCGTGTTTTGTTTACTTGCGCCCGTTCTAAGTTTCTCTTTTTCTTGAACGCATTGTCTCAGTCCGCTTTTCCCTCGGTTGCTTTTGAATCATAACTCTTGCGTCAAGCGTTCAACTCTCTACGTCAAATACAAACTCAGCCAAAGCTATCGTCGCGAACTTACAGTTTAACGTTGCAGCTGGAAGCCGGTCAATATTGCACGTTTGTCGTCCTTTCCGATGGAACAGCGAAGTCCTGCGGCAAAGGAAGCTACGGAAGACTCGGTCTCGGCGACTCGAACAATCAGTCGGGGTTGAAACAGATAAAGTTCCCGTCAGAGCAACCGGTCAGGAGGGTCTCGTCGTCGAAAGGTCTGTCTTTTTCATGCCTGGAACTGAGATGTAAAAGATTCCAATCTGAAGATGCTTTGCCACGTGTTGTAATGTTGAGCCAGTCATCACGACGAGGCGCCTGCAGTGGTTGGCGTTCGTTAAATTCGGGAAGAGATGAGATCGATTGCTTCGGTTATGTTGTTCCATGGAAGGAAACCGTCAATGGTTCTGGTGGCTGTCAAGTCTAATGCGTTCTCGTTCACTGCGTTGTGATTTTCTGCTGGATTTGTTACTGGTTTGTTATTTTCATCTCCAGCAAATACGTTTGCAATAATTTATGTGTTTTCACGACCCACCACATGAAAACGAATTGCTGGCTTCTGTCTCCTGAAACTATAAGTTTTTCAAGGCAAAATTTTGAGGTCGACGTAGTTTGAAAATTTTGACTCTATCCATGTGGTCGAACGTAGAGAAGTTCACATGGAGTTGAAAGAACCAACAAACCACTATCTACAGCTCTCGATCAAAAGTTTTGCCCCCGCTAACTGAGCAAACATCCCAAGCCTTTCTCACAAGAATTAGTGTCCGCACCCGAGGCTCCGAGTTGCTTGGGCTCCACATTAACCAGTTTGCTTTCCAGGTTCAGACGGCCACACGCTCGCTCTCGCTGCCGACGGGAGCGTGTTCTCGTGGGGGGACGGCGATTACGGCAAACTCGGCCATGCGTCGAGCTTGACGCAGAAGTCGCCCAAACTCATCGAAGGTCCGCTGTCCAAACGGGTGAGTCGGAAAATTCTTGTTTCGCGAACCTTCGAAGCGGCAACGGCCGTGTACATCTGATCCGCCCGTCCCGGCTTCACAATTCATTTCGGGTTGACTCAGCAGGAAAGCCGCTGTTCTCTTTGTGATGACTCGGCGCGAAAGCAGCTGTGATTTTCTTGCTCGTCCTTCACACCAGCCCTGAGTGCCGCTTTTCCGCTTTGAAAGATCAGAGTTGCCAAACGCTTGATTAATGAATCAATGTCAGAAAAGCAACGGTGCACATGACATGCAAGCGACATTCGTGCGGACCGTTGTTGACGTTGCTGCACTGTACAGCACGGAAAGAATTTTCTCCCCACGACAAACTTCTGTGTTCCAATGAAAAGCTGTCTTTCGAATTTTTGTTTATTGTCAAATGCAAAGCAGCGCCGTGAAAATATCATTTCCAGTTCCGGCTTTTCGGCGTCATACAGCTTCGGTGAATGGCATGTGAAAATTTAAGTCTTTCCTGAAACGATACTCGTTTACAGTTTCCTTTCTTGACGCTAGTTACCTCAAGATTTTGCTGTGAAATTGATTCTCTATCGTTTGCTTGCTCATTGCAAAACTCGCGCAGTATGCGTTCTCTTAAGATTGGTGTAAGGCAATGCTGCGCAGCAAATAAAAGTTTTACTGCTTTCTATTCTAGACACAATTTTACTAAGTCGCCTTCTTCATCTACGTCGGTTAACAACTGTCTATAAAAAAGCTGTAGACAGTGTTTATAAATCGAAAATTCCTGTTGCTTATTCCTCGATGCTTAACCACAACAGTACATCATTTGCTCAGGATTTTCTAGAACTAACTATGCGCTCAAGAAAGAAACAGCTGTGCCAAGTTGCACTAATTTCCTGCTCCCGTTTGTAGAGAAGCTGTAGTGCGTTTTACCAACTTTATTCGACACCATATTTTATTCTTTTATTTATTTTTGGCTGAGCATTCACTCATTGCAATAGATCGTAGGAGCGAGTCAAGAGCAAGTTTTGCAAACACGTTGCTGCAATCTTGAAAAATCTGTTTGTTGCTGAGTCCTTTCGCGTTTTTGCAGATCGTTACTTTCGTGTCGGCCGGGTATCGGCACTCGGCCTGTGTGACCCAGGACGGCCAGTTGTTCACGTGGGGCGAGGGCGACTACGGCCGGCTTGGCCTGGG
>JGI24022J15233_10001248_pt1 | contig 20519 bp, 10 predicted proteins | sample Ectturendosymbi2_FD_15233 | JGI IMG/M metagenome (IMG submission 15233) | reverse complement strand
CGTAGAGGGTTTGAACACCTCTCTAGCTGCAGCAGGTGGCGAGTTATAACCAAAAACGTACGCGCCAATCTATTGGCTTTTGCGGTCGTTAAAGGGTTTTAAAGAAATCTATTATACATAGAGGATTAAACCACTACTGAAACGTGAAATGAACAATGAAACGTTCTTTACATCACTGAGATCATATTATCAGATTAGCCTGGTACATGTAGCAGGGATGTGGAAGCGGCTATTTTATCAACCGCTTCCACTTCCACTAACAAAAAACGAGAAAATTATTACATAACAATGCATCATCAGGCTGGAGTTCATTTTGAAAATTTCACTGAAGTGAAATTCCGGGACATTTTGCTAACCGGGACGGGATACCGGGACAGACGTCTAAACCGGGACAGTCCCGGCCAAACCGGGACGTATGGTAGGTCTACTGATATCGCACGTCCTTCAGACTTAAAATGCAACTTCACTTTTTAATCCACATCGGGAAATGGACAAAATTTTTCGTTCAGTTGCTCTTCAAGTCAAATAACGTACGTGGAAGCGGAAGCGGTAGAATTTTCGTGCTTCCGCTTCCACAGAAAAAGGACCTCTTCCAGCTTCCGCTTCCACATCCCTGATATGTAGTATACATACTACTTTTTAGTGAAAGATGGGAGTAACATACGAACTTTTAACATAAATGTTTACCTCTGTAAAGTAGCTGTGGCAACATCACTTCTCTTAACTTTTTCGTGTGATCCCCTGGAATGAGTAAACTATTAAAGAGTCATGCGGTGAGCTTACTGGAGATTAAAAACCAAAAGGAAGAATTTTTGACAAAACATGTCGGGTTCGTATGCAGGCCCGTAACTAGGGGAGAGCAGAGGGGGCGAAGACTATCCTAGAAAATTTTTTGTCCCCCTGGAAAAATGTGTTGGATATAGTTTGAAAATATTGGACATAGTTCAAAAAATTTGGGCCCCTCTCAGAAAACTCCTCACCCCTCCTGGTGTCTCAAGCTGGTTACGGACCTGTTCGAATATGCGTATGTAAAGAAAGCAAAAATGGAAAAATAAATAATAACAAAGGTGGTGATAAGCAGAAAAAGGAAGACTCATATTCGACAATGAAAAACAAGACCCTTTTCAGTTTGTGATAGTTTGATTGTGATTTTCAAGGTGCTTTATTAATCCTTATATCTTTAAATATGCGCAAAACATAACCTTCTTTCATTTTAAATTTTTGAAAGGAATTTTGAGGGTGGAAAGGGCGGCACTTTTATTTATGGTCGGACCCGGGCACTGCATAAGTAACAAGTCAGAGTGATAGTCACCACAAGCGAATTATCGTAATTGACATATGCCTTTATAATGATAGTGCAACATAGCATTAGTTGAGTGAACTCGTCGAGAAATCTCTATTGCTGCTGCTTGCTTTCATGTTAGTTAATGCTCCGAATCACTATGTTTCTCTTGTTCTTGCCTCAGTAGATCAAGGTGATGCAGATACCTGTGACATCGGTATGTGGTATCAGAGATGAGCGGACTGTCATATTTTGTGATCCAGATCCAGTCCTGATTTTCAAAACTTAGTCCAATTCCAACCCTAGTCCAAAAAGTTTTAAAAATTCGAAATCCAAGTCCAAATAAGTTCAAAAATTTAGCAAAATACAACATTTTAATGACAAAATTATGCAATTCTTGTCAATTAACTCAGTCCAAATCCGGTCCTGATCCAAAATTTGTGAAGCATTTTACACTCCGGATCCAGTCCAATGCTCATCTCTGTGTGGTATAGCCGGTGTCTGACCAGGGGTCTCAAGTTTGAAAAATTTCTGGAGCTGGATTAAAAAATTTTAGAACAGGAGTGGAAAAAGAGTCTGAAAATGTGACTCCGGTAACCTCTGTCTTTTAGTTGTACTTAAAATGAAGACCGCACAAACTCTTGGTTTCCTGATGAACCCGAAAATAAAAGTGACTCCGGATCCGGGTCCAAATTTTCACAAAATTTTGACTCTGACTCCGGCCCCGTCCGTAAAATACACATAATCCTACCAGAATGGACTCTGGCACCCCGGTGTCAAGCGAAATTTCTGACTTGTGTTACATTCATGTTTGCCTTTTAGGACAATTCCGCGAGAGCACTTAATTGGCAAGTAACTTTGAAGGCATACAAGAACCAACTGAACCCAACTAGTCAAAACAATGAAGTTGTTTTAATTGCTTAGTGTTTGAAAATGTTAATTGAATAAAAACGTTTGCTGTGGAAAGATGAAGCTGGAAACAGTCGTGCTGGATTCTAAAGCAAAGGGTTTAGTAACTAACAAGGACATCTGTACCTTATAGTTGATTACCAACATGAATTTTTGATTGGAATTAACATCTGATATTGGAGCTTAAGCCCACTTTCCCAGTAGCAACGTACAATTGAATATGGTATAGGAAAACCCAGTATTATATTTATTTAAATTGCTATAGGTAAAAATCGTTCTTCGTTCGAGTTAGATGAAGTAACAACTGTTGCAGAATCCTCTTTTTGAGTGCTTTTCAGTTCAATTCTGATGTATGTACATGTTGCTTCACTTTATATCACTGTAGGTATGCTCTTGGAGAGCCATACAGGATTTAGGTGGTAAACATTTAATAGTTAGAATGATGATTGTAATGTTCAGTGTTGCAGTTGCATTTTAGAAATTTAAACAAACTAAAACGTTATTATGACTGCACTTCATGTAAATGATCAACCTGACATGAGTATAGAGGAAGAACAACAAGATGTTGAAGGACAGATAACAACACCGTTCATTGACAGGGAGGACGTCTGAAAGAGGGAAATCAGAGTGAACCAGACGCTGTCTATACTCAAATCAACTAATTTCACTTGGTCGCGAAGCCCAGTTGGAGTCTTGCAGGATAAAATACAAAATTTAGGGTTAGATTGGTCTATTTTTGAAGAAGATCCAATGCTGTTCTTCACATTTAAACAAAGACTATATGGGACATTTTGAGGGAATCTTCGACGATATGGACCATTACTGGGTCTGATAAATCAGAGACATTGGCGTTATCAAACAGACATGAGGTGGGAAGTACTTTTTAATAGATCAATTCAAGAAAATAGTTATTCACTGATAGAGATATTAATCAAATTACCATGACTGATGCAGGCAGAGTACCACCCTTTGAAAATGTACTTATATAAGGTGTCTATATTTAGACTGAAACGTTGATATTGATTTACGAGACTGTAAAAGCGTGATCAATGCTTAAGGAGTTTTACAGTTACCATAAAACTTTAAGGGAAAGCTAGTTCTCAGAAAATAGTTGGGAAGAAATTTAATTATAAAAGTGTTAATGTTAATGGGCAACAAAGTTTTTTCTTCTTGCTTAAGGACAATTAGTTGATGTTTATATATTTGCAGAAAATTCTAGGAATTGAAACCTGAAGTAAATAAAAAATGGAAAAGAAGATTAAACGGGCAGTAGAAGTCAATAATTGCTTTAGTAATAGATTAACACTCCCTGAGGATCCTGAAGAAAAATCGACTGTCTTCTTAAAGTCCAGACAAATAAGAGTCCTGTAATCCGGTTAATTCACTGTCTGCTGGTGATGAAGAAACAAAGAAGAAAAATACAATTCATGCCGTTTTAACAAGATTAGGTAGTATACGTTTTGGCCTGGGTAATCCGATGATTTATCAAACTACAACGACGACTCTACGATAGGCTTCGTCAAGTATCGCAAATATGCATTTTTGATTAAATTAACATCCAAATGGGTTTTGAATGGCAAATTGATATAATGTGGGATATATTGGAAAATAATAAGCATAGCAAGGGCACTGATCCATTGTTAGTAGACTTAATGGACAANCAGAACTGGGCAATTTTCGGAGGAAACTTTAGAAAATTTTAAGTCAGAACTGTTAATTTCAAAACCAGTGTAAGATTGGAGTTTTGTTATCAAATGATGTTTTTGAGTATAACGTCTTAAAAAGTGTTTTATTGTGTTCCAGATTGTATTTTATGTGAAGAAAGTGCAAAAGGGGATTCCGTGTATAAACTGCTCATTTTTCGAATTTGGCATCAGCATGCCATCTTATAAGGGTGATCCCTTAAAATTGAGGAATTTATAGCCTGAGATATAAATCTCAGTAAGATTGTCGATTGGTCATTTTGATTTAATCGCCTCATGAGATTGATTCCAAACATCCGTCTGAGCTCAAGCTGATCTCGACAAAGGTTTGTCATCATTAAAATTACTTTTCAAAATTCCGATGAGTTTTTCATAGAGCAAACACAGAACCTATTTTGTTTTAAGAAAAATATCATTTACTTTAGACTTGTGTCATATTGAAGTAAATCCCAACTGAACAAAAACTAGTAAACAAGCTGGTAAAATTGGCGAGGATATCAGACGAATAATTAAAAAGGCATATTGATAATGCGCTAGGAAGCGACAGTGAAATGCGAAAAGATAAAACGGGATTTACCCTGCACATTCCATGTTGTAAAACAATTCACAAATTACTTGAGGCATCAATTAAGATTTCTCGATCCAGTTCAGATCACCTAGTTGTTAAAAAATGACACTTTATTCAAATTTGGGAATACAAAAGTTCTTTAGTACCACTGATCTAATAAACCTTGACCAATTCATTTGGTCTTTAGATTGTCTGTTCCCATCACAATATTAAAATTGTATCTACAACAGTAGAACCTACAGAGCTATTGGATTAAGATCTAGTAGCAAATTTTAATCAGTCGTTGATATGGTAGTTAGGTGTTGTTATCTCAAGACTAAAAAGACCATTTTTTCACCTCTCAGCCCCAACTAGGAAATTTTAGTTAAATTAAAGCCTTTTCTGACATATAAGAAGTAAAATAACGTTTATATGTTGTATTTTCAGTGATAAATGTGCAAACATTTATGATAGAACCATTTAGCAATGTTCAAATTATTATGTGTATATTTCATTTTACATCTACAATTGGTACAATGTGACAGTTCACGTCAGCAAAGAAATTGTAGCAATGAATTGGAACCTTTGCTCAATCTTGTTTCTGATCAAGGAAAGAAAGCTGTGTTAATACTTGAAGAAGATCAAATATCTTTGGAACATGAAACCTCTCACTTTGATGTGGAACCGTGTGATTTACATAAATATAGAGAAACTTTAGATGAACAAAACCGCCATCATGGAAGAGTATCTGCAAAACATTTACAAGCAACACCCTTCCATATCGATCCAGCATGTGGCTGTAACTTTGTAAAAAATCAAGAATGGCGTCCTGATAATTGGTCGACGCTAGTTGAACAAAAAAAACAACAAAGCATTCAAGGTTATGAAATGATATATTTATTTTGGCCACGTAACCAGCCATTTCATATTTCACATGTAAATTCATCTAGACAAGAAACTCAAGTCGTAGATCCCTATCATTTTATAGACATACTTATGTTATTTCCCTATATTTTAACCTCCTTCTTTGAGAAATACCAATGCATTTCATGGAAGAGTTTCTTTGATGACCGATCGTACCCTAGACAAGAGACTGATCCCTGCTATGTATTACTAAAGGATATGCCAACCATCAGATCCACAGAAGTAAATCATAACATTGGTAGTGATATAAATGCATCCACTTTAGAAGAATGTAACTTTCGAAAGAAAGTACAAATTATCACTTTATCAGATTCAGAAGTTCAAATTCAAATCCCAGCTGGACCAGTTCAGGATATTAGACCCGATATACAGAATGAAAATCATCATCACGATCGTTTATATTTTCAATGGTATTGGAGTACGCCAGACCGACTACACAATTGGATAGTGGTACACCTTAGACATGGTCAGTTAAGGAAACGGGAGACCACTGTTTGGTGGATACTTGATAAAGTGCATACCGTTATAATTTATCATAAATATAACTTTATGCCACCATCCTTACAACCGAAAAATTATATATTTTCCTATTGGCACTCCCATACAAACTGTGAAAACAATCAGNGGACATTAAGACTAACAAATGGACGAAACTTGGAAAGTACTGTTACTTTAGAACCAAGGACTTCTACTCAATGTTGGCCATACCATATCAGCCCAGAACAATGTTCAGATCATGAAAATCAAACCAATTGCACACCCACTTTAGGCAGATTAGAAACAACGCTATTGCAATCGTCCACGGACATTACGAATTAGGAAGATCGTTTACAATATGAGCCATTTTGTAAAGCATATTTTCAAGAGTTAGAGCCTAGACATGATGTTTTACGATATTACTGTATAAGAAACTTATTCAGGCAAGCCAATCCTCGGACCTCTTCAATACCAAATGGTTTCTCTTTGCATTCCACACATTCAATTAATTGGAATACTACCCACACGTTGACACAGATCAATTTCTCCCATTGGGAAAATCAAATACAGCAGATTTTGATGCAGTTTGACCAACAGTATAACTTCATTATGGAGATGGTAAAGAACTATGAATATTATCAAATGCAAGTGCGACATTCTGATTTACTGCTTTCACGATTAGTGGATCAATTGGAATTGATTACCGATGAAAATGATCACATACAATTAGCTCAAACAATGACGGCATTAAGTGATAAAGTCAGCACGGCTGAAAGAAGTCAGTTATGGATAAGAACCATCATAAAACGTCATGTTCAGATATTGCAAAGTAACTTGGAACGTTACTATGCTTTAAGAACTATTCAACAAGCCCTTTTGGCTTTGGATAAAATTACCGATTTGCACCAAGACATCATTTATCAACATCAGTCTCGTAATGGAAAAATCACCAGTTTTCCTTAATATCAGATTGTTGATTCCATGACCACCACAAAGGATTTATCAACCACAATGCCTTCAAGTACATTTGCGGAATAACCACCCGTAGTACTCCAGCAGTGATTGCCACCCAAACCACAAACCAAGCCACTTCACCTACTATGAAGGAACCAAGTGTGACTACTAGCTCAGAAGAAACAGCGGAAGTTATGACAACTATGCTTTCTACCACCACTCAACCCGACACTGATTGGGAATAAGTAAATGAACTCGATAAACAGGAAGTTGACAAGAGTACAGAATATTCTATACCCATACTCTCAAGTATCGTTAATACTATGATTGCCATCGGCTCAACTATAGTCTATGGAGTTTATCAGCTATGTATACCTTCTAATAATACTATAACCAGTAATGTTACTTCTGTAATTTCATAAGTAACGTATTTTGTGTTTACACGTATTTTGTAGATGCACCCTTGCTTAATTGTGTGATGTTTCAATCTATGTTCGAAACTAAAAATTAAGTTTGAGACACTAGGACCCAATCTTAAGCTAATAACTTATTAGTTCTGAAGATTTTCATGAGATATTCCATGATCATAATTACACCTTGCGTTAAACATGTTCCATATAGAGTCCTTACGTATATACTCGCCCTTCAAATTTTAATAAGTGATTTTCTTTAGAAAAAAATTAATGTAACTCCTGTTCTACACTAAGTATAGTTTTCGCTTGATTTCGCATAACGTTGACAGTGACGTCGATAACATATTTCCTCTCTGTTTTACGTTTTGTTATGGAATGTTTGGCATTTTGTTCTTTTGCAATATAGGGAGAGTGAGAAATGCATTCACATTTCACATTTACTAAGTCCAATAGTTAGTAAAAGAAACGCTGCAATGTTAAGAAGTTTTAAATGAAAGAAAAATGTTTATTTTCTTATAATTTCTATAGTTCAGAGTTTGCGACATTAAAAATTAAAAACATCTAAAACTAGGACTGTTGATTTAAAAGTTATATTGTTTGTATGACATATTAAGCTTTATCATTACATGAGATGATCTTTTCCTTTACAGATATTCATATANGTTTTGTAGAATAAAACTAAAACAACAATGAACAAATACAAACGAAGCAAGCTGTTAAAAGCTGGAGACGCAAAGCATAAAGAGTTTCCTTCAGATACAGAAGATACAAGAACGAATCCCATATTAAACAACTAACTAACTAATGACTAATTTGTCAATCAATTCTCTACACCCAGTCGAGACTGCTAGTGAACATCTAGAAGAAAACAATGAAAATAGAAAAGTAACTAGATACCCCTAGACAACCTATGTGGTGTATATCTCCAAAACCAGTCTCAACAATTGGTAAAAATGATAATATTGAAATAATAGACGTGGAGTATCAAGAANTGCGTCCTGGGCAANAAGCATCCAAATCAATCAAAAATTGATACTATGTACAACAAGGAAGCAAGATAAAGTGGTTAACCCTCACCCAAGACTTTCTCAAAAGATTTTCAAAGGTGCATTTTAAACAGAAATTGCAACGAGTATTGTACCAAGGAAATTTTATGTAGAGGCTAAAAAACATGGTTTTAGTAAAACTTTTAGGGAATCTCTCTTACAATTGTTTTTCATTCTCCTATAAAAGCGGTAAAGCCGCAATAAAAATAGGAAAATGAGATCATGTCGTCATAAAACAACAGAATAATCAAGAGCAAAAGGTGCTCGTCATGAAGTAAATCAATTCACTAGGTTAATCCAGTCACCTTCCCTCTACAATTTTATATATGCAGACTTCGAAAGTGACTTTTACAAAATTTTTCCTAAATTCTGAAAGAGTAATTTAGAAATTAGTCAGGAGTAATGTCCGTCTCAAGTTTTGTAGATGTGAAAATTGTTGTTTTATTCTATCCAGTTATGTTTTATAAGTTTTTGTTTATTGATGATGAATAATTCGAGTTTTTCTGTCTTTACAAAATTTTCATCTATTATGATGACCACTTAATGTGAACAAGAGTGTTCCCAGGAGGTTTACCGGTTAAATGGGAATCTNTTTGAGTAAATTCTCAGGAGGCCTTAGTGCCAGTTAAATGAGAATTTAGAAATACCACAAGCCATTCTACCATTTAGTTGAGTAAGTGTAGTGGTTTGGCCCTTATTGATTCATCCCCTCTAAATCCTGACCAAGATTCGTTTCTACTCAGTGGTTGGGGTAGAAACTTGAGGCGGATGGGCTTGAGGAATTCAATTCCAATAGTCAGAGGAGAAAAATGATTTTGGCCTCCCATTCACTCAAAATCCATGACAAAAATATTACACAATTAAACACAATGAAGAAGAATCTTGAATATTATTGAAAGATAAGATATAAGTAATGCCGAAAAGATGTCCATAATAAATTACTATTCGAGTGAATCAATGAGGATGATGTTGGACTGCTGAATATGAGAAGTAAAATTATCCTGTAATTTGCCAAATACGACATGCATGTCCCGTGGATGTAAAATATTACTATTTATTTCTATGCAAATAGAAAGTTTCTAATTTACCGATTCTATTACCTGTAATGCCGAGTGAGAAGGTAGCTATAGGACTTTCGGACTTCTCACAATTTCGATACCGGCGCCGTGCAGGTTAGAACGGAAGCCCGAAATTGTGTTCTTGCTCCTCTATTCTGCTGATCTCTTCATCCTCATCCATATTTATTATTACGAAGCCACCACTGAATTGATCTTTTAGTAGTAGGGAGATGAGACAGATATTTGCTCCAGGAAGAGTAATAAATTTCGAATAGGGTAAAAATTTGAACACGTAGTTTGGAACGTAATTCCTAGAGGGAATGTGACTGGAATAACGATAAACAACTACAGAAGTATAATTTCAGGTAAAAAAATAGGCAATCTTACAGGAAGGATTGAATTCCTCGTATGATAGTTGTTCATGTTTATGAATTTTTGAGAAGGCGACCTCTACATTGTTCTTATGAAAGAACCGAGTTCGAGTCAAAATTTCGAATAAAATTAGATGTTAAAGGACAATACTATAAAGTCCCTCCGATCTGCAAATGGTCGCGTGGCATTGGCGAACTCGTCACTTGCCATTTCCGCGGGACCAGGCATGGAGATTTCTCGACGCTTAGTAACCTTCTTGCTAACGGTTGGAGGACCATCAATAAATGTTCCTTTCCCATTAAATCGTATATTATTAATGCCTATAATCTGTGATGACGGCACTATAGAGATTGTTAAAGCCTTACTAAGTGATACCCTTGAAAAGGATTGTAAAGCTTTATACTATGTGAGATCTTTAACAGAGATTGTTAGGCCGTAAGCCATACTATGTGATATCTCTGAATAAATGAAAGAGTTGTAAGCAGATGGGTGACTACGAAAGTATTTGCCAAACCTGATCGATCAACCCCATCCAGAAAGATGTTCTTGAATGTTAACAACGAATACAGTCTTATCTTATGAAATGATTCATTGTTAAAGAAGTCTGTTACCTTTACAATTACTTATCATTATAGGATATTTTGAACCCAAGGTTAACGGTGAGTAAAAATGGCTTCTGAAATTCAACAATTATTAGAAACACTGATGGATTACAGTACGGAAAAGCAACTGGAATTTCTAGAAATCGTCCGTAGGATAAACAACACAGTAAAGGAGACATCCCAGAAAGAGAAGAATATGCAGCAAGATAGCGATTCAAACGGAGACGAGCAAGAAACACGAAAAATGGGAACAAAGGATTCCATTAGAAACAAAAACAGAAACATTCAATGTTGTAACTGTAAAGAAAGAGGACATGTAATGAAAAACTCTCCATATTCCCCTAGAGTAATAATGCGAGAACGTCGTGAACTAACCACAGAATTAAACAATGCTCTTTCATCAAAATTTGGAGTTAGTTGTTGTTCAAAGTCTTTATGTCAATAATGTCGCAAATCAAAGGGGAACACAAAAATTGGCATCATGAGTTGTTTGCTCTTAATTGTTGTAATAATTGTTAAAGTAATTACTGGTATCGTTCGACTTCGCGCTCAGTTTAACATCAAATGTATTTGTATTCAGTCATGGTTTTATTAATATAACTTTAAGCACTGCGCTGTTAATCTGAAATGCATCAGAAAGGTAATCAAAAATAACAGGGGTTTATACCAATAATGTAGGTAAAAGCACGTAACAGAAGTTACTGCGAACATCAGGGGCGAACACGAGTTCAGTTTCTTTCATGGAGGAAGAGAGTAGTCCGAATTGTCATATGGTAGAAGCATACAAGCTACTACGCCATAAATCTCTTTTGGGAGGTCTAGTCCAATGATAAACCTACATGGACTAACCATTTCAGCTAGCTAAGCTTGGTACGCCCACTGCTTAACTTACTGCTTCTCCTAGGATGGTCGGAAGAAAGACTGACTGAGCCTGGCAAAAATTCAAGTATTTATCAATTTTGTCACGCATTTTCATTGGTTGATTCTATCATGTGACAAAGCGCTGCACGGCGCAGAGCGTTACAGGGTGTTGCGCGACTCAATCGCGACACTCGTGGTCACGCTCTCGACGCGTGATTACATCGAGTCCAGAATCGAGGTAACGCATCAGCGCGTATCGTTTTCATCCGTTTAGATCGGGAATATTGTCGATAATTTCGTATGGGCTGTTATCGCAATTGATTTCTATAATGTTGTGGGTTACTCTCTTCCTGGGTGTGACATGCAATACATGTGGAGTATAAGTATACAATAATTCAAATGAATACACAATACAACGTCCTTGTAAATCAAATGGTTTTAGGTGTTACTTTGTTCCAACTTCATTCTCCTGGAATTCAATCCATTCGGTGATGCGACTTTTAGCATTCTAATGCTTCTTCTTTGTCTTTGCTGCTATATGAGATTATCGGCAAACTTCCCAGTTGCTTTCTGAACTTGCTTTTGGGGTATTCCTTTATTTGTATTTCAGAGTCACGAGACGTTTCATGTTGAGGATGCAACGCGAACTCAACACTTGCGAAATTTCTGACTTCACGCCATGCACGCATGCACAGAGTAGTATTCTACATATCAAATATACTGAGAAAACTGATGATTAGGGCGTAGGGATTCGTGTTTAGGTTAGTGTGTCGGGTTAGGTTTGGGTTAGGGTTTGAAAAAGAAAAATAATTGTGGTGAACGACTAAGTCCAAAAATTTTCAATGGTTGAAGTTATTCCCGTACTGAACCTTGTTGTGCGTACATGACATCCAACCAAAGCGTTTTGATTTACACAACACACATCAAAAAAATATTTACAAATCTTTATTTCCTTATTCTGAGAAGTGAAATAACTGAGAAACAATAACAGATCAAAAATTTCGCTTGACACGGGGGGTCAAGCAAAATTTCTGACCTCTGCGAAATTTCGGACCTGTTATTGTTTTTCAGTTATTTTGTTTCTCAGAATAAAAAAACTAAGGTCTGGCAATTACTTTTTTGATGCGTGTTGTGTAAATTAAATCAGGTACCCACATCAAGCTATACCACGGGAAAAACTTTAACCACTGAAAATTTTCGGACGTCGACGTTGACCCCAATTATTTTTCTTTTTCAAACCCTAACCCGACACACTTACCTAAACACGAATTCCTAAGCCCTAATAATCAGTTTAATTAGCGTTTTTGGTATGCAGAATATTACCCTGTGCATGCGTACATGGTGTGAAGTCAGAAATTTCGCAAGTCAGAAATTTCGCTTGACAATGGAACCGTTGCCACCTCTGATACATGTATGCTCTCCTAGGTATCATGTTAAAAATTACAGAATTGGTGTGACGTCACTGATGCTGTCCTGTATCTTGACTCATGTTTGTTTTCTGGTTAGATATCTTACACGCAATTGCTTTGTTTAAGTCAGCTTCTCAAATGTGTTGTTGCTAATATGGATTACCTACTAAATTTTTGAAGTGTCAAATGTGATGATGTTATGAGGCAAAGAACATAGGTGGAGCAACTTAAATTAGCTTCCAAGCAAGTTTTTTGTTTGAATCGTTGATCTAGGTTACATACAGCCTAGTAACAGCGATTGGAAGATGGATTTAAACAGGATTTGGATTTTCAAACTTATTGTTGTGTTTCTGCTTGTATTTAGAAATAAAATTGTTGGAACGGAGTTGGATTTCAAAAACATCCCTGGCCACTAGTGGATAAGTTGCGTTGTTATGACAACATACAGCTTCGTTTCAATGGGTTGGCTCTTTGATTTGAGTTGGGTCTACAAAGTTAACAGTATCTTTCAGTCGCACTACAAGCTAACATTGGTACAAATTTAGATATGCTAAAATTGAGTGTGATTGAAGTATTTGCCATGTTGCTAAGTAAAGGGTGAAACTCAAATATTTTGATGAAGTAACAAAACACATAAAGCTTGTGATTGACCAAAAACTTTTGCTTGTCACTATTCAGTTGATCGTACAAGAGTTTGTCTGAGTTTGAAGATTGATAAACAACAATGAGTCGATTATATGACACTGTTGAGCCTTCTGTTATTGATGATGAAATGTTAAGGAAGGCTGTTGAAGAGCAGGGTCCTGAAGAAGAAGCTGGAAAAATTGCTAAGCAAGAAGGAATAGATTACTGTGATGTTTTGAGCCTTCGGCTAGACTTTCGAAGTTAGTGAAAAGGAATGTGTGGTTGTGTTTAGCAGTGAATAGTTGTGTGAGTTGAATTTGTGCAAGTGTTTTCTATTTTTGTTATAAGACGTTTGCACAGTAAATTGTCATGTATACTACTCTACTGTAGTTAACAACTTTTTTGTGTATTTTTTTACAAAAATAATTGCCCCAGAGGTTTCAAGCAGTGTGGAACATAACACCACGCTGAAATCTCATCATAGGTTTTGCCATTGACAAGATATTTAACCACTGCACAAAGTTTAAATAACACTGCACAACAGAAGGAATAAGGAACTTACAGAAAAAACGAGGATTCGAAAGGCAATTGCCATACATTGATACAGGGGCAAGTGGTGGGCAGTGATACTGGTCAGTGAAAAAAAGCAACTAAAAGAATAATATATAATATTATATCAAACTTGCATAGTAGGCCAATATGCTGGCAGCATCTTCTTTTTGATCACAGCCATGGACAGGCACTGGTAGAGCCACTGGCACTCTCTAGGCGGGGTCACCAGACATATCAACAAGACATATCAGTGAGGCCACTCAAAAAAGGGGTGGTGGACTTGCCATACACACCAGTGGTCTCAATTGAGTTGGTGGATGAATGTCTGTGGAAGTGGCCTGTGTTTTTAGCACAGGAGAGGCCATGGAGCCCCAGCTCATAAAACGATCTTTCCACAGCAGCATTTTGTGCTTTCAAAGATTTTGGCACCGGTTTGAAGGGCGATTACAACACAAAGCTCATCAGGGCTGAACAGGTTTCCAACAGTGATAATAGGGAATGCTTCTGACCAGACAGCAGTATGGTTCTCTTGCACAGCAAGTAGCCGAAAGTGGTTCCAAGGGTTTTTAGTGTTTAGCAGGGTATTGAGTGAATCTCTGCAGGAAAGATCATCCTAGGCTGTTTGTATTCCCTTTTGTAGTGGTGATGAATAATAATGGTGTTCGGTGATGAATCATGGTGTTCCATGATGAATCATGGTGTTCCATGATGAATCATGGTGTTAATAACTTGTTTGTGTATTGCTAATTACAGGATGGACTTACTTGGGGTGTAAGGTATATTTTCAGGTAGGATAGCCTATCGCTAGATTCCTCATGATATTACCCTCTGGTAATATTCTACTCTTAGAAAACAGGATTGCACAATAAATTAAGTTCAATGTACAATGGCAAAAATAGTTTCACATTAGAATTCATTATGAGGTTCCTGGAATATAATACTTAATATTTTGTTGTCTTAAGTTTTGTGATTTTACAACAGTTTCAATCATTATTTACATCTTTTACAAAGCACGCTTGCCTGGGTTTAATATATATGCAGTATTCCTCACTTATTAAGCCCATGGTTAATAAGCCCGAAATTGTCTGGTTTAGAATTACTCCATTTATTCATGTAATAAAAAAAAATTTTTATTAAACTCAAAATCCTGTTTAATAAAGCAATTTGCAAACACATTTGCATAAAATTGGGTGAATAAGCATTGCAACTCACACTTCTTTGTCTTGCTTTTGACGGTTTCACACTTCGTTGCGTTGCAGACCCTAGTTCTTAATTCAACTGTTTTGTCACAGATCATTTATTTGTGCTGAAATCAATACGCAAAATAACTGGGGCTCTGTAGTGTATAATTTATTTTCAAGGTAAATTTAAAAAATGAAACGGCCTGGTTCAACAGTTTCTATGCCAGCAACAACCAATGAGGCAACTTATTCTTGTTGTTTTTGCATGGAAATGAATATTGTTTTACTGTAACAAACAAAGAAAATTGCTTGTTACCTGTAATTGTTGTGTACAGTGTTAATAGATTTAGCAATTTGTAGCGACAGCATGGTTGGCCATACGCATTTATGCGCATGAGAGTGGAGAAAATTTGTCCACTGCTTAATAAGCCCACCCCATTGCTAAGCCCAAAATCTTCTGGTCTCGAGGTGGGCTTAATAAGTGGAGACTACTGTATATATAGTATAATTGAATAATTTTATCTATTTAGAAGAGTTTTTTTGTTTTATGTACTACTAGTTAATCAATTTTTGATGACTTTACAGTATGCTTCTTGTGTTTACTTATCAGATTTCTGTATATCAGCTATTCACTTTCTTGGTGGTTTCTTTTAAGCTTAATTTTTTGTGGTTTGATTCACAATTTTTAGCTGTTTGCTGTGTAATCATGTTTTTGCTAAATGCATTTTCCTTTTGAGCATTGTTTAAAATCAATCAGTATATATTTGGAGAAGCAATTATCTGATTTACATATTTGTAACTTTTGTATAATTGTAACATAATTTACCCATATTGGCAGTAGAATACATAGTAACTTTATAATAAAATGTTACGAACAGGTCGAAAGCACATATATCAGAAAATTCACGGACAAAAAATAGAGCATACATAAAAACCTATAGGGTCAAGCAGCATTTAATCATCATTAACTGATATGATATATGATATTAATGCAGTTGGCTACAGTTCAACTTATAATAATGTTAGGCTGAATTGCAAATTGAGATGAAACCCAGTGTCCATGAGATCTTGGAGTTTTGCATCATTTGATTTGCCTCAAAAACCTCAGATTATAGCAATTGTGCTTCTCAACAATGGAAATCTAAGCTTTTTTCTAATGTAATTCATGATAAAGGCATATAGCTGGTTGTGTTTTTTAACTATCTTTTATGTCATTCGTTTGTTAGCTATTGTGCATTCTGATTCTATCCCACTAGTTGCTGTGGATATAGGAGTTTTAATGACGATTTTTGAGAGTCAATGACTCCTTGGTTATGTTGATGTTTCTTGTCTTTTTCATGTTGTTGGTTGATCTATTCACTTAAGTGTAGGACAACGTTTGCCCAATTTATTATAGAGCGGGTTTTCTGTAAGAAACTCTTTCAAGCCTTTATACTCAAAGCAACCTTGATTAATAGTTGGCTTTATTTTATAGCAATTTATACTGAATTTTTCTATTTGCCATGCATAAATTTTTGATATATTTAATACATCACAAAATTATTTGTAGTTGTAAATTTTGTTTTTACTTGTTTGAGCTTTCTGCTTACAGGGATGGGCAAACTTTTTATTTGTAGAAAACCTAAAACATCATTGAGTCACAAAGTCAGTTTGTAGTGTCAAAGCAAATGTGGTAAAGAATTCAAGTTTCACATAAAACGCCCTACGTCACATCGCTAGACTACTTGGCAACTGACCTTATGAATTCATGTAAACACGTTGATATATGAAACAAACACTAAATATGAGGCGACAACTCGCTATCAATTTGAGATATCGCTATTCAGCTAAAAGAGCCGTACAAACCTTGTTGGTGAGCTGTCGTGAGCTGCAGTTTGCCACTGGTTGCTCACAGTTTGCCCGCTCTTGTAAAAATGAGTAGTATACTTGACTTAACATATTGACACTATGCTAACAACGTGTCCATATAAAAGAGGGGTAGTGCTGTTTTTTTAATGCCAATTTTTATAAGCATACTGAAGGCTAAGTTGTTAGTCTGTAATTTGTTGCCTGCTTTGCCTTGTAGGTTTAGAACTTTTTGGAGTGAACGGTTTAGGAAACCAAAATATGTTTTAGTGCTTGAGAAAGTTTTCTAAATTATATTCTATGAAACTGATAGGTCAAAGTGTGTTTGTTCAGATTACTCAGAGGACCCTGTAGTTGAACTTTTGTGGACTACATGAGATAATTACTTAAGCTACTATGTTTGCAAGTGTAATTATTGGAAGTGCTCAGTGAATGCATTTTGATGAGTAGTGCCTTGTTTTGAAACCTTGCTTAGTGTATTTGATTCATTCAATAAAACAGTTAGCCACATCAACAGGACTCATTTATTCACACTTGGGTGATGAGTCTAGCAATAGTATTAAGCAATAGACATCTGAAAGCGTTAAAACAAAAGAGTATGTTGATATCTACTTCAACCTGCCATGTTTCCTATTCCAGCCTAAACTGAAGTTTTTTTCTTTCTGAGCAGGTTTTCTCATGTTAATTGAGTTAATTGCAAACTGATAGATGACTGCGAATTCTAAAAAAACTCTTTCAACATAATTTTTAATAGTTTTTCAGTTTTTTAATGACATGTATTTGAGCAACTTGATAAAGCAGGGAGAAATGTGACTCTGTTATTAAGCTTACATATATCAGTCTGAACTAGGATTAAATTAGCAGTGCAACCAAAATTAAATGCACATGACATGTTGATAAATTTAACAAGTGAACCATGGCCAAACTCAACAAACTTCCTTTCGTATGTGTTGGATACATAGCAAATCATTTGAAAATGACAAATGTTTGCAACCATGAAAAATTAAGTATAGAGCTTGTTCTGATAATACAAAATTACTATTTTGATTTTTCATACTGCATTTCCATGTCACAAAATGACCGGGTAAAACTTTTGTCACCTGGATATTTCCAACTACGGTATGTTTAAGTAATTTTTGTTGTCAACATTGTTTTAAAACCCTATATTACTTTACAATGAAAGTGATTTCTTGGTATCAACACATTCTCAAAAGGCAGTAACTTTTTTGGCAGTGATGAAGATGTATTTGCATTCTGAATGGATTTTTTAGTTGGCCACTGTTTTTCCATTGAAATTCTGCAATAATTTCTCAAAATCAGTCTGTAAGTTTCAAGCTTACATCAGAAACTAACCTCACAACTCAACAGTTTTGGTAAAAATGGAAGTGAATCTTCAATGCTCTTGCTGTTGGCAGTGGTTATGTTTTGTGCATCATGTCATTATAGGTTTTATTGAGATACTTGAAAATATTCTGTTTAGCTTCTGTAAAGTAAGATGTATTTCTCAGACAGCAATATATATTTTTGAACAATAAATATCAGATTTTTGGAGATGTAAGTATTATATTATCAAACAATCAAAACCATAATGTGAAGCATTGCAGTTTAAATGCTTATATTATTAAGTTGTGCACTTCAATCCAACCTAAAACACAAAAACATGCAATTTATTTGTAGAGAAGCTGCCAGATTGTGGCTAAAAAATGGAAAGTTTTTGATTTTTTTTGTTTTTGTAAAAAAGTCTCTGCCATCATAAACTTGTGCAAACTTTTCAAAGTATGTTACTTGTTGTTTATTTATTTTTTATAGATGTACTCAAAATTGACAATCTGTGGCAGTTTACAAAGCTTACAAAACTACAATTGGACAATAACATTGTTGAAAAAATTGAAGGCTTAGATTGCCTGGTTAATCTTCGATGGCTTGGTAAGTACCATGATGTGCCTCCTTATGAATTCGATGTGTTTTTTGATGATAACATTTAAATCAGAATTGAGATGTTTATAGTCAGAGCAGGTGTATTTGAACTTGCATTTTTGTGTTCCATAGTTTCTTTTATTGAAGTTCATAAAGCTGTTTATTGTATTTGATGTGGCAGTATGGTAACATTAGACTTAAATGTGATGCTGCTGAACATTTTTAGACAGCAGGATTTTTCAAATTGATTTTGTAAAGATCTGAAAAATAATATTTAAATCTTCAGTTTTTGTGTTGTTGCGTATATTATGACTTTGTAGGACTTCAAAGTTTCACTTTGTTCCAATTATTTTTGTGCAAGTTAAATATTTTCTAAAAGCTTAATCAGAGATTAGTTAAAATAACTGGTAAATTTTGCTCATGATGATCTACATCAGGGGTAGGCAATTAGCGGCCCACCACAGCATGTTCAGTGGCCCATGGAAGCATTCCAAAAAATCTTCAAATCTGAAATTTCCTTTACCTTATCACAGTAAATGTTAGTGTTGATGCTGAGGCTAACTTGAACTGAGACTTGTCTCTATTTCATTAGAACATACGGCCCACTGCAAAACATGAACTTCTTAAAGTGGCCCCCAAATTAATTGCCCACTTCTGATCTACATTATATCTGCATTATTCTTCTTCCACTTTAAAAATAAAATTGTACATTAACTTTGTCATACTATTCTCTAGTTATTTTTAAATCATATTGAAAGTGCCAAATCTCAGTTAGCACTTATTTCTTGTAGGATCGGTTTTAGGCCCATTTTTGTTTATAACGTGTACATGCGAAAGATCTTCTGAATTTCTCTCCTTTTAAAACAGTGCTTTGTGCAGATGATACTTATCTTGGTTTGTCTCAGAAATTGACATATTCTGCAAGACTTGGTAAATTCAGAACTGGTTAATGTAGGTCAGTGGTTTACAACCTTGGGACCACAACCCCTAGAGGGGCCGTGAACCATTTTTGGAGGGGTTGAGAGTAGGTATTTTATGTGCGCAGTTGTATTACATTAGCTTTATTTGAGTTTTAGACAGCGTCGTTTGAATATAAGTGGGCTGTTATAATGGGTTGTTGTACAAAAAAGTTTAAAAACCACTGATGTAGGTGGATGCCTCAAAATGAATTATTATCAATTAATTATATATTCAAAGTCAGTGTGCATAATGACCAGGTCTACAACATACTTGTGCAGCCCTACTGAGTTAACCTCTTTCAATGTTTACATCAACAATGTATCAATGCAGGAAATGATATGCGTTCATATTTGGGCGTGTTAATAGATAGCAGATTGGAATGTCCCTCCAACATCCAATTGCTTGAAAGAAAACTTGTCTATGCATCTCACATCTTGTTTCCAATTCATAAATTTGTTCCTGTTGGAGTTTCGAGATAATGATAATGATACTTTAGTTTCATGCATTGTCACTTACAATATTCTGTTATTTCATATGGCAAAGCCAATAACTCTGTTCTACAAACATTGTCAGTATTACAAAACAATATATTACAGATAACGCTCTTTAGCAAATATAGATGTCATTTAACTCCTTTGTACAAAAACTATATTGAAAGCTAACAATATTTATCCATTCAAATTGGCAAAATTTATGCACAAATTCCACCATGGCAAAACACGGTAAATTACCAAAAATATAAAATGAGGTTTTTCAACAGATGCATTAGCGCCATCAAGCGTATACTCTACACTACCGCAATGTATACATCCTCGACTTCATTTGTGTAATTACGTTTTCCTTTTCTCTTAACTGCGATGCATGTTAAAAATCTAGCGTTTTG
>JGI24022J15233_10001247_pt1 | contig 20521 bp, 5 predicted proteins | sample Ectturendosymbi2_FD_15233 | JGI IMG/M metagenome (IMG submission 15233) | reverse complement strand
GATTTCATTCTTTCACTGACAAAATTGTTTCACACGTGGCTGTTAAGTAACTTAACACAGGTAACAATGAACACCAGAAAAAAGCTTCGACTGGCGTGAGATTTGAGCCCACAAACTTAAGTAAGCGTCTTAGATAAGCGATACATATCTAAAACGTGTAACATCCAAGCACGCATATAGGTTTATTTCATGAACCTCAGACAACAAAAGTTCGTTTTTCTGTCTCACCGGCTAATAAGTCTCGTAAAAGCATTATTCTAAAACTTGCTTCCAGAATGCACAAAAATGCGTATTTATAGGTGCAATTTTCCAAACTTTTCCCGGGGCATACCCCGCATCCCCCTAGGATGGTCATGCCTTCGGCACTTCCCCTAATGTTGATTTGTGACGTCACACGAGTGTGACGAAACTTTGCCTCCCCTCGGAAATTTTGTGCGTACGCCGCTGACAATTTTTGTAAACTTCACAAGAAAATGAAAAATATGCCTGCAGTGAATCTATTTCTACTGCATTTTTAGAGGCAATACGCTGTCAGTTGTTCAATGGGATGGCTGCCTGACCTATCAAATGATAATAATCAACCAAGCACAACAAGTTATGCATTGCTACGTCTTCATTGTTTCAACGTACTGACCAATATTGAGGAACACGAAATGAAGGCGTAGTCATTTCTGATCTAGCCATTCATAAACTCTTAGACATTTGCACAAGATATTTGTGTGAAGCGGTATTCTCCATTTTGATAATCATCAAGTCCAAAAATCGGCACTTTTTGAGAAATGTTAAGAATGTCCTTCCTCCTGCGTTGTCTTGTATCAATCCACAGTACAAATGGATGATCTGTGTAAAAATAGTCAAGTGCATCCATCCCAATAGTTGTGCTCGATAACTTGTATAAACAGAATTGTTCTTTTGTTAATTTTTTTTCGCCTTCTGTTTCTATTACATGATTGTCTTATTACTGCATAGTTACTTTCGTGGATTGTGCTCATTTGCATGATTTCGCCATAGACAAAAATGCCTTTTGAGATTTGTAATTGGACGTTTACAAGTATCATCAAGGCTACCCATCATGGGTCGCACAGAACAACCATTTTGAAAATGGGTGGCAGAACAAAAAGTTTGAGAAACCCTGGCGTATATCACGAAAACATCAAACAAAATTTTTGTACATTTCCTACAATTATTCTTTTCTATATCTGAGGCTGTTTTACTACGCTGCTTCACATTTTGATATAAGATACACATTAGTATAACAGATAGAAGCGTGCTTGATGATAGTTAGTTTTTATTGACACAGGTTCGAATGTTTTTGAAAACTTCTTTTGCGTAAAAACATTTTTTCCGAATGTTTTGAATTCGCACATTGTGCAACGTTTATTCAAAATAATTTTTTCCAATATAAAAATCACCTGAAAACAACAGCAACTGCCCAAAAGAGAACACCTAGAGTATGTTGGGAGAAAGATATTTGGCTACAATGCCTTTCACTGCTGCAGTACATTTTTTTGTTTGATGGAATTGCCTCTCCTCTGTACATTTGACCAACGATCTGCTGTGAGATTGTTATAGAGACGTTGTTGATATGTGATCATATTCCAAACTATTGCTTAAATAATGAACCCATCAGGAGTTACTAACTATATTTTTAAACGTCTTTCTATAATCCTGCCCCATATACGAAAAAATTTAAAATATGTTGTTATTGAAACATTTGGTTTACGTCTGCGTTTGGCCTATAATCCTGACTAACAGTGAGCATCAAAGCAACACTGGAATAAATAAACAAAATTCGTCATGAATTGATTAAAGTTGTAATCCACAAGTTTGCCAAAAAGTGTTGTGCACAAGAAATATTTTGAAATTGTTACACTTGTAGTCATTTAGTCACAGAGGTATTATGAACTCAAAGCAAGTGTATTTAGTGCAAAATCTTCTCTTCGTTAAATGTTAAAATGTTAACTTAGAAACATTGTATTGCGCAGAAGGTGTTTGGATTATCCAAACATTTTTGGTTCAGTAAGTTGTTTGTTTTTGCTTCAACTGAAATTTCATATAAATTTGAAACGAGCGTTCATCCTTTATTTTTACATATATGCGGTAAAAATGTTTGCAGCCGCTTTTTCGATTCTTCGGGATATTGTTCCTTTCAGGGTGTTTGTATAATGGATGTAATGCTGAACAAAAACAATGCTACTCACAACTATCATCGCCACCAGCAACCTTTTACCTCAATTTGTAACAGCGAATGACGAAACTATCCAACAAAGCAAAAGTGACACGTTTGGCATAAATTTTGGGCAAAACCTATCTTAATTAATCAGTTAAAATATTTATGCAATACTTGTAGCAAAACATCGCAGTCTTTATGTCTCCATTAAGAACAACAAGACCTTGAGTATATTTAATGCACTTCAAGAAAGTTTATATTTCTTTCACACAGAGACAAAGTTACGAACTTAGAAGTGAATTTTCTTTATTTTTAAAACTATCACCAGGCTAAGAATTACTTTACCATATGTAGTTTATTTGATAAAAACATGGATTAATGAATCCTTTGGCTTACTGATACCTTTCTAGCTGAAAATGTTTTTAGTGGATGTCTGTGTCGAAGCGCTATGTATGGCGTAAATTCAGTATCTGTTTTAGTAAAGCTGTGATGGAAAACAACTGGTGGCGGATGGGTACATTTTAGTGGTTATAAGGATATTGATTTGACAATATAAGTTTTTCTTGTGCTTGATTCGAGTCTTTGTAAGTATGCACATGGGCTACGGAAGGATTTTTCCAGCGAGGCGATAGTAACGTTTTCCAGCATTTTTCTAGGGGGGCCAGCAGTGGTGAAATTACATTTTAACAACTCGAAACCAATAGAAAAACAATTTTCTACCATAATTTAAATACGAAAATATCAAATTTCAAAATACAGGGTGGAGCCAACGCCCACTGGACCCCCTCCAGCCGCCCATGAGCATACATTACCAGTAGTATATGTGCCACAGCGCTTTATATAAGCAAGGGCTGAATGAATAATTTACTCCTGCGTAAACATGAAGTCAAAGCGGTATGCCATGCAAAGAAAAGGTCGCTTTGGTCAGGTTTGTTATTACGATGTGCAGCCTTGCAACAAGGGCAAATGTTTATATCAATTTACAATCTTATGATTGAAGCGACAAAAGGTGGTGTAGTCTCCTTTTATTTACTACAAGAAGTTCTCTACCTTTCTCTGATTTCACTGCTGTTTTGTGACTCGGCAGAAATTAGAAAATGTTAGTACCAATATTGCACTAACCAAACAACGAATTAGTACGGTGAATTATGACACAGAGTTGGTTGTAGTTTAAATATGAGGTCACACGTTATAGGACCTTTAGTAGATTAAAACAGCGCAGTACCAATAAGTAAATGTCCATTGTCCTCATCAAATGATTCTTCAAGTACGTTTGAAATTACCTGTCTATAAATCTAAACGGAAGATATCAAAATTGTGTTGAATTTCTAAAGTTTCCACAAACTTTTGTGCAGTTAAAGGTGATATGTGAGAAACCAGGAGTGGTCTCGAAAACCGTGTAAACGCGCATCGTTCATCCAAGTGTGCCTTACCTATCAATGACATAAGGAATCATTAACATGGTGAGACAGAGCCTTTTTGGCAAACATTACACCAGAAAGGTGGATACAATCGCGTCAGAATACTGCGTCTTACGGGATTTCCAGGGACTTGCGTTTATAGATGCGCAAGCACCAGTGTTTGTCCCATCATGGTCTTGGTCGTAACCGATTCTTGGGCAAACAACATGAAATGGCTACGTGTGGCGAAAAGGCGTTTTGTTCTGACGTAGGCAGTTGTTGGAGGTCGTTGACCAAACGATGCTTAAACTTTTGGAAACAAAGCTTACAAGCACAGCAATCTGCGATTGTAAGCAAAAAAAGCGTTTTCAAACATCTAAAAGGTTTTTCTGCCGCCTAGTCCATCAATCTAAAAGAGAACTGGCTCTTGCATAAAATTTTGATTTTGCTGAAGAAGTATAATGGAAGTATTTGAAGCAAAACAAGATCCTAAAAGATTGCATATAGTGTGGTGTGAAACATTCTGCGGTAACATTGTAGTTCTTTTTGTGCAGCTATATTTGTTTTCTAAATCTATTAAATTTTGACTAATGTCACTTCAACTGATATTGGAAGTTTCACTGTGGCACTATTTGTAAAAAAAACGGTTTGCACCGCAAATAATTCGACTTGTGAAAAAAGCCACACATCATTTATGAAAAACTGTTTGTGTTTTATGTCTAAGCTTGTGCAAAACATTGTGAGGAACCTTAGTTGTGGTGTTGATCATAAACGTTTTTTAAAAATGCATTGCTCATGGCTTATTCTCGGAATTCTTGGAGTAGCTGCCGGTGCCCTCAATGTTATTTCTTTGGCTACACCAAACTGGCTGGTGAACGATTCAAATTCTACAGGTCTTTGGGAGCAATGCATCCTTGGTTCTTGCACAGATTTAGGTCGCGGTAAGTCACTCAGCATATAAGCTTAGAGGTTGTGTTACCAAGTTAAAATATAACAGTGAATTAAGTGCGGCTTGATTTTAACAAAAATGACCAAAATTTGGTGGGCGCAATTATCACCAGGCTTTAGCTGAAGTTCATTTTGGTATGTAGTCGAGCAAAGAAAAATGTTTGGCAAACATAAAGCAATAATTTGAAAGCAGGTCGAAACTGAGGTTTGAAAGCACACATGACAGAGATGAGACTTGGCAAATTTAAATTACTTGTGCCACTTTGAAGTACAATATCTGTAGTCTTATGTGATAACCAAACTTCTGCCAGGAAACTCCAAGTCATCTAATTGAAAAACGTGAAGGTTTCAAAAGAAATAAATGTGCAAAAAGTTTTGTAAAGCATTGTGAAATTTACGTGCAAAATACGTTTGTCTACACCAAACATCATATTCAGACATCTTCACAATAGCTGGATGCTAAGATTCCGACATATTTTCTGAAAACGCTGATAACCTGAAAAACTTCAATCAGCAGAAACCACTACAACTACTAAATCCGTAATTGTGTCATTTGTGCTGAAAACTCGAAAGCATTAGTTTTACGATATATCGGTAAATTTTATTACACATGGTAATGTAATTTTATGACACATGTTGAAGACATCAACAAATGTCTTTTCCACCAACTTCTGATTTTTACTATGTATTTTGCAAAAATGTAAATGTATTTAATCAAAAACAGTTTTTATGCGTTTTTTAATAGCGCTACACTGATGTAAAATATATCTTATTTTTGAAAGGTAACCTTTGGACATTGAATATAATCTCTTTGTTTGCATTAATCTCTCTGAATAAAAAAACAAAACAAATAAAAGCTTAATGAATACATTTGAAAACTTCAAGGAAATAGCTCAGTTCTTTCACAATAAAGATTATTACGACCAAAACACTTCATAAGAAAATGTTTATGTTTTTATTTTTTAACCGTGTTTCTGTTGTACATAAATGTTTTGAAAAAGTTATGCACCAAATGTTTTTATGATTTTTAGTACAGTACGTGTAGGAAAGAGATATCAGAATTCCTATGTTGCGGTAAATTAAAATATGGTATTATCAGTGACAGAAAAGTAAAACCAAGAATGTAGAATTTTGTGGTGTGGGCGCGTCACATTTTGTTTGTAGTTTTGCTTCTGCATGAAATCTTTTTGCATCCAAAGATATTTCTAGTTAATCGTTTTTCACCAAGTGCTTTACTTCACAGTTTCACCGTCTGAGTGGGTGACGCGTATCTTTCTTATCGTGTCCTTGCTTAATCTCGTCGGGGCTGTTTTCTCATCAGTTTTTGGCACGTGCAGAGATTCAAAACACGCAGGGAAAGGTGCGGCTGGAGGATTTATAGGAGCAGGTGAGCATGTTGTGAAGACAAATTTAAATATAAGTACTTATTTCGGTGTAAATGTTTTCATTTGGTACTCCTTAACAAACGAAACTTAACGTGTGCCATTCGTTGACGCTGAAAATAAGCCTTTAGCAAACAATCTTTCTGCTTGGTTATCATTAACGGTTTCCAAATTTTTTCAGCAGGCCAAAACAAAAACAATTTATGAAGAAACGTGCTCCATTGTTCGTGTTTCGAACTTCACGATTTAAAAGAAAATCCTGAAACAACAAAATGAGTTAAATTTTAAATACTGTACCCAAACTAACATTTTACTTCAATTTCAGCTATTTTTCTTGTGATTGGAATGGCTGTGTACGCTGCATATATTGTCCAAGGTAACAGCAGCGTCATTGATTTTCAATACTGGGGATATTCGTTTATTCTCGGGTGGATTGCTGCAGGCATGTGCGTGGTTCTCGGTCTTATATCATGTCTCGTGCGATGCTGCTAACAACAGCCTGTGAAGGAAAGCATCGACGCTATTTTCTTAGCAAACACAGAAAACATCTGCCGATTCACTTGCTCAAGTAAAGAACGTTATGTTTTTTTACAAAAAACTTGAACAACCTTCTGTTTTTGAAAAGTACAAAATTATGTTTCTTCGATTCAATATTTCAGACCAAACTTAAAACGTACGTTTGCTTGAAGTGGTGCTTGTTTACTCCATATGCGCCATTGATGACAGTTTTCATAGATTTCTTGTCTAGTTGTAATCGCTACTGGTTAATGACGGCAAACAAATTTTGCTTGAACCACCAGTTATATTGAAGCAATAAAAAACGGATTTTACTAACACGTTGCGGGATGGCCGTTATTTGCACATTTTCTTTGAACATTACCACCGGTGTCTTTACGCTTCTGTTAAAATCATTTTGCTGTTTCATTATGCGTTGCTATTATGTAAAACTAACCGTAAGGCTACCGCACACGCAAAGTTTTGAGAATTAAAACTGATATTGACGATTGATTTCTAGGTGGTCATTTAAATGTTTTGACTTTACGTGGTGGTAAATCTCTTTTTGTAAATCATTCATGAGGTTTGCAGTTTCTATTTCTCATGGATCGCTTGCTACTTTGCACTCACTCTAAACCAACTTTTATGGATTTTTATAAATTTGTCATCGTACGTGTTCGATTGAATCGTTGCAAAAATGCTAGATTCCTGTTGCCTTTTTACGTTTGTATAAGTTAATATTTTTGAATGTTTTTCTGCATTTTAAACAGACACATAAACTTGTTTGACCGGAGATTGTCACTGATTTGGTACAACTCCTAGTGAGTGGTTAGGAGTAAAAGATTGGATAAAGTAAAGAGCAATCAATATGATACCACCGTATATCAACGGGAGCTTTCTTTTGGGCAAGCGTATTGCGTTTTTGGAAGGCTTCAAACCGCAAGAAAAAACTGCATAAAAATCAAATATCTTCAAATGAAAAAAGTCGGCGAGCATTCTACAGCAACAGCTCCCCATCAACCAGCCTTGTTTTTATAACATACAGTGCAACTAAAATAATTACTCCTAGAACTAATTCGAAAAGCCAGACCTACTGCAGGACTTTCTTCAAAGGTTTGATTCAAATGTATGAATTCATTAAATTGACTGCAACAGCGAGCAGCCTTTTTCAGGAGGTTGGCTTTATGTGCAGTTTGTAACGTTCAGTAATTTGGTTTGATTCACAGGAACTGCAAACGCTCCTGTATTTTGTGTTACGTGAAAAAGCATTTTAGGCAGGGTTGTTTGCCCTTCAGTTTGATTAGTTCTATTTTTTTGACTTTAAACAAAGTTTTAAGTGACATAATACAGACGTTCCTGCAAATACTTACAATCAGCAGTACGTTTAAACTTAATATTTCACTGTAGGCCTACTAATGATCATTGCAGTGATTAACGAAAGTTCTGCACTATGATTCATACCTGCAGAAATCAAATGAAATGAGGACATTTCGTCTGACAGGTGTTTTGTCGGCGGGTACACCTAAAACTCAATTTAGAATTAGAAGATTCAATTAGAAGATTTAACTTCTACCGCAGTAGATTTACTTGGGTGCCAGTTCATGCCGTGGTAGAAATCAATTCGTTAGCATTGAGCAAAACAATGTAGGCGTTTCCTTATAAGCCTTTTTCGTAATATTACCTAAAGCAAAGAATTTCCTTAATTGAAGCGGTCTGAAAAATCTCTACAAGCTTTTATTTAGTACTGCACGTTGAACCTGGTGTTTGATATATTAGAAAAATGTTTCCAAAAGATTTGCATACAGCCGTGCAGACCCAAAGAATCAAATATCAAAATTAAAATACTGCTAGTACTTACTGCTTTGCCTTCCATTCATGTTCTTCAAGATGATAAGCTTTTGCGCTTGTAAACAAACGCGACCGCAGGAACAGTACACATACAAGAACGCATGAAGTAGGCTAAATGCAAACAGTGTACAAGACCACACACAACGACGCCTAGGCAGAGATTTGTTTAAAGTGATGCAGAGATTGTTTGTGCCTCAATCACATGCACTTAGAACCCATGAAAGTGTTCCATTTGCAAGTCAGACCGAGACGATTGGACGACAAAGTGATTGCATCTTTTAAGTCTGAATTAACTTGAGACTAAAATATTTCGTGTAAAGCTTGCAAAAAACACAATAAAAATTTAGCTCGTCTCAGGTAGATGCAAAACGTCTGTCATTGTACCAATCATGGGCGCAATTTTGTTGTAAAATGTGGGGGCACATCTTGGTGTAAAACCAATATATTACGATACCTAAAGAGAAAAATGTGCGGGACATGATATATTATATTCCCACTGTCTGAAAAAGTGGGGGGACGCGTTCCCCGTGCCCTCCACCTAATTGTGCCCATGGTACCAATCATGATGTGTGCAAACTACGGTAGGTCATGCTGTGCAGCTTACATTGTGTGTACAAACAAACAAAAACCTCTGCTCTCAGGAATACTTTTCCATCCAACGTTTGTCAAAATTGAGGCAAAACCAACAGGCAACTACACAGACTAGTAAATTTCAAGTAAGTCGCTTGTTTATTAAGAAGCATTTTGCTCATGTAAGGTTTTCAACCTTGGTATTATCAGCGACATAGACTACGGGATTTTAAAGTCATAAAGGTTATCAATATTAATAATATTTAATAATGATAACAGCAACAAAGATAAGTAAAACACATATAATCGTAATCTTGTCAGATTTTTTCTTCAAATGTTGCAATGATCTTTGATTGAGGATCTTTGATGTTGCAATGATCTTTGATGTTGCAATGATCTTTGATTGAGATTGAGGGGCCCAAACATAGGCGTAGCCAGGAGGGGAGCCAAAGGGGCCATGCCCCACCCCCAAATTTGTAGAAAACATAGTGATATTTTGCTTTGAGAGGCGTTTTTCTAAAGAAAATAGTGTTATTCGCCTAGAATCAAATATTTTGACCCCCAATTTTTGGGCTGGCTACGCCACTGGCCCCAAACAGCTGAACATTGTTGTCTGAAAATAAAAAAGCATATATCGAGGTCATGACAGAACATCAGCAGGCAACTGCAGCACCAATGAAGAACATGCTCCAAATGATGAAAAGGTCAGCAATGACCTGTCAATAAAGATCTCTTGTGAAACAAGGCTATGCAGCTGTAGAGATCTTTGCCTGTGTGATTTCAAAGTTTTATGCTGGTAAATATAAGAGAGCAACTGAAGTGGTAGGGGTGAGCAACGCCATCCTGTTCGTTCAGCAAAGGTTTCGAATATTTAATCCAAGGCATGTCCAGACCTATTTCTACGAGCAGAATCGATGTTGAATCAGGGGCGGATCCAGCCTGTAAGTTTAGGGGGGCGATTTCAGTAATATTTGGCAGTAAAGTCTCATTACGAGTTCACTACTGTAAGCGACATGAAGTATCCCTCACAACACTGCTTTGACAAAACAATGGACGTCAACATGGCCTTATATCGCGAACGCTTTTTTCCGAATTGTACAAAATTATGGTGAAAAAAGTTACTTTCGTAGGTTTTAGGGGGGGGCGATAGTCCCACTCTCCCTCCCCCCCTGGATCCGCCCCTGTGTTGAATCAACATGTAGCGTCATAACATGAGTAACGCTGCACGTGTAAGGGCATATACAAAAAACTGCAACAAACCTATGGTGCTTACATTTCTAGTTGGTTCTTGTATTTCTAGTTTTCCTCTTCATGTTACAAGACAATCCGAGAAATTTATTTAAATAATTCAAAGGTTTTCTAAAAATGAACAACAACATTTGTTTACAAAAGATATCTTTCATTCTTGGAACATGCTGCAGTAGTGGATTGATTGCTGCGTTTCTCTTCAGAAATATCGACGTATTCCAGATTTAGTCAATCTTAAAATTATAATGTTTCATAAACACACGCGAACCCAAAACTAAGCAAATTAAAGTTTAGATTTAAGTGTTAGATTGCGACATTTATAAAAAGCTGAAAGATCATAAAAGAAAACGTTTTGAAAACAAAAGTCTGAAAACGGTGTAAGGTTTTGCGTTATGACATTGTTTGCTGAAGCTTAATGTGCTCCTTTGACAATAAAAAATAACCGTGTATCCAGTTGCAGCAATGCTTCGCATTTTCTAGGTAAACATCTTCCACGGAACGGCAGGTCGATTATGATAGGTTGTCAGAAAAGAACGATATTTTTTGTCGTTGTATAGACATAGAAAGAACTTAAAGTTATAATCAAAACGGCAATAGATATTTTATCAGACAAAAATACCCCTATTATAAGGTCGATAGCTATTTTAACAAAGGTGGTACGAGTGAACGTTGATTGGAAACTTGAAGTTTAAGAGGACTTGTGTTTGCGGAATGTATTGATCGACCGGAAGATTTGTCGTTTCTTGTGTGTGGCGGGAAGTGGTGAAAGAGAAAGACTTAGCGTTCCAAAAATGCAAAGAAAAGCAGTGGCCAACTCACTTGGAAAGCATTTTGGAGTAGGCGGCTCTGTTTTTTGCTGAATAATTCTCATCTGTTCCTACTTTTCCAGGTTACGTCATTCATTTCTGAGCATATTAAGGTTATGTTTTGCCCCTATTGTGTATTCGTGGGACCCAGAGTGACCTAATTGTTTTCAAGAATCATGGACACTACCAAGAACTTCAAAAGGAAAAGAAAACATCCGGTAAAGAAACAAATGTTCATCCCACTCGCGTGTAACCTACTTTGGAGGGTGACAAGTGGCCAGGGCAGGGGGCGCCTATTTCCACTTACTCTAAGGCGAGAGGAACGCTACTATTTTCGCCGCGAAACTACATTGGTGACAAGTCATTGACAGCACGTTGCGTGAAGCATTTACTTGCACCCATCCATTAGTACCGATTACCGAAAAAAAACGGGGCGCAGGATAGACTCCAGGTGCGGTTTCTCAAGTCTTTGGTATCACCCGACTGGCGGCGCTCTCAACCCACAGAGTCATTTAACCTGTTTCCAGAAGCGTGCTCGTGCCAAACTGCTGAGTCGCAGCAGGAAGAACGTTGCCTTGTATCGAAACTAGTTCAGTTTTAATAAGGTATGTGTCACGTCACATTTACTACGTCATCAAACAAATATGTTTTTGCATCAGTTAACTAAAAGTCACTCATCTTCATTAGCAAATGGAATAAATGAAAGCAACCAACGGCAAGCAAGTTATTGGAACCTCGCCCACCAACCTCAGCAAGAATATTACACGTACTGGCTGTTCGACGTGATCGCGCAAGTAGCTATCCCGAGCGAATAATCTACAAGCCATCGCCAACTCGTGCGCCGTGATAAACGCTTGCTTCCGGCAATGTTAAACACTTTCGACGCAATCCCAGAAATACAGTAAGAACCCAGAGCGATTCCTATGCTTCTGGCACACTGTAGGAATCGCTTAGGTTAAAGCCCTTATCAGATAAAGATACAACCAAATCCAGCATGTTGAACTATCTTATTGCTCATTTTTTAATCTTAGGGTTAATTTATATCGGAGAAAAGTGCAATTTTTCGGCAGGTGCTTTTTATAGACACGTAAACTTCTTTATACTTTCAAACCTACAAAAATGCTCTACGAACTTTCATGATTCATAATAAATAGTAAATGTGTTTCACAGATATTTGCAAAAACTGCGAAAACAAATAAGACGAAGTTGAAGCAAGAAATAAGATATGTTGAAAACAAGTGGTAGTTCGTGGTAAAAACTCAGAACACTTCATGCAATATTCACCATCTTGTTTCAATAGACAAATGTGAATATAGCAGAAGTTCATTCTCAGAAACTCGAACAAATTTTTGGTTGTCCATAGACTCGAGAAGCATCCAATGTTATATATTTACCTAATTATAGCGTTAAAATTACAATCCAAATCCTGGTTAATGATTAGACAAAACGTGCCAGGGCTTGTATCGACAATTTTCTTTACTAATATTTTCCTTGCATTTGAACACCTTAACTGCCTTTCTCTTGCATACTGTAATCATTGAAGTAGTTTTCAATTGTAAAAGGTGGTAGACAGTGAATAACTGATTTTATACAAAACAGGTTGAACATGTACCCGTAATGAAATAACGTTGTTTTTCTTTCAATAGAAATGGAATGTTGATTCCAGTCTAAATTGCCTGTAATTTTTCAATATTATGCAGGTCTTTTCCATCTAAAAATGACATGACAAAATCTGAACAGATCAGTTTTGAAACAAAAACATAGCCATTGATGTAGAAAAAGTTTTTTGTGGGCATCACATGGAACTTTCTCCGGAGTGTAAGAGCTATCAAAATTAACCATGGACACTAGTTTCCTATACCGCAGCAAGCCTTCTTGATACCTGCATACCCTTACAAAGCAAACACCTGGTTATTGTTAGAATTAATTGAAAGTGCTTGACTCAACAAAAAAATTGTGAATATTTCTACCACACATTCCGTAAAACATACGACAATAGGCGTACGGGAAGGCATTTTACTGGGGGGGCGGAAAACATTTGCCCTGAACATAACAATTTGCCCTAAAAATAAACAATTTGCCCTGAAACTAACTTTTTTAGTTTAATCCGAATAGGGCCTCAAACCTCTTGTAAATCTGTTCTAAACATTGAATTCGTTTATAACGGCTTTGTCGGTAACCTCAAATCGCCTCTAAGGTTACATTTGGTCGGTCCCGACGCCATCTTTTACATTCATTTCAGTTCATTTACGACGTCAGTTCGGCAAAAACGTTCTTTATGCAATCGCCTAGAGGTGTCGTTACAGGCAAATTCTGTAGTTACCTTGCTTGTTAACTCAAGGGGTTGAAGTTCCTTAAGTGTCGTGTTCTCCCAGACAAGAAACTTTACGGTAATTCCCGTTACTGATACAAATATGTGCGTGACTTCGATGGCGCAACGCAATGGTTACAAGCGACGGTTCCGGGTCGAAGGGTCTGACTCCCTACACCTGCCTGTGTTATCGTTGCTGTGCGCCTGAGCAAGGCACTTAAAGACGCGCACAGCGCACTCAAAGGGGCCAAGCAATCTGCACGTTCGTGCGGCCAGCTTCTATTGAAGATTGCACCTCGGGAAAGGAAACACGCATTCAAAATGCATGTGCCAGTGTGCCTATACGTATTGCATCGTATTCATATACTCTGATTGTAACATGCACAGTATTGTACGATATTTTGTCGAAAGATCGTTGCCATTCGAATAAAGAAAGCATGTAAGTCGTTAAATAAACTGGAAAGTAGAATTCATAAAGTACTAAATTTTATGCAATGCAAGAAAGCAATACAATGTGATTGCTGCATAAACATGCCCAATTCCAAATATATCACCGTTGAGGATTTTTGAGCAACTTGCGCTTGCCCTGAAAAACAGAGCTTGCCCTGAAAATTTTCACTGCATTGAATATACTTTTTACATTGAAGATTTTTGAGCAACTTGCGCTTTCCCTAAAAAATAGAGTGTGCCCTGAATTCACTGTAATGAATACATTTTTTACGATTCATGATTTTTGAGCAACTTTGTGCTTGCCTTGAAAAACAGAATTCAGAGTTTGCTCTGAAATTTTTCACTGAATTGTCTATACTTTTTACATTCAGAATATTTTAGCAACTTGCGCTTGTCCTGAAACTCAAAGTGTGCCCTGAAGTCACTGTATTCAATATATTTTTTATCATTCAGGATTTTTCAGCAACTTGCGCTTGCCCTGAAAAGAGAGTTTGCCCTGAAAATTTTCAAGGCTGGGGGATGTAGCCTCCCGCCAACCCACCTCGTGCGCCTATGCGTACGACTGTCATCTGCAACCTAGTGTAATTCACATTATAATAAACAAATTCTGCAGGGTAATACCTTGGTGAGTAATATTCGAGATACACCGAATCAACTTGATAGCAAATGGAACAAGTCCAAGTAATTTACAAAAGGCTGTATAGCACTGAACTGGTCCATGAAGAGCTTTTATTACTGTTTAAAAATCGAATAGCAAATTTCCGATATGTATTCCCTGTTTGTAAATGGACCAACTAGAGAAGTATTGAATTACTTCTAGGAACGTAACAGGTTAGATGGCGGCCGGGGCAAGAAGCAAGTTTGGCGCTCGCATGTTCGAACCTAAGGTCTTTCGGAAGCAGGGACTTTAAGACGCCCCCCCGCAGTCATTCGGTGCCCTCATAGCGATTCGGTGCCCGGAGAATTGTGCCCCTTGCCCAGGGGCGTAACGAGGTGGGGCAGGAATCATTGCCGAAGGCGCCAAGAAGTCACAACTACTATATCACAACAATATCACAACTACTTTCTTCAATACAATACGCATTTACACGCACATGAATACCGAGAGGTTGCTGGTCGTATGGAATCCAAAAAATCTAATACAAAGCAGCAGGCCCGTAACCAGGGAACAAAATTTTTCGCCCTCCCGAGAAAAATGTGCTGAACATCATACTTGGACAACTAAATAATTCTAGTTTCCTAATTCGATGAAATAGAGCGAAGCGACGGTAATTCTATTTCTAATCTAATTCACTAAAAGCTTCAGTGTTCTAATTTCAGTTCTAATCTTTTTTCCGGTTTTGCCAAAAATACTAATTTGTCCAACGATACTTTTAAAGATGAAAAGGGAATCCTTCGTGCAATGAAAGTGCAACAAAATGGTCGCAAGTGCTACGCCGCCATCCCATCACAGAAAAGCGACAGCAGTAAAAACTAAAAACTCCATCAATTCTTTTCTCATGCACAGCTGCAGTACAAACTATGTGGCCTTATCAGTGATTATTATTAACGTTACATTGCCTATCCACTCATACGCAGAAGTCACAATAGTCATCTTTATTATGACAGTCAGTCAGCTGTGATGTTTTAGGGCAGGGGTTTGCAACCATGCAGCATTGCCGAGCCAAATCAACATAACCACATTGGTTCATGGGCCACATCTGCATGTATCAAGCTCTGCGTGTCAAACACGCGCTGACTACCCACGGAAGATATACTCAATGCCAGATTAACCATTAGGATAATAAGGCTACAGCCTTAGGAAAAATTCGGCCTTGATTTTATTTTTGATTAGGCTATTGTTTTTATTACAAATATCCGGCCCTTACCATGGGGCACAAAACTTCAGCTCCCGGGCCACTTTTGCAGTGGCGATTCTAGAAATAAAAAACAGGGGGGCCACCGCGGGCCAAGGAAAAAGTATGGGAGCCAACATAAATGTCTATCTTGTGTGGTCATTTTTCGTTATTTTGAAGTTCAAGTTGCTATGATTAACCCTATCAAACCCAACAGAGGCTTGTGGATATTGCTAAATATTAACAAGTGCTATTGTTCACCAGCGACACCTAAAGGCCACTGTAGATGGAATCGTACACGTGTATTGCTTTGTCGAATATTATGTGTTAACCATGCAACTTCCACAGCACTGCACATGTAAAACGAAACACAATTTTCTGTACACGATTATGTCGGCCCTACATGAACGAAAACAGCTCCGCGAAAGTGAATACAATTCACATGAAAGCGAAATATTTCCAAACACGAATTCACCTTGACACAGAAACAAGTTGACTGTTGAGAACCAACTAGTGTCATCAAAATATTCTTACTAAAAAGCACGTAAAAACTAAACCAACTGCCAACGGATTGGTGACTACTGGCTACTCCGTTTTTGTGGTAGCATATGGACATTTTGTGATTGTGCTAACCATAATAATGTTATGCAGGTACGAGTGCAATGCCCATCTGCAGCGTGGACAGGGTGAGTACTATTCAATGCAGTATGCAGTTAACGGCAGCGAGATTTCGGCACCAGTTGCACCTAAGTAGCATAGCAGCGCTGCAGATAGGTGTGAATCGGCGTTTAGGGCGTGTACCTGATAGCAAGATGTAATAGTAGGCGTAAAACTTATTTTGCAGAATATCCCAAGCAAAGTGGTCCCTTTCAATATTCACACTAAAGTTTCCACTGAGTGATCCTCAAAATTGACTTTTCAACCCTGCGTTGATTTATGACTGTCTTGTCATTAGTGAAATAACCGGTAACTCTAAACCTTAAAAAGATTTAGACAAACAGATCAGCGGTCCGCAAATACTTTTAGACGCGACCCTAAAAAATAGTTCTAAATTCACGCGACCCAAACATTTCGTGAGCATATAGTTTTGTGGAAAATACTTTATCAATAAATATCATTTTTTAAAATACTATTGACAGTAGCAATATCTTTGCACAAAAGTGTATGAAACTTAGCACATAAATCAAATTCAAAATACAAATTAAATTTATTTCGCGACCCTGACTGGAAGGTATCGCGACCCAAATTTGGGTCAACGAAATCATCTGAATCTGTTTTTCAGCTGGTAACTTTCAGTTGAAACTAGATCAAAGTTACCCAATCGTTCACTGGTCATGGAGTCTCTGGAAAATGTTTTCACTACTTTCATTTTTGCAAACCTTCTCTTGCGCAAAGCGCTCGTGACGGGAAGAGTTACAGCTACCAGAATAACAATCAAACGCAGCTTTTTAAGTAGAAATGGAAAAAATTGTTCGAGCGACATAGGCAGCTTCAACCCTTTCCGAAGCAAATACTTTGCCAAAGTCATTTCATGTTTCAAATCATTTTCGCTAAATAAATATGATATGCGAATTCTCTCAAGTGTTTTTCTGACAGAAATGTTTGACCTCCGGACAAAGAGCTCAAATACGTGAAAGAATTGCTTCTGAATCATTACAGAAAATCCGTACAAAATTTTATGAGGTTGCAGGACTTGTGTGTAGAATTGCAACTGTAGTCACGAACCACTTACATAAGATGTTTCGAAGTCATATACACAAGGTAGCAGAACGCAATACTGGAGCCAGGAAAAATTCGGATAAATTAACTGAAACCAATTCTTAATTCTTTCACAAACCTTTTGCTACTGGGACACTGAACAATGTGCTGACAGTAATATAATCCAGTTCCATCTCACACTAAAATGCACGAAAGATTAATATTCCCACTTCTGCGACTGTTTCTTAGTTTCGAAATGAATATTTCAACCACGACCTCAGTCTGACTAAATTTCACGTAGGATTCGAGCAACCACCGGCGTGTGTCGTCATAAACAACTCTAGTTACACGACCATCAAAAACAACAACACAGCTTATTTGTGCATTTGCGAATTATTGAATGCAGGCTAAAGGGTTTATAAATTATCGTTTGAAATATAACTGGCCTAAAGTTGTCTACTGCGTATATCAATCAAACGAACTTAAACGGGAAATTAAGAAAAATACTGGGGGGCCAAACAAAAATCTGGAGGGCCATGGCCCACCCAGGTTCCCCCCTAGAATCGCCACTGCACTCTTGGGCCCGCGGGTCATGGGTTGCACACCCCTGTTTTAGAGTTTTGCAAAAAAGGAACATCGTTTCCATTATCTGAAGGTTGTTGCTCGAGAACTCCTAGTTACGACAGCAACATCGGCTCCGACGGAAAGATGGTTTTCGCAAATCCTCTAATTTTAATTCTAATCTAATTTGTGACATCTGAGTTAGCTCTAATTTTGATTCTAATCTAATTTAGAAAAGCTAAAAAATTTCCAGTTGTCCAAGTCTTGCGGACATATTTTTTTGACCACTCTCAGAAAACTCTTCGCCCGCCCTGGTGTTTTAACAAGTTAGTTACTGGCCTGTAAACCAAGGAAAATTTTGTGAAGTGTTAACACTTAACTTGCCTCCTTTTCTTTGTCCACAAAATTGTTCGGCATTGTTTGTCGGTCGTGCAAGTACTTTCATCATTTGCCGCCCTATCAAACTTTTATTGTGATTTGCCTATTTGCGAGCGTAAGTAGGTAGAAACACCAACATTGCAAAGCCCATGCAGGTTCATAAACGTAAAGGACACTTAAAGCCGCCCTGCAGCTTAAGCAGACAAGGTAAAACATGATCGTCATTTAGCTTTTTATTAGTATCGTGGAATATGAGAGTTGTCACTTCCAAGTCTAAGAAGAACCGTTCTATTTCAAACCAAGTGGTAAGAGCACGAGCGCCCTTCAGTAGCTGGAGATGTTGTCTGACTTCTCGACTGGTGTTTGTAAGCTCGTGCTTGCTGTCTCCATTTTTCCACTAAGGTGAAAAGTTTGTGGTTGCGGGTGAAAATCACCCTGCGTTATAGTTATTGTAAGCTTTTCTCCCTTGTGATATAGGGCTGTGGTTGTGGCAATCAATAGCTGTAATTCATTCAGGGCGTGCTTCCTTACCAGCATGGAACAGGAGAGGTTCTTCAAGTCCAGTATATTTTTTCATGAGATTTTTTATATTAGGTTTTCGTATCTTCTCTCTGGACACTAACGTCGGGTGAGTTTCAACCTGTCAGGGATGACTTTCCCTTTCATCAATAACTGCATCTAGTTAAAGTACAAAGTAACTTTATTACTGCACAAACAACGGAATGAGAGTTAGATTTCCAGTGTAGTTTTTGTTATCAACCTTAATCGAAAGAAAGTTTTTTTTTCAATAATGGGTGACATTCACCCTGGGGTTCAATTCGTGTGATAAAAACGCAGGGTTAGTGATCCAGGGATTTCGCAAATAACCTTAAAAGAAACGAGCAGGGGGTTTACACCATTTTTATAATAAGCAGAACCTGTTAAACATTTTTGTACTTTTGCATAACGTGATAAATTCTTGCTCAGTATAATTCGTCGTGGGGGGGTGCTTTTTTGTCATCTTGCGTATTGACAAAATGTGAAAGGATTGTTACGTTTATACATTGCAACTGTGGCACAGATCCCAATCATGGAATGCAGTTGAATACGTGATTATATCAGAGAGAATCTAACATCGCTCTACAATGGCTCTTCAAATTTATGTAGCACAAAAAATATAGTTTCTGTTAAGAAATTGTCGTCATGGATCAGTAATTAATATTGCTGTTGACACAAATGAGCGGAAAATGAACCTGTACTTTGCGCATGAAAAGGTTACATATAAATAATAAAGGTTGTGAAACCTCACTGAAAACAACCTTCTCCAAGACTAAACTAAAAGGCCTCTCCAATCTGGGGATCTAAAATAGCAAGCAGTTGTTTGATCGTAGTGTTATATCCAGGGACGTAACGAAGTTAGATCGTCCCCGGGGAAGAAGCAAGTTTAGCTCCCTCATGCTCGAACCTGAGGTCTTTCGGAAGCAAATGTACTGTATTAAAGAAACTACTACTTGTGACATTGTTAGGACTTTTCGGCGCCTCCCACAATGATTCGGCGCACGGGTAACTGTGTCTCCTTGCCCCCCTCGTTACGCCCTGGTTATATCTTTTTTACAATTGAGTCATCGTTGCAATTACTGTGCGTTTGTAGGTATTCTTTACTAGCTGCATTTATGATCGTGCTTCACTTTTGATGCTTCAGGCTTTTCACAAGTTCACTACGCAATAACGTTCAATTGTTATTTGTGCAACAATGGTTCTGACGACTTCGTACAAGGCAGTCTGGTTAGTTGTTGCGGTCCTCCCTCACCACAAGCCGCAAAACACTTTTTTGAATGCTCTTTTGCGCAAACTATCATCAGTGGAGTCCGTCACTCAACAAATATCTTGTTTACTCAACCCAGCGGTTCCAAACTGATGAACATTTTCAGATTAACAAAAGTATTACTTTGAAAACCGGTCTACAATATATTCGTACTTCGATTTCGGCCTAAAAATCAGCAGTTTTCGGTTGTCTTACCAACGCCCTAGCTCCTCCGCCGATTGCGCTAGAGCGCTGTTCAAGGGCTCAAACGGATCGGCCAGTCTGGCAGATTGCACTCGAAAAAAAATTTTTTGGTTGGGGGTGCTGATTTTTTGTGACTGACGTCATAAGTGAAGTAGTTTCAGGGTCATTTTGGCTCAATTTGCCTGGCCTAGGGCCCAACCGCTAGGCCAAAGTGCTTCACTGAAGTTTTAATTGGAAACTAGGCGCGAGTCCGAGTCTTTTGAGCTTTTGATCGACTTTCTAGCGTTTCTGGTTCAAAAGTTATGATATAAAATAAACAAATTAATTCATTATCCAATTAGCTAATTAGTCAAATATTTTTACTAACTTACATCACAACTTTTGAACCCGAAACCCCAGCAGGTCATCCAAAGTATCAAAAGACTCGGATTGTA
>JGI24022J15233_10001241_pt1 | contig 20537 bp, 12 predicted proteins | sample Ectturendosymbi2_FD_15233 | JGI IMG/M metagenome (IMG submission 15233) | reverse complement strand
TATATATATATATATATATATATATATATATATATATGGACAAAGGTAGATATGGTTTGAAAGCAAATTAGCCCCAGCAGAGCTTTTGCCGCTGGTAGCAAAATGGACACTACCTTCTCCAAAATACAAATAAGGGCAGGCTGAAGCCAAAACTAGCAGTGGTTTACATTAAGATTGACTCCTGAGTTAGTGAGCCAAAGTATAAGGCTTGTCCTTAGATGTTCTTCCAGGCAGATTAACTTTGTTGCTTTGGACTCTTTCTCAATGGTGTTTCCCCTTGTGGATTTCCATAGTTTTTCCTATCTTTCTGTGATTTTTGTATCACTCAGGGTTGCCAATTTGGCTTTTTTAGGCCAGATTTTAAAATTCTGGCTTTTTTTTAACACACTTGGGTTTTTTTTAATTGGAAAAAGCCACACAAAATCTGTTTTTTTCTAACATTTTTTAGTCAGAAAGGCTTGACCCTGAAAAAGCATTATTACTGAGCTGCATATTCATTATTTACAAATCTCTGCTGATGAGAGTCTACAGCTATGCAGGGTTCAAACTTCCACTCTTCCATGTAGACATTAGTTCTAAATTCCTGTCTGAAGCCTACTCATTTTTGTCCAAAGTTTAAACAGGAAAGCTGGTGAAGGTAGAAAATCATGTTTGGCTTAAAGCAGAATAGCTCCAGCAGTGCTTTCACTTCATAAGGCAAAATTAAATAGACAGTTTCTTTACGTAATAAGAAACAAATATATGGCAATCACAATGTAATCATGGGAGAATAAAATGTTTCTGAGATTTGGAATTGTATGACATTGATGACTCTGACGAGTTGTAATATTTACCTTGTATTTGTTTATGCATCTTTTATATGTATACGTTTAATGACTGCTGATGGTCTTTTTTTGGTGAAGACAGGTTCGCAACCCTGTGTCATACTCAGTCTATCCTGACTGTAACATAAGGCAGTTGGTCCCAACTTGCACAAAATCTTGACACACTAATCCAAGAGTCGGCAACCTGTGGCTCTTGCAGCTCCAGAGCCACATGTAGCTCTTGCTTGTGTAAAGTGGCTGTCTGGATTTGATAAAAATTGGAATTTAAATTTGCATTTGATTATTATTACAATTGAGTTGTTATATTTTAGCCTATGCCCTTATGAAATCGCATGAAAAATGATAGTGTTAACATTTTGTGGCTCCTCACTGATCCTATATGCTGGAAGATGAAACAGAATGACTCTTTTGTAAAAAAGGCTGCCAACGCCTGCACTAATTCTATCTATGCATAAAATCAAATGACGCACTGCACAAAAATTGTTCATGATTTATTATTTAATATGAATCATTAGCTTGCTTGTTGTGACATGAAATGCAGTGTTATTTTTGAAACCTTTAAGCGCATTTCTTTTTTGACGTTTATCTTCAAGTAGTAATTTGTTTTATTACTACAATGGCAGAAAAGCCAGCTTTGCACAAGCACAAAGTAGTAAATGGAATTAAAATCTGGAGAACTTCTTTTGCTGCAAAATGGATCTAAGCTAGATATTAGCTAGCAATGACATTGCAATATCTAAAGCCGAGGTTCCCAATCTGGGGTACATGTACCCTTAGGGGTACATCTGCCTATCCAAAGGGGTACATTTAAGGTTAGCAATAGAAGGAAAAATATATTAATATATTATATCTATTTGCAAATATTTATACGTATATCAGGGAATATTGTTGTATTTTCAAAAATCATTATACGTTTTTTGTTAAATACGTCTATGATTAGTCATGATAAGATATTTTGTCTTGTGACATTTTATGGCTACTTGCTCATCTGTTGAGATGCTGAAGGGGTACATGGTCTGAGAAAGGTTGGGAACCCCTGATCTGAAGGATGCACCAGGGCATCGCAATCCCCCAGTTATGAACCCCTGGGTTTAGGATTAGATACAGGAAAACTACTTGGGTACTTAGATCTTGTGCATACTTCGTGACATGCGTAACATCGTGAATGCTCACTAACAACTTTAATGCATATACTCATTGTCAGTGCATCATAGCGAGTCGGCCAATATGTTTTTTCAGCTATTTTCTGAATTGGTGTTGGTATTGCCCTAGATTTTGATCAGAAAAAACATATCTTGCTAAGTGTTATTAGTAAAAAGATCTCTAGTGACCATGACAAGCTGGTTTGAAGATTAATACAATCCCCCTCACAGAATTTTATTGTTCTCAATTAGTGATCTCATATACTTTGCAAAAAATGTGTGTTTTGGCTGATATATATCATTATCTATGACTTATTAGAAATAGTAATAGATTTAGATGAAAAAGTAATTTGAAATACGTTATTATGTATGTTTCAGTCTCAGTGTGGTTAGTTTAATAGCTTGTTGAAAGCAAAAGCACTTGGGTTTGTTAATTTATATAGCAGTGATATTGGCCATATCTTTGAGGACAAAAGAAAACACAATGAATTTCGAGGTAAACTTCTAAGTGTTTTACTTCTTCAATAAAAATCAATACCTTGGTAATTTTTAATGCAATAAATTAAGTAAATCGTTTACAATTGTGGAAATCGTAAGCATGGATAAAGATTTCAAAATGGTTGTGTTAACAGTTTTCATTTTCCTTTGACCAAATTAGAGAGTACGTGATTTTGGATCAGAGTTCAGTGATTTTGGAAGTGAATCTGAGAGCAACAAACAAAAAGAGGATAAGAAGAAACATGAAGAGTTGGTGAAAAAACCGAACTTGTTAGTCTTCCTTTCTTGTGTTTATGTAATATTTGCAGGGTTTCTACGGAGTCTGTAACAGTTTGGTCATTTTCCAGCCTGAAAAGTCTGGAAAAAACTAATTTTTGTCTGTTAGTATGGAAAAAGAAAATAATTACTTTTATTGTGTTAAATATTACATTACCTATATCTGGGTATGTCATCCAGATAAGTTAAGTGTGGAAAAGGTCTGTTAAAAGTCAGGAAATTTATATTCAAAATTGTGTTGGAACCTTGTATTTGCCATTAAATCTGTTCATTTTTGTTGTAACCAAAGAATAAAAAAAGCTTTTAACATACACATTTGCACCCCACTGCAGCATTATTTTTGTAGGCTGTTGACAAATCGAAGAAATATCTTCATTTAACCTGCCATACTATTTTTGGTGGCTATTAATTTTAAGGGTGGTTCAAGTAACTGCACTCCACATGTGAGACAAGCAAGGAATCTTTAGGGGATGTTTAATCATAAGGAAAAATCAGGGACATCTAAAACTCCCTCGGCATCCTTGGGAAAAAATTTGCAGTTGATAAATCAGCCTACACAATTTAAAATATTGTATTGGCATGCTTTAAAATAATCTGTTACATTTCAGAGGTCATTTGGGCTTACTACATAGTGGAAGTACAAAAAACAAAGCACCTTCAAAAAGGCTTGCCGCTGAGTTGCTTGATCAAGAGGAAGGTAAAAGAATGAGATATCATGGGCTTTTTGCTATGGATGCTGTATCCTTGAACACGATTGTTTTATTTTGCTTCTTGATAGTTTGTTGCAATGAAAATGTTTTGAGGTGTTGCATACTTCATACTTTTTAAGCAAAACACTTGCAAACTTTTTTGCACCGATATGTAGATTTTTACCAACTAAATGGTACAGTAAGTTGATAACCTACCTCTGAATCCAGTGGGTTGGGTTTGATTTTTGGTCAGTACCAAAAACATAATAATTACACTGGCAATCTGTCCAGCGTTGTGCTTGGTGTTAATGAATGTGTGCAAAGCAAAGGCTTGTGGCAGAGTTGAGCAGACTGTCATATTTTACAATCCAGATCTAGTTCTGAATTTTTAATACTCAATCCAAGTCCAACCATAAGCCAAAAAAATATAAAGTACAAGTCCAATTGGAGTCAAAAAATTAACAAAATACAGCTTTTTAGCAACCAAAATGCCACAATTCTTTTCCATTAACTTAGTCCAAAACCAGTCCTGATCCTAAATTTTTGAAACGATTTATAGTCCAGATCCAATCCACATACCAACAAATTTGTTATAGTTTGGATCCAGTCCAGTCCAATGCTCATCCCTGGTTCACAGGTGCTGTTGACATTTACTTGCCACCAGTACAGTAGTCACTAGTTAGGCAGTTGCTTCACTGCTTGTGCAGAGTAAATAGAGATGAATGCCCACAGAACCCTAATACTTCACAGGAAATACAAATTTAGTGTGACAAAATTTTCTTCTATGCGTTTGCAAAGTATTTAATTTTTGTTATGACATTGTTAAATGTTGATAATAAACTATCATTTAGGAAGCCAAATAATTCATGATAGTGTTTTCCAACCCTTTCAATCACCACCCAGGTTGGTTTTCAATGAAAATGCTATGTCCCACAATGTTGTTAGCACTTGTTGCATCGATTCTAATCTCACACTAGCTATAATGCAAACACGTTTTTTTGTGAAGTAGCAATTTATTCCCAATTTGTTGGCATCACCTTTTTGCTAAAATTATTGGTGACATCAGCTTGATTTTGACTGACTACTTTTGTTTTCAAACCAAAATCGCTAATTGTCAATCAGTGAGCTGCTTGGTGCATCATGGCTTCCTGGTTAAGAATTACTGATTTAGACACTACTTGTGTTTTCATGTAACTTATGTTAAATTGGTCTGTACACTTCAACATTTTAAGCTCAGTATCAGCTGTTTTGCAGGTTTAAGAAATTAAATTGTATATGATTAAAATTTTGGTGATACTCTATGTTAAGAACTTGGCTTGACATGATAACTCTTTCTTGTGGTGATATAACCAATAACAGCTACATAGAAATATCCTATTCACAATATATTTCGGAAAATGAAGGTAAATTTTCTACATTTTGTATTAACCATTTTTTGTTGGAATTTCCTTAACTGACTTCTTGTTTAGTACAACAAACATCGCAAACTGGTAAATGACTATCTCTTCTTATACGGAGGAAATCGCTCTGATTTTAAACGTGATACGTAAGTGCCTCTATGAATTTGTAACTTTCAATCAGTTGCTAAAGCACCGTGTCCTTTTGGCATTTTAAAGTCATGTACCAATGCTGCTTTATTTTGACTATGTCCTCAAGAAGATAGCTACTGGATGACATCCAACAAACTTCCTCTTTAAAAATCATTGTTTTTTCCATGCTGTTGTACTATATTGTTGATTTCGTGCCATACTTCATTGTGACATGCAAAGTTTCAAAATTAGTTTTACAACAAAAATGGCGTTGTAAATGGTTTTGGTTACTTTTATGCAATCCAAGGGGTGAAAAAATATCAAAATAAAATTAATATTTTTGATAAGTCAAAACCTCTGATCACTGCATTTTTGAAAAGTGAAGTTACTTGTTTGTCGATTTTGTTAATCAACAATTTTTTACTCCAAGAATAAACTATTTGGTGTGATTGCAGCTTCAGAAAACAAAGTTTTAGTATTTAAAAAAGTCTCTTGTTTAATGCCCAAGGTATTCGCTAAAAACATGTTTTCTTAAATTCAATGGTTTTACCTCAAATCCACATTATTGTGTGCATGCAGTCTTAACCAGCAGGATTTAAAAATTTAAATGATTTTTGAGTATTTTGGTTACCCAGCACCCAAACCTTAAGCAAAGCATTTTTTACCCAACTTCTCTACTTTTTCACGACTAGTTAAAGGTAACATTTTTCTACTTACAGGATGCTGAAGTTAGGATGTGCTTTTTGGTCATGTATATATAGAGAACCATGAATTTGCAGAATTTGTTTGAATAATTTTAACTAAATCACTGGATTGAGCTTATGCATGGACTCATGTACAAATTTTTCAATTTATTTTAGATCCAAAGATAAAACAGATGCAGATGTTATCACAGAAAATCATCAATTTTTGTGGGAAGAAGATGAAAATGATGCTGCTAAGACATGGGAACAGAAACTAGCCAAAAAATACTGGGACAAATTATTCAAAGAATATGCAATTTGTGATCTTACCAGATATAAAGAAAACAAGATAGCCATGAGATGGAGGATTGAAAAAGAGGTTAAGTTTGGAGTGTTTGATGTAAACTCTACATGTGCTTAATAATGATACCTCAATACTTCGAAATGCTGACAGTCATGACTGCTGGCAGTCATACTTCGAAATGCTGGCAGTCATGTACTTAGTAAAGACAGGTAGTTGCTTACAGGCCTGTGCAAAGTTTCTGTTTTATTTTTTGAAGGTATTTTGCATATCAGCAATAAAAATTTGCCCCATTTGCCTAAATTGCAAATGAAATCCATGTCAGTAACATGCTTCTGTCAATTTTCTTCATTCTATGCTGAAAGAAAAATGATAGTGCTTGTATTGTCTGAAGAGTGTATTTCTTTGTGTGAGGGGCCTTACAGTGTATTATAATATAATTGGAGTATACAAGGCCCATTTTTATTATTAACAAAACAACGGATGCCCTTTTTCCTTTTTTCACCTCTACGAATGATGAAAAGGCTAGAATATGCTTTTCACTTCCACAGGATTTGGATGTATGTGTTGTTGTCTGTTTCTTGAACCATATTTCCACTGTAGTGCCATCATTGTGTGATGCACTTGTGGATAGATTTCCTGGAATTATTCATGAAGAAAGATTGAGGCTTGTTGAAATGAGTGTTGCAACATGTTTTGACCCAAGTTTTCATCAACCAGCGATTATGATGCAAATGTGTTTGTTTCAGATGTTGGCTTTAAATTTTGCTTAAATTAAATTGTGTTAAATGCTGTGATGACACTTGAATCCTTCTGTCAGGAGTAGTGTTGTTAAACTCATAGCTTTGGATGTGGATCTATTGTTGGCTGTTCACGTTTTAACCATGCGGATAAGTTTGGTGATGCTATAGCCTCAGGACAAGCTGGCTAGGAAATCGTTAGCAATTGTGTGCAACACATCCTTGTGTGCAATAGCTATTTTGCTTGGAAAATTATCTTGACCATAAATAAATCATTGCATGGCATGTTGATGGATCCATCCTCTGATGAGAAAATATATTTTTTCCAGGTTTGCCTGAATAGTTTCAAGTGAGTAAGATTTTAAAAGTTTAAAGAACCAAGTATATTGCAAACACGAGCTGTTTGTCACCAAACGTTTTTCCTTTAGTAAAACCTTAACAAAACTACTGATACTTATTTTGCGATGGTTCACTTGCTCTTAACCTATTTCCAATCATAAATTTGTCTTTACATTTGAGTTTTGTCTTTGCAATGACTTGAAGTGAAGACGCAATTTTTAAGCAGCACATTACAATTTTTAAGCATTGCAGCACATTGGCAGCGGCTAGATACCACTGCTACCCATGGCAGTCGGTTGACTTGTCAAAGTAATGTTACCCATACAAATTGCCCTGAACAATTCGAACTCCACGATGGTGCTCAGCATCAACCATTAGCTGTGCACATCTAGAATTTAATAACAGAGTAGCTTTGATGTAGAACGTTTTTATGTTCAACCGAAGTTGAAGAAATGTTAAAAATTTGCTTCAGGTCATTGTTGGTAAAGGTCAATTCTCGTGCGGAAACAAACACTGCAATGAAAAAGAAGGCATGCGTAGTTGGGAAGTTAATTTTGCGTACGTGGAAGCAGGCACAAAGAAAAATGCTCTAGTGAAGCTTCGACTGTGTCCAGAATGCTCATACAAACTCAACTTCCATCACAGGTATTCGTTATCTGATAGCATCGATGGTAGTTACTCACTTTCGTTATTTGGTAGACCATACGTTTTGTATCGATAAAGGTCAGAACTGGTCTTTTGCGCTGCGGAACAGAGCCACTTGGCACGATGTACTTTTGATTGCAGTGCCACGAAAAATTTTCTTCCTGCCATTTTCGCTTGGCGGGCAACTTCTCATCCACGATTTTTTGTCTTGCAGGAAGAAAGACGTAACCAAAAAACTTTTCCATGAAAAACGGAAAAAGGTCAAGAAGTTCAAAAAGAAGAAGAAACACCGGAAACGTAGGTTTCATGTTTCAAGCTCTACTTTTGTAAAACATGATGGACTGTGTAAGCAATGCACGTAGTTGCTGTAGATTCTTATTGCGAGCAATATAGCCAGAATTATTGAATACATTATTTTATTCGACGTTTCAGCATAATTTTAAGCCATCATCAGTCGTAATTTATATTGCTGATTAGTCGTAAGCCATTGTATTTATATTCCTGATGTCTTTTATGACTAAGCTGAAACGTCGAATAAATAACGTAGTCAAAAATTGCGGCTGTATGTTTGCAATATGATGGATTGCTCTATGGCATATTGCTGGACCACAATGTGCCTTCCAAATATATCCAGTTTCTTTTGCAATTGTTTCAGATGTGAATTGCCTCTGATTTTTACGGCATTTTCTGATGAGTTTTGCATGTTCCCGTATTGTGATCAATCCCGTTTTCTGACCATTTTTACGTGTTCCCGGATGAATTCCGACATTTCTGAAAAATTTACCACCTTTTTTCTTGTTGGTTTGTCTTTGATGATCTGATCACAGCTGATCACAGACAAAAATCAAGTACAAAGATTTTCTGTGATCAGCCTCCTGCGAAGCATGTTCGTAAAGCAACTGAGTGCATGCAAGGGCGTACATAAAGGGGGTTGGGGTTACCCCCCACCGAGCTTGATGTTTACGAAAACTTTACTACCTACGCAAAGGAGATTAATTGTTTTCGCATACTTTTTGCTTGTTAATTTGTCGACTTGCATGCAAATTCATTACAATTTCAAGGAACATTGTAAATGGGCCAAAAAGTAATGATTAGGATTTGGTGGGAATCTGAGTTATCGTCTGCATCCAGAAACCATCTCACCACTTTCTGCAGACATTTCGTCCACTACGCATGTTTAAGATTGTGTTCCGCGATAGTTCACTTTATCCGAAACAATTGTCTTATTTTGTCTGCTGTGGCTGAGCAGCGTAAGTGCTGACAGCATTGACTACATTACCAATTTCTGTAGCATGATAGAACTGTTGCACGAGCTCAAAAATAACAGTTATTAAAATAGAAGCATTCAGGCATTTCATAATGTCTCAGCAGGCAAAAAGGAAAACTTAAAATTTGCTGGACTTCTATACGTAACAAAAAATCGAAAGTTTTCTTGCGTACTTTATGCGCATTCTCAATTCTTGTGTAGTTTAGCAAGATTCGATCTTGCAAACCGGGGTGTGCGTCAGACAGTCTAGCCGCACACTTTCCGTGCTCCACTGCTTGTATTCGACAAGACATTAGCGCAGCCTGAATTTGCAGTTGTAAATTGCTCTGGCGCAGTGATGAGTGTGTTTTACTCCCCTGTTTTAACGCGCAGCCTGATGTTTTTTCAGTTATGAACTGCTGTGTCGTAACGTTGAGTGTATTTTCCTCCGATATCCTAACTTGGAGGACTGATAGTTTATATTCATTGCAATGATACATAAATTAAGGGGAGTGGGTGTAGACGAATATGCATATTATGTCAACAAACTTCGCCAAAACTTTGGTTTGGAAACATGAATATGACGTCAAATTGTGACGTCACAAAAAGTGCACACCAAATACAAATGACCACCATATGCCATTGAATGAAATCCCCATGAAAATTTTCTGCGTACGCCACTGAGTGCACGAACTGAGCAAACATTTCTCATGCTGCGAGGGAGCGAGTTTGTTTCTACGGCGTGCAATACTTCTACCTTACTGACCTAAGTGCGGGCACGAATAGTTTCAATTCTTGATATACCAGGAATGTGCTGAGACCATTTTTGGATTGCCGAAGCTTAAGGTTGCCAGACGTCCTTCAGCGCCAAGAATTGTCCTTGAATTTGCTGTCAAAACTCGTTATGTCCTTGATTCTTGAAAAATATCTTGTTGTCCTTTAATATTTTCCGGCGTCCTTAAACTCTTGAACAGATTTAAATTGTTCATTTTTGAACTATTTACTACATTGCACATTCAAGAATCAAGAATAAACAAGGTGAATGAACAGAACAATGTGTAGATTTTTTCCATGTGTCATATTCATAATGTTTTGTTTAGTTTTCAATTCATACATGGCTAGCTGTAGCCTGACTTGCCCATACGCGAAAGCTTGCTGAAAAGGTGAAAATAGCCATGGGCGTCCGCAGAAATTTTTCCAAGGGAGCGGGCAACGTCATTATATTACGAGGCTATGTTTTTTTGGTTGCTGACGTTGCAATGCAAATGGACGTTCACAAAACGCTTTACTGTTTCTACACCACAAGAAAATGCCCCGTGAAACCACGCGCCTCATTCGCATCTATTTTGAAACCTTTTTCAAGTGAAGCTGTATACGAGTTTACCACAAAGCTGTACTTTCTGTCATCCGTTACAGCATTTTGCTGAATTGGTGCATAAATCTCATTATCAATGTTAACTCAACCATGGGCGCCGGAAGGGGGGAAAGGCATCCTGGATTTTGAAAATTTCACCAAAAAAGGTTGTTTTCTTAGTTTCAAGTGGGAAAAAACAAATTTCACCGTATTTCCCCCCCCCTAGAAAAATTTTGGAAAAATGCCCTAGTGGTCCCCCTTGGAAAAAATCCTTTCGACGGCCATGAACCCCACACAACTGAGTCTGAAATGGACTTGAACTATCAGTATCAACTAATACGTTTGCGGTACTCTCATTAGTCTGTGCTGGTTGAACAGAACTCACTTCTGAAATATTTTGTTCGAATTGTTTTCTACACTTCAGCTATCAGAAATGCCAGTTCTTTTCATAAACTGCCTAATGTCCATTTTTTGTGAGCACTTTCTACAAATCAGTAATGTTTCAAGACAATCAACGACCAGATCAGCTTAACTTTGCGCTTAGTACTCGCTGAGAAGTCAGAACTAATCCTCAACGAAAAAGACGAATTCCCACAAACCTTTCACAGAGGCATTTCCAACAAGCCACGTAGATTTATACTGTGTGAAAAGACGCCTGCATAAGCGTAGCTTAATTAAGCACTTCACTCAGGCACATTGGTCACAATCTCACACTATAATGGATTTTTCGAACTTGCGGAAGCATTGCTACAGATCACCCCTGCTGCTTTTCACACAGTATGAAACTTGCCTTACCGTTATCAGTAGTGACTGTCTTGCTGCATCACCTGCCAAAGATGTCTGGAGGTCAACAGTCACATGCGGAAATACGCAGTAATTATCGTAGCTTGAAGAGAACCTTTCAGATTCGTTGCGGTATTATTGTTACGCAACAAAGGGCAACAGTAGAACAACGCGCTCGCAAGTTATGCAACATGACTCTGCAGACAATGGAGTGGTCAAGAGTGAACTGCAAGCTCATCACTGCATCACACCAGCATAGTGAAGCTGGCTTTTGCGTAGTGTGAGTGCCATACCGGTAAATGAAGCGTTACTGCAAGAATTAAATCAATTAATCGGAAGCAAGATGCTGACTTCAGAATTTCTACAAAGATAATTGTTTCTTAGTCCCAATTCCCAGGAGTGGGGAAAATGCTCGTTCCTCCACCCCTGCGGACACCCAGGAAAGTAGCTCACGGTATCTCATTGAAAAACAAATTGTCCTTGAAAAAATTTCAAGTGATCTGGCAACCCTACCGAAGCTGGAGCCAAATATTTTTGTATGGTGGAGCTGGAGCCTGAAATTTGAGTTCCATTTCCACAATTTTATGTGGGGAAAGCGAGTTGCACAAATAATATCAATAGTTTTCAGTTTCTAATCGACCAAATCATTTTGAAGCCGGAGCTGGAGACAAAAAAACTTAGATGGCTGGAGCCACAGCCGGAGCCTGAAATTTGAGTTCTGGCTCCACAGCCTTGGTCATGTCAATACGTTGGCTCGACTATAACATGATATTCCCCTAAAGCCTACAAAATCTGATATTTTCGTATGCTTGTATGTCTTGGTTCAAGTTGTTTTTTGTACATTATTTTGACCTAGTTCACAATGACACCAACTTTCCCAAGCTCGGGCTTTCACGAAAACGGTGCCTTCATGTTAGAGAACTGGGAGCAACCGTTGATGAGTCAGATGAGTCAACTTCATTGAAATATTACGATGCACGTTGTTAATGTAACAAACTCTTAGTTTCGTGCTAGTTCGTTCAGCAGTGCATGGAGCTATAGCTTTTCAATAAACTGTTTACTGAGTTGTTGACTGCCCTTGGTCCAACTACTTCCCATATCTGCCTAAGGAAAAATATTTTCAAGAATTCAGCTCTTAGTATAAATTCAAAGCTGAATAATAAAATGTTCTCGAGAGAGGAGTCGAATACAGGCGTCGTGTTTGTGTAATTTAACCTCATGAAGATAAATAACCTTGAGTAAAATAAGAGGTGTAATGCAGAATTCAAAAGACTTCAATATTTGGTTTAAGTCAGTGTTTCCTTTTTTACATATTTTACCATTTTATCAAACACGATTCGCAAATTTACCCCCAGTACACTCACTGGTGCTCATTTATTGAAAAAACGAAATTAACAAACTCCTACAGTTTGGAATGATTTATAAAAATATACATTTGCTGCAATTTATGGTTCAGTAAATTTACCCCAGGTTAAGAACCACTGGTTTAAGTCAGTGCGGGTCAAAACAAGATGCTAGCGTGTGAATCGACAATCGAAATTCCCATCCATTGCCAAGAATAAAAAATTTGGGCTTATTTCATTTGGTTGTGTCAGGCTCAAGCGATTCGGATGACAGTCAGCCAAGTTCGTCAAAATCGAAACAACAATCTGAAAGTGACGACGATGATGAACACAAAATGTGGAGCAAGCCATTGGAGATCGAAGAAGAAAAGTCGAGGTTAGTGTGTTCTGCGTGCTAGAGCCGGGATGTGTTTGAATAGTGCATTTTTTGAATATGCTAGGTATGCTGCAGCATTTGCAATGTTTGGGTTCGTATATACGCATTCGTTAATAAGTTCGTTTCAATTAATAAGGTACTATCGTATAGCGTTGTGTATGTTAGTTTTTTTAATTCAATCGTGCTCGTGACGATGTTTTTCGCATGTATATTGTATATCTGATTAAGTTGGAGTATCGAACGCATCGGTGTAAGAAATGTTTTAATTGAATGTTTTTGTCATACTTCCTTCCAGTGCTGGCCTTTAGCCGATCGGACCGATTGCTTCCAATCGGGCCCTCGCTATGCCTACTAGCTTACGCAAACTTCGACTTTCAATCGAAGCTGCTTGTCCAGTGCTAGCGCGGGGTCCACAATATTTTTTCAGTCTGGGGCGCATTGCCAACGAAAATAAAAGTGAACTGGGCCGTTTTTAACGTCCTCGAGCATCACAAATCATTCTCTAATTGTAACAACGATCAGTATTTTTCCACAATGTTTAGCCTATACTTTCTTCAATAGCAACTAGAGAGGGTTAAATTTTGACACTGTTTTCTGTTTCAGTTACAAGCGTTTAGCAGGTCACGTTTCGACAAATGCTGCATGAGAGGCTACGGTTCGATAGTTATTGCTGTTTCTACAGTTACTGCTTCTTGTCTTCTGGAGGTTAACTTTTGTTCGTAATTGCAAAAGTTCACTCTCGTAGAGATCTGGTGAGGGAAAGTGAGGTCGGCGAAAACGTTTGAAATAAACCTAGTTTCAAGTAAGCCAACTGAATGGCTACCATTGGTGTGCAAAAAATAACGGGTACTTAAAAATAGCGGAAAATTTATTTAACTAATATTAACACTTAAGCCATTGCATAGTAACAGAAGTGTTGGGACCACCTCCGTCGGCGACAGAGAAGTGAGAGTTAGGTACAGAACCGTCGCCAGAAAGTGTTCAATAGGGGCGTTTGCGGTTCTGCGGGGGGCTTGACATTCTAAAAATTAACAAAAACTCCACTGATTTATAGGGTTCCACGTTTCAATTTGGGGGTCTTGAAGCTTTGTTTAGGAAGCTAAGCCCGCCAAAACCCCCCGTGGCGACGGGACTGATTAGGTACCGTATTTATTCGATTGTAAGCCGCGGCTTTTAAATTTGTTTTGCATTATTCATGCGGTTTACAATGAAGAGCGGTTTATATTTTTTATTTCTTTACCTTATCGAAAGCGAAAGATGACGCTCAGTCTTTTCTTGGCCACTTTTTTTCGGCCAAACTCTCTTTCCATATTCGATTCTCTTCAGCATCTCGTACACATCCATCACAGGAAGGATTATGCTGAGTAGAAGGTAGTTTTAGTTGTGTAAACATCATTACCAGGGTTGCCAAAAACACGAAACGTGCTTGTACGCGAAAGTATCTCAGAGACTTTGGTAACCTATGTTCAAATGCGGCTTACAATCTAGGGGGGGCTTTAATTTTTGAACACCATTTCGTGCGGCTTACAATCATAGGCGGCTAACAATCGCGTAAATACGGTATATGAAATGTGCCCGCAGGCCGCACTTTGGACACTCCTGGTACACAGTATAACATCGCAATCTGCCAGAATTTGAAACCATCCAAGATATCAGTGAAATATGCAGCAAATTTAAGCGAAGTAAGCCTCATGATGTTGTTGTGGTGAGCGTTGCATCATGAAACACAGCCGAAGCAAGTGTTGTGGCATCGTTCTCACACGGACTGGCGTCGTAGTTCCTGAGGTATAGCCTAATAAATTAGAAGTTGCAAAAGGTCTGAAAAGGTGGGATGACTTTTGTGGAAGTTTTGGAGGCAATTCCAATACTTGTCTGTTTGGAAAATTTTCTTAAATGTAGGTTTATAGTTATTGGGAAATCTGCAATTACTTTATGTATTTCATGTTAGATAAGAAAATAATATTTAAACTTTTTGAAAAACTTTTCCTGGGTATTCAACACTGTTCTAAAAAGCTGTTTGTGCTCTATTAAATAAGCAGGTTTGGCTGTAACCATTATCCAAGTGGATAGTATATAGTGATAGGCAGGTGTTGTAGTGGTGTTTTGTTTTCAACAGTTGAATTTCGGTTATTTATCTTAAAATATATTGTTTCTGTAACTAAGCTAATTACCATGAGTCAAAAGGCAGGAGACATAAGCCGAAAGTTTTAAGTGGCGGTTAAAAAAGGGCTAAAAGCAAATACTAAAAAGGCCGAGTCAGAAAAAGAGAAAGGTGCGTTGGACAAGCATACAGTATCTCAGAAAATTCTCAAACAGCTGTTGAAGAGCTACACCACAGTGAAGATGTCGACGACATTGGCAGCCAGCCTGATGATGTTTTGCCAGATAGTTAGCCTGTAGTAGAAGTTTAAGTACGAGAAGTGAGATCAGCCTATTCAAAATTGAGTCTGACGAAGAAGGAAGCTGGTCGATCCTGCTACATGGCCAGGTGCCATGACCCCTCAATGTTAGCCAAAAGAGAACCACCTGCAATCACAACAGAAGTTTTCTCCAGAAACGAAATTGAAGGGACACCGTTTTCTAAGCTCAATTGTAGAACGGGATTGGCAAAGGGTGAAGTGGTAGGTTGTCCAACGCTAACATACTCGGCATTCTAAAATAGAAGTGGTTGCTACTACTGCAGACCTTTAGCTTTGGGTGTGCACTCGCACGACACCCGATACCTCCTCTCTGGAGGTATTGAGGGTAGTAACTCATGGATTTATTAGGTGGATTTATTAGGCCCTTTGAAGTCTTTGCTGGAGAGGTCTTGGCGAGGCCTTGCTCTTCCAAATAAGCGATTTTTATCATTATGACGTGATGCCCCCCAAATATTTCTGAACACGCTACTGAGTGGGGCCCCGCACTTGCTAAGGCCGGCCCTGCTTGCCTGTATACTGGTTGACCAATTCATTTAGTTAGTGTTTTGATACTTCGTTATAGGATTTCCATAGATTACTTTCCCATCCCTGTGCAGTGAAGTACAAAACTCTGAAGCTTTGATACAGCACTGAAAATTAAAGTTATACGACAAGGTTAATCGATTTCCGACGTCCGCAACCTAGCGTTGCTTCTTTCTGAGAGCAGAAAAATCACTGGTTTGTGAAGCCCGAAAGCATTCAGAGAAGTGGTAGAAATCTACCCGTGTATCCGGCCGTATAAAGCTAAATTTACCCAACTGACCATTGCGTTTGTAGCAAAGGTCGGAGTGGAACAAAGTTCGCAAAAGAAACGCCCGTTCAAAACAATAATATTATTGATAGCGTGTAACTATGTTTTTGTGGACAGGCGTGTATCTGTTTTGATGTTTGTTTTCTTTCAGAGAGGAGGAGTTCGATGATTACTTTCAAGATTTGTTCTTGTGAGATGTCGCAATGTGGCTTAAAGCGTGTTGGTCGATGCAAAGCTGCTACGATCTTTGGTCAGTCGCGCTGATGGCGGCGAGCGTGAGCCGGATAGATAAGGCTGGAGTGAAGCAAGGCGCCTGCACACTGAAAATGGTGCGGAAACACTCCCGATCAAGGGCAGAGTTGTCGATTGCGTGGGGACGTGAAGTGTGCTTCCGTTTTTTGTTTTTTTTTGAACGACGATTGGAAGCAAGTGCTATTTGTCATGCCGCCAAGTGCCAACATCTGGTCAAAAAAGCGTGCTCAGTTGTTTCACTTTCAAAAAATAAGCATATGTCTCAATGCGAAAACTCTGTTGCATCCTCCAGGTAGTGGCGTGGCGGGGCCAAGTGCCGCCTGGGGCCGACCATAAAAGTGCCGCCCTTTCCACCCCTCAAATTTGCTTACAAAAATTTAAAATGAAATATCATGTTTCGTGCTTTTTCAAAGATATAAAGATTAATAAGGCTTGAAAATCACATGCAACCACTCTCAAACTGATATGGGTCTTGGTTTTCATTGTCGATTATGAGTCTGGCTTTTTCTGCTTGTCACCACCTTTCTCATCATTAATTTTTCTATTTTTTGCTTTCTTTATATATGCATGTACGGACCCGATATGTTTCGTCAAATTTTCTTCCCTGTTGGTTTTTAGTCTGCGGTAAGCCCACCGTATGGCATTTTCATAGTTTACTCATTCCAGGGGATCAAACGAAAAAAGGATGTAATAGCGGCATACTTCTTACTTCACAGATGCAAACATGTATGTTAAAAGTTCGTGTAGGTTCCCCATCTTTAACTAAATAAAATATTTATACTACATCTAGCAGGTTATAATAATTGATCTGATGATGATCTCAGTGATGTAAAGAACGTTTCATTTTTCACTTCACCTTACAGTAGTGGTTCAATCCTCCTTAAGATTATATAAAAGGCTTCAAACGTTAACTTTGTCGGGACTTGCGCAAATCCCTCTATAGGTGCACGGACCCATTTTGAAACCGGCTATGATCGAGAAGCGCTGGCTTGCAGTGTTCACCGTGACTTGCACGTTTGGTGTAGCTGTTAAGTTGGACCTCTTCCAATTACACGTGCATAGTGTTATTCCTTGCCTTTGTTCGTTACCAATAGAACCATCACCAGAAGATCTTCAACTGGGTGACTTTACGATTGTGCAGGCGGATTGACATTCTAAAATTTGACAAAAAATCTACTGATCTGTAGTGTCTCACATTCAGTGGCGCAGCCAGGAAGTTTGTTCGGGAGGGCCAGTCACCTGGCGTGCGTCCGACTGTTCCTTCCCTTTATTTTCGACCAGTTGAAATTGACATAAAGCACCGGCGAAAAATCTTGGCAAGTTTGTTTCGGGAGGGGCATGGCTTCTTTGGCCTCATTCTGGCTGCGCTACTGTTCTTATTTCACATTGGGGGGACTTGAAGCTTTGTTAGGGGGGATAAGCCCACCAAAATTCCCCGGGGCGACGGGACTGGTGACCAACAGGCGTCTATTTCGAAAACTGTATTACCAAACCATACCAGGTGGGACATCCGCCTTTTCATTGCTCAGCAGTGATTACGTCTTACGTTCGACGTTAATTGCGTTGAACAACTTTATTCAGTACAGCCATTGCTAAGTTGTGCAACTGTTTCCATTAAAGCCCTTTTTAATAAAAGCTTTAACCACAACCATATTTAAACGTTTACCCTTGCGTTAGGTTTTCAGACCAAGGTTCTTTCCCCAATTTAATCGAAATGAGAGCAACAGCTTTTCTAAGATTTTCTTGTTGAAATGAATATTTCTATGACTACAAATGTTAAATATACAGTTGAACAAAGGAGACTTACGAAACTCACGCTGCCTGTTGACTGACTCTGGTTCACTCTACTTGCAGTTTAAACCGACAGTCTGAGCTCAAAGTTACCCACGCAAACACACTAACTGCACTTCCCCGCTTCAAGAACGTCATTTTTCCGACGGGATTACGTCATGCAGAAAAACAGCCGTTATGTTGAAACTGAGTAACGTTACCTTTGCAGTTCTTCGCTTCAACCGCCAAAATTTAATGTTGATAAGCCCACCTAATGACTAGGCCACACCTTATGGCACTTATTGAAAATATCCCACTGAACATTAAAAAAGCGGCATGAGATGTGCCAAGGAATTTTTTTTAATTTTAGCGACATTTCATTTAGCGTTACAAAATGTCTTGTGGCGGCATTCCAGAATGTTTACCGAGGCAAGTGCCTCAATGTAGCTACGGCCAAGAACATATGAAGCTAGTCAAGCCATTTACACCACGTTATTTCGTGTTCCGTCAGAAAATGTTTTTGATCAGTCGATATGCAGAACGAAAGAGCAGAAAGTGAGATTACCGTGTTTAGCTAGCGCGATACCGAAATCTGTAATGCCATCAGTTAGGACTATTTAAAGTCATACAGTCAACCTCGGTTAATCCGGATTCGATTTGACCGACGATTTTATCCGGTTTAGGCGAAGATCCGGATTAACCAAAGACGGCTGTTTTTAGCTTGACGTCATCGAAGTACTGGTATATCGGTAAAAACCACTAAACACATTTACGACTCAACAGCAGACTTTCGCAGAAGCTGTAATGAACAATCTTAAGTTCATGAGTTTAGATGACTTGGCTGCGAAGAAATCTGGGATTTTGGACTGACGCAGATAATGCCCTCCACACATCTTACCGATTACAATACACATAGGGTAATGAACTACAGAAGCACACTCAACACTGGTCAATAGGCTGAAACCGTGGTGCGGCGGTTTGCCATGAGCGTTGTGTTCAATGTGATGTGCTATGCCCGTGTGTAACGTAATAATATTCTCTACCATTAGTCGAATGTTGCGCAGAGTTGCAGCCGTTCTCATCAAAATTGTAAACATTCAATGGTGATCGTGAGCACTTTTGTGTTGCATCAAAAAAGCTGCCGAATTTTTCCAGAGACCAGTCAGTGCACAAGAACACACCAGCGTGGAAGTGCAATAAACTCCGGATTACGAGATGTGAACAGAGCAGATTTTATCCTGTTTTGGCGAAGATCTGGATTAACCGAGGTTTACTGTATTTTTTTTTGCTTCAGGCAACTATAAAACGAATTTTAAAACAAAAATCATACCCCAACGAAGTCTATAACAAAAGTTAGGAAGTCGTAAGAAAACCTTTTACGTTTTTGGTCATATTTTGCATATTTTCAATCTAATTCAATACGGAAAACATTCTAAAAATATCGGGTGAAATTACTACAGTTGAATTTGCCTAATTCGTCACCTCAAGGGGATTAGAAAGAAGTGACGAATTATGCAAACAGGTGAAAAGTCTCAGAAGCTCGTTCACTTTATGATAGAAACTCGTATACATAGTGCTCTTATTTACAGTCAAATACAACTTCATGACGTTACGGTTGAATACAATTAATTCCTCTGCTCTATCTGGACTTCTCCATTTAATCAAACACCTTTTAAATCTTTAATAAACTTTTCCGTGTTCTCTCAATGGGGAGTCGGGTCGCGCTTCGAACCTTGTGTATAAATTCGATAAACAAATTGGGAGGTGCAACAATTCTCAGGTAATGATCCTTAATTTGTTTGAATTCCCATACGTACTAGCTGCTTAGACATCAAAAGCGAAACTGCAAATGACGAATTAGACGAACAAAACGCTTGTCAGGGATAGAAAGAGGTGACGAATTAAGCAAATTAGACGAACAGAAATGAACCGTATTTATTCGATTGTAAGCCGCGGCTCATAAAACTTCATCGTTTCATGCGGCTTACATTTTTTATTTTTTCACTGTATCGAAAAGTATAGATGACGCTCAGCCTTTCCTCGACTGCGTTTTGTCGACCAAATTCGTCTTTCGCGTTCCATTTTCCTCAGCGTCACGTTCACACCCGTCACAGGAAGGATTATGATAAACAGAAGGCGATTGTAGTGGTGTAAGCATCATTTAATACGGGAAACGAACGAGTACGCGAACGTCGCAGTTGCATCACAGAGGCTTAGGTAACCTATGTTCAAGTGCGGTTTACAATCAAGGGTAGCTTACATTAATTTTTTACACCATTTCGTGCTGCTTGCAGTGGCGTACGCAGAAAATTTTCATGGGGGGGTTTCATTCAGTGGCATAGGGTAATCATTTGTATTTGGTGTGCGCTGTTTGTGACGTCACAATTTGACGTCATAGTCCTGTTTCCAAACCAACGTTTTAGCGAAGTTCGTTGACATAATATGCACGTTTTGGTTTACATCCACTCTCCTTATTTTATGTGTCATTGCACTGAATATAACCTATTAGCGCTCCAAGTTAGGCTATCGGAGGAAAA
>JGI24022J15233_10001240_pt1 | contig 20544 bp, 13 predicted proteins | sample Ectturendosymbi2_FD_15233 | JGI IMG/M metagenome (IMG submission 15233) | reverse complement strand
GGGCCGGATGAAATGGCTTCGCGGGCCGGATTTGGCCCGCGGGCCGTAGTTTGGAGACCCCTGGCCTAGAGTAAGGGGCCGTAGACGCAGCCTCAACATGCAAAGTAAAACGATTGCCTTGATATGAAGAGGAGATACAGTTTCTTTAGTTACTTTACAGCGTAAACACTTGATATTTCTAAGAAAATTGTTACACAATTTTGCTGCCTGAAAAAAATGCCAGTTGCGTATTGGATTCTTTATGAATGGGCAGCATGAGGTTTTCACCATGGCACAACTCTAACTCTGTAAATCAGAAAAAATGTTGGTACCAGTGTTATACAGTTTATACCCCATAATCGTCTGTAGCCTGTGTAGTTTGCAGTGTTTTTACAACATCCCAGTCGGTATTACAATATCCATCATAAACAAGATCACCGTAATCAACCAGAGGTAGAATGCAGCTGTCATACAGAATAAGAAAAGCATGTCAGGAAACTGAGAGCAAAGTCTGCTTGAACCCATTCATTTTAGTCAGGACTTTGTTATGTAAGTTCAATATCTGATGCTTCCAATATAGATAATTATTGAAAACTAAGCCCGGATGCTTGTGACTATTATATTATCTACTTCGACTAATGGTTCACTAAAGAAATCAAAGGTTGGTGAACAAACGTTTTTTTGGAATTTGTCAGAACTTTCGAATTTTCGTGACTGAAGTCAAAACTCCATTTTCGTGACCAGCAAGTTTCAAGCAAACACACGTCATTTCAAGAAGTATTGTGCAGCTCACAGGGGTCCTTGGACAAGAAAAACAGGGCAGCTGTATTTTCTCAAAGACTGGGGAAGAGCAAGGAGAATCAAAATGCTATGGCCGGCAGTTACGTACATCATAGGTTGATCCTGCCATTGTTTGCTTAGTAGACTTTTTGTACTTGGGTTTGTTCCTGTGTTTGGCGTAGGAAACGTCGAAATAGATTTCAAATTTCGTACGAATTTTTTTCATTAATGTCACTAATTTGCATAAGATGTTACAGAAAGAAAGGTTTGAGGGTTTCGTTTCATATGAATACTCGGAACGGACAGCAGCAAACTTTTCTTCCTTTCAAGGCGATCGATCAACTCCGCGTGCGTTTCTCCATTTGTATTAAGGCTGCATGTTCATCATCTTCCCTTTGTGTAGCTCGTAATGTCTGATCATCAGGACCGGCCGTAGCAGATGCGGGACCCAATGCAAGACCTGGGCGCGGGGCCCAATGTAAGACCTAGGCGCGGTCCCCTTCTGAGCAGTGCTTTTATGACGTTATCGTGTTCAGTCAACTGTGTTACGATCGTGGTAGAGCGTAGATATACAGTACAGCACTAACACGAGAATTGAACACGTTTGCTAACGTTCGAAAGGAAATTTGCTAGTTCTGACGATAGCGTTCTTTGTTAACAACGGAATTATACGGCGTTTCTACTGAATTCTCAAGCGCAAGGTGTATCTGGCCAAAATGGACAATCTGCCCAAACACCATGGCACGGGGCCCAATGCGGCTGCATCGGCTTAGGCCGGCCCTGCTGGTCATCGACGAGATGTGTGACAAGAAACGTTCCCTTTTAATCTGACTGATTTGCATCAGATGTCTGGTCTCGAACGTAGCTGATGGTTACGCTGCCGAAAGCGAACAAGACAAGATGTTGCCAAGGTTTGATTAATCTAAGATTATAGCGACTGTCTCACACAAGCGTGTGACATCGTGTTGGAGATTCGCAAAACCAAAGTGGTGAGCGAGGGTTGGGCCTAAGAGGGACGATAAATTCAGAGGAGCGCGAAAAAGGCAGTTGAATACAGGTTTTATTGAAAACGTGCTTGTAAACCAATATACTGTATGACTCATAAAAATCGAGACACACATATGAAGTGGTAGAAGTGCACATTCCCTGAGATAAATGGTGCTGTTTTTCCAGAGAGAGCGGTGTAACGTCTGGTAGCATTGCGAGACACACTGTTACGTTAAATCAGGGATGGGGAACCTGCGGCCCGCGTTAACATTTGATATGGCCTGCAGCAAATTTTTGCGTTACCCAAGTTAGAACACAACAACGCGTCAAAACGAAGCTCCATGATAAGAAGCTACTTAGATAAGAAGTCAAGAGGAGTCACTCTTCCTCGTAGTTAGATAAAGGTACTATTTTAGGATAAAATTAATTGATTTTGCCGCCCGCCAGCGATAATCCACAGATCATGCGGCCCGTGATAGCAAATAGGTGCCCCACCCCTGCGTTAAATCAATATCGAATAGCGGGCCGCACAAAAATAGGATGAAAACTTTCAACAAGAGTGACAAAGATAAAACTCGTGCTCTAACAAAGGCTCAAACGCTGAAAGACACAGGACAATCAACGGCAAAGGAATTATCAAGAGACGGAAAAGTACAAGCAAAAATCACGACATAGGCACACAGCTGATGAACAAGTGCTTTATTGTAGGCGCAATCATTTTTCCATGTTGATGGACGCACAAGCTTCATGGAGACAAACGACCTCTTCGTTATTGATCGAATGCTGGCACCTGTTCCATCAACGTAACAGTGCATAACATTGAATTAATTTTGAATGGCGAGCTGTGGATTACATTCAGCAAAACGATTTAAATAAGTTTCTCGACTGGATTTGTGTTTCTCGTCGGTAGACCTGTCGTTCTCGTCAATCGTGTGTTGACCCGTTTCACAGCCAGGAAAGCCAGTTCTTGATTTGGCTTGTGTACTGTTCTTGGCGTAAAGTACAAGAAGCTGCACAATTATCACTGTTTTCTTCAAGTCAGGCGTTGTAGGAAGCGGGCATTGCCCAGAAAGTCAAAAATGCATTTTTGCGAAGTTATCCTCATTTGCCAAACTCCGAAAGTCACCATTTGAACATAGTTTACCAAATATGGAAGAATGAAATTGTTGGCTAGTCAGCAACTTATAAATTGCGTGGTCGTTTGCAAGCTACCACTGAAGAAGGATAAATGTTTTTCTCTCTGGCCTTAAAATGCAACTAAGCAGGATGATAAAGGACCCATGCACCAAGTTGAAATAGTATAGGCTTTACTTTTTTCAGGTGGAATGAAACGATCGGACTATTGCCTTGTACGCATTCAATCAAGTCCATGGTGAGCATGCGCAAAAAAACACAGACTAAACAATTGGCCTGAAGATGTTTTGAGATTGTAAAACAGATTGACTTTTTTCGAAAAGTCTGTAGAAACGCATGTACTCGAAAAAAAGCTGTTAGATTTAAACACAAAAGTGGGGTGGTGCGACGAAGACTGTAAAATGCAATTCCTGGGAATGGTGCGTGTGAAACAATTTTCAGTAAAGAATAAACATTAGGAAAACACGCGCACAGCACCCAAAAGTAGACTGATGTTTCGCTGCTACGTTCCAGGAACGACGAACCCGCCACTCAATTGATACAAGAGAGGGATTTTGTATCGACTAAATTCTTGGTTCCTTGATTTGGGAATCATTATCACACCACAAGCAAGTAACTGTTTACCTATTGTGATTTTTCTCTCGTGTATTCTTTGTCTTAACGTTACTTCAGCCTTTGCAGACCATATGCACGCCCTTCAACAATAGTTAGTGTTTGGTCCCGCGCGATACTTTATATCTCCGCTACTGGGTCGGTGTCCGCCGCTTGGTGTTGCGCTTTCCCCATAGAAATCTAACCATGGAACGAACACCGATTGCGACGTCTCTTCATTCAGTTCAGCACGCCGCAGAAAACAGTCGTTTTATTTGTTTTACTACTTTGTATTCCATTGTGCTGGCACCTTGTAAGGAGGGGAGCTGATAGTGGTTTGTTTGGGGCAAAAAGAGATATATGTTTTTGCGAGGTGCCCAGAAGTCTCGGTTTGGTAGTTTTCGAGGCTCGTTACTTTGTCCAGGTCAGTTACATGCTTGTTCCGGAAAACCCAAATCGGCTAAAGGCAAAACAAATAAGTCATGGTTGTGGTAATACGTTCAAAATACGTTTGATTCACGTTTGTTAAACTATAAATGATGCAAAAAACGTCATAACTGCATTTCAGCTCTTCAACTATTTTGAAGCAGCGTATTACGCAAAAATAGTTTTGTCAAATAGCGGACAAAGCCACAAACCTTGTTCTAATTCGAGATAAACTGAAATTGGCATGACCGTTGCTTCAAATATTCACGACCTAAATTTTGCAACGTTGTGGTTGGAANCACTGAAATTTTGGTCACCCTATGTTGACCAGACGAAGAATTGTCCCCTACAGCCCACCATAGTCAGCGAGTTCANAAACAACCTCCCCCAAAAAGTCTTTGAGAGCACGAACGTTTTGTCNAAGGTAAGATGAACGATTCACTAATGAGTAAAACTGTACAAAACTCGACTTCAGATTTTGAAACTTGTCATCTTTTTGTTTTATTGCGCCTTAGTCCTCAGGGGCAGGACATCCACCAACGTGAAAACATATAAACCATTGTTTCCACACAAGAAAGTGACTTCATTTTTATCATTACGCAATCCTTCTCCCTGCCTAATTTCGGCATCTGACCAGGCTTCTGCTTTAATTCAGCTGCTTCAGGACATTTAATTAGGGATAGAAGCGAAATCAGACAAAAAGTGCGTTGTGATGACTGGGTCGAGCATTGTACTTGAAAAGTTGATTTGATTTGGAAGCCGGGAGCAGAGGACTTAGATTTGTTAGCGAAGCGACACGCAATCTTTGTTGTGAAGGTGAGCACTTGTGGCAGTGTAGATTAAACGAAGGCGGCAGTGTCTGAAAGATTTTGCCAACTTACCGTAGACCACTGTATTCGATAATGCTTTAATAAAAGTGCTTCAAAACGTATTCCAGACGTACTATTACGAAAGCGGCCTTCTTGGCAGAAGATTTGCACGATGTCACTCGAGAAGCTTTGCAGACTTACCTTACCCGCCAATCAAGCAAGAAACCAAGCTGGACATTGGCAATGAATGAAGACGTCGACTCGAGCCCCAGTTCATCGTGTCTTCGAGTCCAACTTACGCCTGCGTTTTTCGCATTCAGCTTCATGTCGATTCTAGTCGAGTCATCGTTCATGTCGAATCGAGACGTCACCGACGAATCATTTCGACACCTTGAATTTTGAACAAATAGTTGGTCTAGCCTTGTTGGCAGCATCCCAACTGCGAAACGACATACCTTCAGTACTCTTGATTATGTGCAAGCGTTTGGTCTTCATTTTATTAGGAGATATGCGCCTTTGACCAAGTGCAGTAGATGGGGTCACACGTTGCCCCTGGGCATACCGAAGCCGCATGGTCAGCCTGCGGTGATCCACAAATTTCTTTGACAAAATTATTTCATGAAAAATGACTTGGGAAGCGCAAAAGCTTCGGTTTCTTATTGGATTTGCCACACTTTACTAATAAGGTATATAGCGGCACCTAGCGTCAAAGCAACCGGTATAAAATAAATAGAATGAAAGCTTTCTGTTGTGAACCCGTTTTTATCCGTTCTGGCTAATGTGACAAATTATCTGCAGTTTTAGGAAAGCCTGAATGGATAAAAATCACTCTTGCACGTGTTTATGCTGAAATATTTAGAACGTCGTTTCTCCTAAAATTCAAACAGCGTTTTGTGTGGTGCAATCTCATTGATATGTCTCTGAAGTCTGAACAGTTTTTCGAGTGTTTTCACATACCAGTTGTTTGCCCTTTTCTCTTGCTGATTGCATGCCAAGATAAATCCCTTGAACATCAGGCGAAAATTGTTTGATGGTCATAGGACGTCCGTCAATACTCTGAGACCAGAACCAACGAAGCCGAAAGTTAGTATTGATGCCACCATATTTTGACCTCTGCCTGTCACACCGACAGCACATTTTTGGGCTTTTGTTATATTGCTTTTTTACAAACCTAGAAAATGACGAAACGAGTTGGTTTTGATTGGTTTGTAAAATTTTCTCTGCCCTGCGTCAAACGTGTTCACGATTGGATGAAGTATTCGTTCTTTTTTTCGTTTCAGACTTTAAGATCGATGTTCCTCCGCAAGCAAAGAAAGATTTAGTGACAAAGAAGCAACAAAACACTGCTCCTTGTTTAGTCACTTTTTTAAACTTTTAACAAAGTTTTTTTGCGTAGAGATGAAGAAAGATGTCGCATTATTGTTTTATATGTTGGCTTGGCTATAGCCCAAAATGTCTAATCGCCTCTGGATTATAAACAAACATGCCACAGTGAAGAAATGGCCATACTGTAAGAAATGCTGTTTTTAGTCGTGAAGGATGAAAGATTAAATTGGTTTTATAGCACCTACCAAGGGTTGTCAATTGCAAACGGATTGTTGTTCAGTAAAATTTACTAAGAGAAATATTACAGAAATTTTGCAGACTAACAGTGATCTTCGCAGAATGCTGTTTTTGGATTCGGAATTACTGTAAAAACTGAACTTCACCTCAAGCATCGAAAGTTTTACAACTTTACGGCAATCTTTTTGCTCTTTTGTTGAGCGCATCACGAGTTCAGCATCAAGACGGCATGCCGCCACAAACCTTGATAAAATGGACAGCATCCAGTATATGTTCTTCGGTGCACAAGCTTCTCGTGCTAAGTCGAACGGCCTGGTGCAAAACAACTACTGTTTCGATCGCCTTATGTTAGGGCTGCCACCAAGCGACCAAGTAAAATTCATCACATTGACCGCCATCAGACGACGTGAGCCACATAAGGAGAAAATACTGTAAACGAGATCCTGATTGCACGATTTTTGCAAGCAGGCTAGCTTTCGAAACGTCTTATTAGCAGTCTTGCCATTTCTGATGTTTTAACATCAGATCTTATGTCTTAAGAGAAATTTCTGATGTCTAATGTTTTGGCGACAAATCTGATGTTGACTGAACATGGCCAAAGACTTTGCAAATGGAGGTCCAAACCCACAATTACAAGGCTAGAACCTGTGTGATATAAGGATTTCAAAATTAAGTCTTTTCTTCCTAAGTTGCCTTCTTTGTTATTTTGATCTTGTCTCATTTCATTTGTTGTTTGAAATGTTTTTTTTTATTTTTTTCCGAATGACTTATTTCTATTTCTTTTAAGTCTTCCCATTTCATTCGATTTTTTTGTCTATTGTATTTCACATTAGCTGTTTCTAAATACTGGGTAAGTGTCCTTTATCAATGATTGTTATCGGAAGATTGTGCAGATTACTGATCTAATTTCATTTTTGATACGTTTTCTCTGCATATCTTTCATGCGCTGGTTTGCTAATGTTTAAATGTTGCAATTTTGAGAATATTGCACCATTTCATTATTCTAGTTATCGGTAATAGAAGCATTTAGCTTGTGCGAAACTGTAACGTAAAAATCTGATGTTATCTGATGTTGAAAAAGGCAACAATCTGATATTAGCGAGACTGACCCCAGTGGCAACACTGCTTATTGGCATAGAAGGCTTTAATCCAAAAGCGCAGAGCAGCTGCCAGCAAAGCGAATGTTAGTGGACAAGGAAAGTAAAATCTGCGCGGTTCACTCCCTTCTACGCAATGTTGTTGCACCTGGGTTTGCGGTATTGATGTTTATTTCTTGTTACTTTGTATATTTACCCATTCGAGTAAGGGTCAGCTGCGTCGGTACCACTAGCGTAGGGATGTACTACCAGCGTAGGGTTGTAGCTCCAACGTAGGGGTTGATTCAGAAAGAAACTGTTTGTGCCTCCAGCGAAGGGGTGGCTTTAGATAGCTACTGTTTGTACATCCAGCGTAGGGAGTTGATTTGAAAGCAATTGTTTGTACCTTCACAACGTAAATAAAGCGTTCATAATGTCAAAAAAGCAAACGTTTAACTTGAGTCAAGTGTGAAACATATTCTAATGGACACTCTGCATCGTTACAGCCCATCTAAAACGTTTGCACAGAGTCATTTGTTACAATTGACTGCATCGCCTTGAACTACTGAGGCAAACACAAGAGAAAGATGGCGATTCGGGGCATTAACTAACAGGAAAGCAAGCAGCAGCAATAGAGCTCCCTCGACGAGTTCACTCTACTACTACTAGGTTCCACTAATTATATAGGGTAAGAGAATTGCGATAATTCGCTTTTGGTGACTATCACAGTGACTTGTTACTCATGGGCACCATCTAGCGGTGACCATTTATTTACATGAGGCGCCATCTTCTGGCCGCCACACATTCCTACTCTGGAGGTACAACAGTTGCTTTCTAAAGCCACCCCTACGCTGGAGGTACAAACAGTAACCTTCTAAATCAACCCTACGCTGTTGGTACTGACGCCGCCGACCATTTCTCACCCATTCACCAATTACGTTGTGAATTTTAAGAAAATCTTTGAACTTTTTGAGCAGTGCCTCTCCTTATGTTGCTGGCGACACAAAACTCTTTCCAATCAACAAAAGTCCAATACCTTTGACGAGTCAACTAAAACGAAAAAGGAATAGATGAGATGAGGTCTGTGGATCAGTTGCTCCCATCGATTTGGCATAGATTAGCTCTGTTCGTGATGGAGGTATTTTACTGTTGTCAGGATATGATTAATTGTAATTCTTCCTTACCATCAGCTGAGAATATCAAATTTAGCAAAGTTTTAATTTTAGGTGAAGCTTTGACATTTAAAAAGGGTTAAGCACAGTCTCCTAGTCTCCTGCTTGAGAAGCATCATTACGTAGGCTGGTCGTGGAAAGGCATTTCAGCCCCTAATGAATTTAAAACAATGATTATTTCGGATCTGTACTTATGTTTGGCTTCCATAATGCAACCTTTGTTTCGGCACAAAAACATCTGAAACACATCACAAAAGTTACAAACGAAAACTTTTGACTGTTATTAAAGAAAGTAGAATTTCGACATTTGCTTGGTTAAGCGTGTTTATTTAATGCAGCTCTACCTATCGCTATGTGGCGACTTCAGTACTAGGACTCCTCGGGCTTAGCCCGAGTCTTCGATTACGATTTATATTGTAGGGCGTGAGTTTGCTTGCTTTGCATATTTGTGTCACCACCCACTTCATTGATTAAAGTTTCAAACTCGGGGTCTCTTCATTGGACCTTGTCACTGTCCATGTATTTTCCTTCCGTGTTTGGCCTTTCGTCTTCGTGTTGTAGGTGACTGGTGACCAAAGTCAAAAATATCGTTCATAGTAGGCGTTTTCACGACTTCGTTCTCTCGCGCTTTGCTCGAGCTCTTCCATTTTAGCCCGAGCTGCTCTCTGCAATTAATTATTTTGTAACATATTTTTTAAAATGTAGTTCATATCTGACTGAATCCTTTAATGATGTAATGGGCTTGCATAGAAATTTTGAGTTTGAATGCCAATCCAATGGACAATCCCCATTCGACAATAATTTGAAACGAACGATAAATGGCCCGGTAACTCGGGCTAATATGAATGAGCCAAGTACGCAGAGCAGGGCTGTGGAGCCGGGACTCAAATTTCGTGCTCCGGCTCCAGCTCCAGGCATCTATATTTTTTGGCTCCGGTTCCAACCTCTAAAAGTTTTTGGCTCCGTCTCCAGAACGATTGGGTCCAGTAAAAACTAAAAACTATTGTTTCAATTGTGCAACTGGCTTGCTCAACAAAATATGTCTGTTAAACGGGAACCCAAATTTCAGGCTCCGGGCTCAGGCTCCGGTTCCACTGCCCTGACGCAGAGGACTATCTGGCGTTATAATTGCGCTGTGTCGTACGTTACGCAACAATGGACGAGTTCTCATGAAAACTTATGATTCACTGTTACATAACTAACGATACAGAACAACGATTATGTCAGCCAGAATGAAAGAAAATGAAAATTTCAGTGATGCAAGTCTCGTCAGTATTATCATCACGTGATGAAACCGAGTGACTGCTGACTTGGAGTCCTCCCTGATCGAAACAATCCTTGCAGTTTGCAGATACCTTGTCAGAGAGATGCGAATCTCCTTTGTGGGATGGCCAGTCATTTTCATATAAACAAAGTGCCAAATGACGTTGCGTGAGAAGGCTCCGCAACCGTCCAACCAAAGTATTGTGGACGTTATCGAAGAGCAATCACCACTGCTTAAATGCTAGGGTGTGTTTGATAAATGCTGAAACGTTTCGCATGCTTTCGCAGGGTATATCCAGTGATGTCTTCAAAACATTTACGGGGATCAAGATCGTTTATGGAAGACGAAAACCTGTCAGTTAGGGCCGCATTCAAATCACAGAGCATCTGCTTGCTGTTAGCACATGCAAGAAGCTTTGTTTGCACGCGAGTTGTTAATATATGTTGATTCGTATCTGTGCTTTTCCCTGTAGCTTAAAGTTCAGGACCTTCTTCGAAGAGAACTCAGGCTGTTTGGCACCGACGTAAAGAATCAGGGGGAAACGAAATAGGAATAATATTAGAAAAAACTTTTCCAGGTTACTCTTCGTAGGTCGACCAACCATAATTTTCACAAAGTTAGAAGTGTATAGATGCCATTCAATTTGAGTAAGATGTAAGTTCTATCCATCTAATTAACGCAAAATTGACTGATGAGCGTATAGGCGTGAAAGTGTAAGTGCACTCTGAAATAAACTCCTTGTTGGCACAAATTTGAGGACAATTCCCATTTTCATCGCAAACTTGTGTTTTTGCTTTCTATAAATTTTTCTTGACATAATTTGTTGTTAGTCTTTAAGCTCATGTAAAATCTTGTTCAAAAATATTCTGAAACCTATCTTTCATAAGCTTAAGTACTCATTAGAAATGCGTTCTACAAGCCTTGCTTGTACAGTGCTGCATATGTTGGAAGGTAAATCCAAACCGTCCTTTACGACATTACCATGTCAGGAATGATGGGGAGCGGTGGTCTGGTTGCGAGCAGAGCAGGATTTTGAATTTTTTCTGAGTTACTCATCAGGAAAACCATACTGGGGAAGCCTGGTATCAATATATAAATTGAATTGACCTACTAATTGTAAACTGTAGAACACGCACGCACTTTTTTTCTGACAACATCACATGGCAATATCTTAAGTGATTTAGGTTTCTCGCCGCGACATCTCTGTCGCAATTTTCACATTCTTATTGAACTTGTACACCATCCTTGTTGGACCATATCGTTCTTTCCTTTCTGCTCTTGCTCCAGAATTAAAATCAAACATGTTTCCAATTATTTATCGCATTTTCATCTCAAAATGCAGCTAACCTCATGCAAAACTCAGTCGCTTCTTAATTTTTATTTTTTCACAAGGACTCAAAAACTTGGAATTACTTCCCAGTGCGTTTTGTGATTTGCGTTCTCGCCAATTCCCCTCTAAAGTATCTGCAGTGACTTGTTCCTTAACCATCCAGGTAACGTTTGGAATCTGAACGGCTGTGAACCTCAGGCAACTCCACCCACGGGCGTGCTTCTTTTAAAACCGCAGAAAATTCACTATCGATGGCCACAACAATCCAGTTTGCCAATGTGGTGTTGTGAAGACCGAATATCACGTATTCTTTGAATGCCCTTCAACTTCACTTCACACCAGCTCATATTGAGGATACAAGAGATTCTTGTAAATAAAGGTGTCATCTCGTGTTCAGTGTTTGGGTCCGGAGGTTTCCAACATCAAGCCAAAATATTACTTTTCGTGCAGCCAGATTTATCCAAGGACTCATCTGTGCTTCTTTTCGAACAGAAGCGCTTATTTTTGTCGAAACACCCACCTGTTAAAACAAGTTTTACCAACTATAGTTGTTCGTGTTTTTCTTTTTCCTCGCAGGTGTGTTTTTCTTTTTCCATGTGCGCGTGCCTTCAAATGCATGTACTATTGTTAGTTATATTGTTTTGTGCGTACTTTTTCCTTGCTTTTTATTTCTTTTTATTTTACAACCTCTTAGTCTTTCATCCTTGTTGTTCTTCTTTAGATGTAAATTTCCATCGCATATTTATCGAAATTAGCCGATGATAGTTTCAGGCCCTGTAATCATCGGCATTCCTACAATAAACAAACAAACTTTTTCCGGGTTTCGTGCTAACGCTGGTATTCTTTGAGATACAAGAAAAACGCTAAATGCAAATTTTAAGCAAAGCTTAAGCACGAAGTTTCAAATGTTAAGGAAAAGCAAGGAAAGCTTTTTTTTCCAAAAAGATAAAGTCGCCGTACGTGTCTTGGATACAGTCGTTTTAACCGCACGCTTAATCAATTCATCTCAAACTTCCATCAAAAACAGGTTTATCTATAAAACTAACAACAGAAATAACCGGCTACAGCTCAAATACCACTGAATCTTCTATAAAAAGCTACCTGGTTTCACCGCATTTTCCAACATCGTCGTGGAGCACACATAGCATCCTTCGTTTCGTGCAATTCGTTTGTTCAGTTTTGCACAACAAAAGTACAATAGCTGTAGCGTGAAATATGATGTACACGAATGAAGTATTGTGTTGTTGCGCGTATAAACCATAAGTGCTTACAAATTCAATATGCATGATTGCTCCTAAATGACCACCTGCTGCTTTCAGTAAACGAACAACGATCCTGATTCCTGAAGGTTGTTTCTCAATCACGCACTTTTTTCCTTGCCATTGCCGCCCGCTGCCCACAGCAGCCCGATCTTCCTTCCTTGCACGCGTGTTCCAGCAGTGCTGTTGCCTGTTTCCAAATTTTCGCCAGTCCTACTTACGCCGCAGGCCTCTCGAAATAGAAGGTTGTAATTGTTGGTGGGCACTGACAATGAAAGAGGTTACAAAGCTCTTTACATTGGTCTGCTCCTCAATCCTTAAAGTGCAACAGCGAATAGGGCATTTCTCAAAGGCTCGATTGATTTTGTTTTCGTTTTCGTATGGTGATGAGACAACGCATTGCGATTTGCGAATTAAACCACATTTAAAGGAAAAGGATGCTGATTTGTGAAGTTGAAATCGGTCTAATCAATTGCAAAGAGAAAACTTACACTCGGCACAATATGTCAATATAATGTTAATACGGGTTAGATTTGTTGTGTTGCTGATCTTACTATTTTTTTCAGTGTTGCGCCGCTTGGCCAGACGCTAAAATTGTTTGTCGGCAATTTTGCAATCGGACAAATATGTGACCAATCTAAAGCGTTTCACTGCTTTCTTTCCCTGATACCTTTCACCAGTCGTTAGTGCGCATGTTACTGTTAGAGCAAACGCGGTTTATTTCTGCAATGTTCAGTACTACATTCATGAAATTGCACTGTTTTTGTAATTTCAGCTTTTTTAAGTATGCTGTCAAGCCTTTTTGCCCTAGCAACAGATATTTTCGAAAACATTTGCAATAAACATTCGGTTTCGTAAAAATACAACCGGAAAATCAAAGTTTTTTTCCAGTTTCGTGAGAGCAAGAAACGAACTGAAGTCCTGTTTAAACCTTAATGCAGAATAAATTAAAAGAGTATGTGGGACTTTTGACCAATTGTACTTTTTTCGCTAGATTTTTTTTGGAAAACATTTTTTTCATGTTATAACAAACATTCAGTTTTCAAAGCGAACTTTATCTTCAACTGCTTTTAAGATATGCTTGTTTTGAGATGTATTTTTATTGCGCCATCAATAAGTTGTGCATTTAATTACGAGTTCCGTAAATCAACAGGAAAGACCTAATCACGGATAAAATTCTCTTTGTTGTCTCAAACATTGTAATTGCTACTGAATTTAACACTTCAGTTCGACTTCAGCAAAACATCCCCTTCCCCACACAGCACTTCGCACAAGGACGTCATGACGCTCGCCCCACCACGCAAAACTTCGGACGAGCTAAGGAGCCCTAATGATTTATTTCAGGATTGATTTCCAAAGCGTCAGGAGTATTCCAAAAGAAATCATCCAAACCATTATCAGTGGTATTAAAATTGTCACTGACCTACGTCGTAAGCAAAGGTTTTGCAGGCACAAGCTAGGCCAAGTCTTCATGCAGCGAAACATTCGCACTGCTTTTCACGTACAAAAATATAAATGGTGTGGTATTTCTTTGTGCAAGTGTTGTTCTCGCGTACAAAGCTTGGGGTTTCGTTGAAGGAAAAAGTAATTAGCTGAAGTAGCTGATCGCATCACAAGTTGCGTTTTGCGGTTGCCTTACGTATAGGCGTCAAACTCATCAGGTGGCAGTGGGGCTGAAATAAAAAACTTTCACTTCAAAGTCAAGCCTGTAGTGAAAGGAAGAGGCCAGCAATTGCCGCACACGAAGTAGCCACACGGTTCGTCCCACGCAAAACCCGACTTTTGAAACACAGTTGCATTTCCGGTGCCGAGCTGAGGCAGGCTCGAAGAGGACCACGTAGCTCTGCTTCTGAAACTCTTGACTCTCCCTAAAAACACTTTTCCTCTCCGACAAAACCAACTGTGTGGCCACAAGTTTTGAAAAAAGATTTGGTTTATAGACACGGGTTCCGGTTCAGCTTTCTTTCAAAGTAACCAGCCTCTTCTGATCAAAACAAGGTTGCCAAGCTGCAACTTGAGTTGTATACTTGAAAATCTTGTTTACCGGTTTAGTGAGTTAGCTTGGCATAAAAATAAGATTGAAAAGTGACAGGAAAGTCTTTGTTTTCTGACCAAGTGCGAAACAGAAACGTTTAATCCCTGATTACACCGAGAACAATTGTAATAGAGTAGACCCCGCTTGATAAATCAACCTTGCTCCCAGCCCATGACGGATTTAATACGCGGAAGTTTTTTTAACCGACGCACGCAGTCCAGGAGAAAACAAACAGTCAACCTAGAAAAATGTCGTCGGTCATTTAATTATTTAACAACTCGAGCTTTTCTGCTGTTGTCCTGTCTTGTCTAAACCTGTCCATTGTGCATCGTAGACAAGCACACACAACTCTGACGCAATGACTGAACTTCTGGCCAAGGAATGTAAAAGGTCTAGGCAGGGGAGTAACGAGGGAGGCAAGGGAACAATTCCCAAATCACTGGATGGGCGCCGAGAAGTCCCAACAATGTCGCAAGTACTTTTTCCAATGCAGTACATTGGCTGCCGAAAAGCCTTAGGTGCGGACATAGGGGCGCCAAACTCTTTTCGGGCCCCATCTAACCTCGGTACCCTCCTGGATGTAGGCCTAAAAGACTGGCAAATGAGATAAAACAACACAGAATGGTTATATGTCTGCGAACAGTCCGTTACGTCGTAATAAGCCTTTGTTTATTTAAAAAAGTAGTACACACGTAATTGATAATGGAATTATAAAGCGGAGCCTGGATTTAAAGGGATTTCATAACGTATTTTGAATGAAAAAAATTCCGTCCCAAGGCAAATTGATCTAATAGGCCGATGGACTAAATATCCTTGGATTTATCAAGCGCGTTCTACTGCAGTACTACAAACCACAGAGAATGGGTCATTCGTCGTCCCAACCCCGGTTCAGCGACACTCCAAAGCAAACGAAACTGAGTCTTATGCTAAGTTGCTTTTCAGCTTTTTATTGGTGTAGTAAGGCTCTGCAGAATCATGGAATTGCGTTGCGCGGCAAAAGATAACAAGACTTCAACTGCCATATCATGTAGACAGGGGCCTGAACGGGTTGTGAAATATTTGCCAAGCGAGAAAGGAAGAACTTCAAGTCCACAGTTCGAAAACGTTCATTGCCCTTCAAATACATTATACCGATAGAGGAGACTCCGTCTTGTGATTTTTTTGTGGTGATGATCTCTTATATGCCTTGTCTTTGTTCATTATCGCGGCCTGGCCATAAATTGCAGTCTTATTCGTTATGACTGCAATTCCGCGCACTTTTTTGCTGCCTGTTCGGTCTGATCAAAGACGTTTTATGTTTTCCTTGCTGCAACGTTGTGGATCTTGATTGTTTTGTATTCTGTGTTCTCTAGAAACCAGCAATGTCCACAGGTCGAAACTAGCTTTTTAGTACACGTAGGACCAAAAACGATTTGACGATATCAACACTGAAATTGATCTTGTTTGCCTCAAAACCATTTACTGATTGAGGCGAAAGGCAAAGTTTCCAGAGAAAACAAAGTTGATCTACCAAAAGGGTTGCGTCACTTGGTTTCCGAGTGAAATGTTATCGGCGCAATGAGTTGTTGATTTGCATGGGTGTGCACAACGTTAGCTCATCCCCTCTAAGAGGCTTTCACGGGATTTGTGGTCACTCACAGAATGCTCAAACGTACAGCGTTACATCTGCCTCATATTTACCGCGTTTGCCGCGCTGTTGGGAAGCGTCAGGGATATTTGGTACTTGTTTCTGTTGTTCGAGCAATGCGCAGAAAATCATGCGTGACAACTCATCAATAATCTATTTTGTTTGCGACGCTATCAACAGTAGTGATCTGAAACGACGGTCACTTTGCTTATTTTAACTCAGTTCTTTCCCGAAATGTGACACCTGATCGCTGCCAGCTGGTGAACAAAACCCATCCGTGGGTTACAGCATTGGCATTTTAAAGAAACATGTCGTACCATCAACCATTCACTGCCAGGAGTTACGTAACAATGATTAAGGCCAACGCGAGTATGAAAAATGTCTGTGTAAAGCTGCCGAGGTAAATTAGCTGAGCTGCGACTGAAACAGATGAGGTTTTGACAAAGTGCCCTCCACGCATAAGTGATTCGTTTGTCACAGGTGACTCTTGACAGTGAAAAATTAAATATTTATTTCTGTTGCATAAGCACTTTTGCCGTGCAGACACTAGTTGACTTCGCAAGGAATTCCTGGATGCAATATCGTCTCACCCAAATTATGCGAAACTTTGCCTAGAGTGTCTTGAGTAAAAAATTGCTAAAGCCAAACAATTGTTTAAACAAATTAAAGGTCTGATGCATTTCAACAATATGATTTCATCCAAGCCTGTTGGAAGTCTCAGGTATAAAAAGGTTTATGGTGGTACATTTTTCAGAATATATGTTCTTACTGCCGAATTATAGAGAGATGCGTCTGTTTTACAAAAATGCACTTTGATTTCGAAACTTCTTAAAGTCTTGTCCAGTCTGAAACATTAAAAACTACATATGTGATTTTTTAAATTTGGTCTGAAAGATAACAGCACTTTTTTAAAAACACATTTTTCTTTTACGATTTAGGAAAACGTCAAACGTACATTCGCGTTGGAGCTACGAACTTCATGATTCTACGATGGTGTTTGTCGTGTTGACGTTCATGATCTTTAATCCACGTACAAATAACACAAGCCCCAGTTTTAAAAACCAGCTGAACCTCGTGCAACCAGTAACAAAAGTTGAAACGATTTGTGCCGACAGTACGTGGAAGTCGACATGCTGCAGTGACACGAAAGAGACAAATACGTCGGTTTATTGATCGATTTTCTTATTCTGCTGACGGGGGTTCAATGAGGTCTCTGGGTTCGTTCGCTTTGTGAGTAAATCATTAGTCACCTTGCAGAAACATTCATCATGTAAATGTTGCGACCTTTACTGAGACTGCAGCAACGTAGATCAACATGTACATCGAAACTACCAGGCGATTCACATTCGCTGTTATGAGATTGTGCGTTGGACATTCACTGTGCTGAGCGAAATCGAATGGATATTTTTGTTAGCTCTGTAATTTCTTCAACTTGTCTTCGAACGTTTCGTTAAGACGGCGAACTAAGGGACATTTTCGAGGCAGTGCTTAGAATTGCTTGATAAATTGGCTTCTTCATCGTTTGAGCGTGTTGTTTCAATCCGCTACTATAAGCCGCACTGAATCTCAGGGCAGGTGTTGAGTAGCCATTCTATTGTTTCATCGACCGGACCGTAAGGCCAGGCACTCCATGGGGATGATTGACGGATTGGACAGTGGAGGATAACATGGTCAATGGTCTGTTCTTTTGCGCCACGCCCACAAGCCGCAGAGGAGTCCATTGCTTCCAATCCAAATACACGTTTTCAGGTCGCTTTAGGTCAAACCACCCGTTTGAGGTTTCTTAAACATATTTTTAAGTTTTTCTTTGACCAGTAATCATGCCAGTCGGATTGTCGAATGCCGAAAAACATACGGGTTCGACTTTTTCGCAAAGCAGGAGATGCCGGGCAGCGGGGCAGTGTGAACGATTCATATCATTGAAAACAACAGTGAAATGCATCCTTGTTGCAATAGTTAAATTGAGAAAACATGTCTAACTACAGTACGCCAAAGGAAGTAAAATAACGCTACTGAGGAAATGTTTGGCCTCACAAACAAGATAAATTACTAACTTCGTTGTACTTTAATGAGTTCAAAAACTGGCAATTTTTTGACTGCAATGCTAGTTGGTTTGCTGTTTCGCCTCTTTCATATAAAATTCCTTAGGGCGTTAATAAGTAAACACATAGCCAAAGCTTGTAAGGCGCTATCAGATCTGACGCACAGAAGATGCATAAACTCATCCTCACGCTGATGATGGTTTTCACGGCTGCAGCGAATTCGAGATTTTCGATAAAGGGAAAGATGCTGTTGCCGTGTAAGGTTGTCGGCTAAACTCGTGTGGTAAGGCAGGTGTTTGAAATGTTTCTAAACCAGTGGTTCTCAAACTGGAGTCCGCGGTTCTTTTGGGGTCCGCGAGACAATTGTCTGGGGACCACGAAGCACCTTCCAAAAAAATCAACGACGCTCCTGAAAAAAATTTTTTTTTTGTAAAACAAGCGTTGTCCAAAACGGAACCAAACGTAGCCGAACTGATGGCACAGAAGCAAGTGCACCCGTCACATTGATACAATAAAAAACCAACGTGTTGTTTCGTGTTGATTTTTTAAGGGGATCGTGAGCCATTTAAAAAATTGCAAGGGGACCGTTGCGTAATTTTTTAAAAAAAGTTTGAGAACCACTGTCCTAAACGATATGCGCTGTGCACGTACAAGGCGTTAGTTGACACCATCTTTCGTAAACACAGCACATGGGCAGGCATTGGTCAAGCATTGATTTAACAAGGTTTTCTAAGAGCGCAGGATTATCCGCCTCATCAATACGACACGAAGGTTTAAATTTGGTGCAGTCATGCAGGATGTGGTGTGCAGTCTGCACCTTGCCACACTCACACAAACATGAGCCGGGCAGGCTCTTTGTTTTCATGTTCGTCGCATAGCGAACAAAACCAGTTCACAGACGGTTGAGCTGAACCCAGGCATTTCTAGGGAGGTCGCAGCCTGGTGGTTGTGGACCAAATGCTGGAATGAAGGGTTGGAGAGCTGGAGGGTTTGATGTGGTGGTAGACAACAATTTCAAAAATGAACTTTGCTTACAGCAGAATTGTTAACGGGCCTCATTTGGAAGCCCTAACCCGACCCGAGCCCGACATTTATTTTTGAAGCCCGATTTAGGCCCGTAAGCTAAATTTACCTAGTGAGTCAAGATACGCGCAACTGTGGCGTGGCAAAAAACGTGGTGTACGGACATAGTTGCAGGTACACGGTTTCATCACACCCAAAATAGCAACCATCTTGACCAAAACCTTGGCTTCAACAAAAGCACAGTCGTAGCTTGTTAGTCCACGATAACACTGCGGAATGTAATGTTTCTCAAGAAAAAAAGCTTATCATGAAACTACCCAAGATAGCGCTATTATTGGCATAAAAAAAATATCTACAGGATTGCGCTATAGGCATGAAAAGCCGGTTGTTTGTAGGCCATCACTTCCTGTAGACCAGTGGTTCCCAAACTGTGGTACACGTCCCACTAGTGGTACGCAAAGGCCTTCAAGGTGGTACGCGAGACCCTTTTGTTTTTATACACAAAAAGAATACATTTTGTTTTTCCTTATCGCGTTTTGTTAATAAATTCCTGCATTTTTGTGTACTTCCCATATTAGTTTCGAAATATGGCCATTATAATTTCTCACAGGCATTTTGTTCATGCCGAATTTGTGTCAAGTCTGGTTTGCTAAACTTTTGATCGAATGATATTGGGTAGAATGAGTTTTCCTGGAAAAAGGTGTCTTCAAGGTGGTACGCCGTGAAAATATAGGGCCCACAAATGGTACGCGATCAGAAAAAGTTTGGGAACCGCTGCTGTAGACCAGTGGTTCCCAGAGTGGACGGTACCGCCCCCTTGGGGGCGGTGAGAAACTCTAGGGGGGCGGTGAAGCAAAAATGGGCTGTTGGGGCGCGATAGGAGACCCAGTTAAACATTACATTTCTGTTGTCTTACTAACTTTGAGTGACCAAATGTCATAAAAAACAGTATGATAAACAAACAAGTATGCATGTAAGTTGTAAACAAAAACTTAGTGTTTTACTAAATTAAGTTTTATAGTGAAATGCACAAAAAATGTGTTGATGTATGTGCTAAGCACGGTAGTGGGGCGATAGAAATTTCTTTGTCAGAAAAGGGGGCGGTAGCCAAAAAAGATTGGGAAACACTGCTGTAGACCATCGCGTTTGTAGGCCATCGCGTACGCGTGCTAATTTCCTCACCGCTGTCGGCTTTTCTGAAAGAGTGTGAGACTAATACGGGCAGAGAACAAAAGAACGCAGTTGTGTTTGCGAATAGAATTACCTGAAGAAACGTCACAATCGCTTCACTCACAGAAGTCATGGTGGCGAGTACAACAAATCTACGTCACGAAAGAAAAAATATATACTGTAGTGGTCACACAAGTGCCACTACATGGAATTCGGCTAAGTCAGAGGGAACTGCATCAGATGAATGTGCCTGATGTGAAAGTCGAAACTCAAAATG
>JGI24022J15233_10001238_pt1 | contig 20552 bp, 15 predicted proteins | sample Ectturendosymbi2_FD_15233 | JGI IMG/M metagenome (IMG submission 15233) | reverse complement strand
TTGAAAAATACTGACAGCAGGAGAAACAAGACGTCAAATTCGGATTCAGCGGCCAAAAATTATCCAGAAAACATCCCAACCACGACATAAAAAATTTTTTGTTGCGTAGTGATATCACAATAACTACTTTTTGCATCAGATTTAACTACTTTGTTACATCTTAACTGAAAAAAATTTTTCTTTTTAAAGTTTTGGACTCTGACTCCTGCTTAAAATCCAAACTGATCGCTGTAAACTTTTGGCAGTGTCTAAACGACCGTATCCGGTTTTCGCTTTGAAAAGACTAAAAAAACGTATCAAACGAAATTCCTGAGCTCTGCAAAATATGTAACCTCTTCTTTACATGTCAGTTGCTTCTCGGATTGAGGGGATTAAAGTGGCTTTTAATTTTTTGTAAGCCCAGACATGGGGTAATAATCGTAATCGTCAATCGTAATCGATTACAATCTTTTGAGTAATCGTAAACGATTGAACTGACCAAAAATGAAATGTAATCGATTACTTTGCCATTTTAATCGTAATCGACGATCACTTTCGCGAATAAACTGGGAAATCTTCACCCTACATCACTGCGCGATGAATCGCGGTTGTGGTGGCTGGGTTTCCTCCTTTATCATCGTTTGTTATGGTCATGTTTCAGGGGAGGCTATTTACCCGTCTATGTGGTTTAATTCCAGGTAGTCCAGGGGCAAGCACAGCGATTCTAGTTAATTCTCTCTTTGTTCCAGCTAGCCTTAAGGTTGGCCGCCAGAAGTAACGTAGTGAGTCTAGTGACACATAGCAACAAAAATAGGAGCTCTTCTTAGAAACGGGTTGACACTCCGGCAACAGAATAGCGGGACATTACGAGGAGAGGTGATCGTTTCATTTATATATATTCAGAATGAACTTATGAATACAAGTGCTGGAGTAGGCTATGTATGTAATTAGTCAGTGGCAGTGACCGGGTTTCCTTAAAAACTTTGGGGGGGACAAACCTTATTGTTTGCATTTCGATGACGTGACCATGTTCACCCAACCGTAGTACGACCTTTTTGCAAAATAGGCCAAATTGGGGGCGCATTATGGTATTGATACCTGGCTACTCCCATCGTGGTTGTATAGCAAATAGTAGTGTACACAAGTATGCAACGATGCTATTTCCAGAGCTGGGCAGTAGCGAGCTACTGTAGTGAGCTAATATTCGAGTAACGATAGCACGAGCGCCGCTCTTTTTTGAAAAAAATAATGGGTGCGGTAGCAAGCTATCACCATTTTACCACTACCGCTATTCGCTACTTTGGCGTGACTGGTGGCCAAAGGAAAAAAGTTCGCAAGAGTTCTTCCGTCAGCACACGTTCATAGTAACTCCTCTTCACACTGTTTTGCGCTGATTTTGGATGATTTGTTTGCGGTACGCTAGCAGCATTAGGAAACATTTAGCTCAGGTTGCTTTTGACCTGATCGATAGGTTCCACGTTTGTTCGGTAAAAACTCAGCATCAGCAACCAACTAGCTGGGGTTTCCAAGCATTGGCTACTGCTACCGGTAAAGCTGCGATTGACTGAATTGAATGATTGGAATAATATGGTACTGGGTTGAAGATTTCGCTTCATGTGTAACTACGGTTTTTGTTTTGAAGTATATGTCAATATGACAGCTTTTGTAGCTTGGTTCAACTTCAGTATATTTGGCTGTATAACTTGAAGCAAGATTATGATTCTGCCTTTATAGGTGGTGGCGTAGCCAAGGGCATGGGGAGACATCTTCCCCCCTGGGCGCAGCATTTTGAAGGCGTAAATAGAGGTTGGAATATCACGTAATAATCATAGGCGTCGGAAGGGGTCAGGGGGCCAAGGCACCCCTGGATTTTGAAATTTCGCATTTTTCTGTTATATTTTTAGCAGAAGAGGTCGTTTTGATAGTTTCGAGAGGGATAAATGATATTTAATCACTTTTGGCCCCCTCTTGAAAATTTGTATGGTTACCTGTGGAAAAATCCGCTAATGGTCCCCCTTGGAAAAAATTCTTCTGACATCCATAGTAACAATTGCGAAATGTTAAATGTCAGCGGATGCTAATAATTAGGATTTACAAAATGTCGAATGCCAGTCGCTAATACCTAGTGGCAAATTCTCATCAAGATACCAAGGTTCGCAAAGTGAGTAATTACGAACCTTAGTGACTTTTTAAGGCGTAGCTTGTGTTTCCAACAATCAGCGCAGGCTTGTGGTTTGACTCAGGGCTGCGTTACAATGCTTTCAGAGAGTCACGGTTGTGAACTTTCCCACATCGTTCTCATTCCGTAGTTGCAACAATTGACGGGAATCCAACGTTCACAGTGCATGCAACTGCGCATGCTTTTAGAGCAGCGATAAACCTGCAGTCTGTTGTTGCAACAACAGGTCTGATGTATAGGAAATTATTTCATCTTTTATGATTTTGACAAACTTCATGTTGGAATGGATTTGATGTGGTTCTGAAGGTAATTATGATGATTTTTATTTGTGTGATGTTTAAATAAATCCTGACTACTTTTGCAAAATTCTAGTTGCTATTGGGCAACAGCGTTGAGTAGGCTATATTAGTTAAAATTGTGTACTTTTCAGTTACTCCCAGGGAGACCGGAGAGCGGGGTATTGCCACCCCTGTTCTTTCAAAAGGGAAGTAACGGAGGCAGAGGTAACGTTTCATAACAGTGTCATAGGGAATTTCATGGTTAACAAGATCTATCTGAAACAAATTTATTGCAGCTATTCACGCACCCATAACATTCAGAATGGTTTTCCACACTTTCTGTTATTATTTTTGAGGTCAACATTGTTGCTGAAGACAAACAAACATATTGGTGAAGAACTTTTTGTTTTTTATAAGTTTGCATTTCCCTCAACACTATTAATGAGCCGATGCCCTACCGCTGCTTCGGCTGTTACCTGTGTTTCACGTTATTCCACCTATAAGCTAAGCATCTCCGCAGACATGATTGTCGAAATTCAGGTTACAAAATTGCTAACAAACTTTTTACAGAGAGTCACTGGCATTAGATTTTATCTAGGAATATGACACATTTAAATCATATCAGCTTTCTGGCAAAGTAATCGGTGAATTTTCCGCAGCAAAAGCAAGAAAACTTTGCCCTTGGAAATAGATAATTGCAAGTAAAGCATCAGATTGCAATGTTTCTTTTATTTTATGCTGCCACGAACGCGCCGGGTGGGGAACGCGCCGGCTGGGAGAGCTTTAGACTGAGTTTGTCCCCAAGCGCAGGAAACTCGAGGTACGCCACTGCTTGAAGTGTCGTTTGTTTTATGCAAAGTGCTTTCACATCTGTTGCTGCAACATGATGGGCTACTGTAGATACAAATGCTGTTTGAAATATAGCCTACGTAGTCGTATTTAATTTCGTTTAAACCAGCACGAAAAAACTTTTTTAGCTTAGCTTGGTAATGAAATGTCGCTTCTTTCCTATGTCACACGTTTTTTTCTTGCAGGCGTCGCATGTTTCTTTCACGTTGCAGATAATTTGTGGAAACGCTATTTTTGTAAGCGTGGTCGCAGGGGTTTTCACTTTGAGCTTCGTGCCTCGGCTTGTGCTAAATATACTCAAAACAACTGCATAATTCCCTTTTTTCTAATCTGACGACTTTAGTCTTATGAAAAAATATCGTATTTGAGAACCGTGAATGACAATGTTATTACTCCACTTTGATAATAGTGTTGTCTGTTTTCATTTGCCTATTTGCATTTTCTTAGATGCTTATAACGTTCACAAATCCAGCAACAAAAATTTTGCACCGGTGAAAAACCATGGTTTTCGCTGAACAATAGTGATTTGCACCGCAAAACTGAATAAAAATCGTCTGTTTGTCTAAGCGATGTCAATCGTGAGCAACATAATCTATGCGATTACAGACATCCACTGTTGCTTTTCAAGTAACATAATCAGTTGCTGCGCTATGTGTCTTGCCAAAATCGAAATGTTTTTGATACTATGTTACAATTCAACGGTTTCGCTGGACTACCCTCCCGCTTGCAGCGGAACTGCTATATAACTCAGCATCTTGGAAAACGCTCTTCAAAACCGACCGAGTTGAAAATATTTTTTTTACGGCGTAGCATAAACGCCCATAGAAAGCAAAGCTTCTTTGTTTACCAAGGGTTGCACTGCTTGTAAGCAAACCTGCGAAATGGTGCCAGTTGTTTTGGCACCGAAACATTTCGTCATGTGTATTGTAGTGTATCAAACCAACACTGGACATCGAGCATCAAGCCTTTACAATGAATCCAATACGCAGAACAAATTTACATTCAAATGTTGAAGATGTCACGCTTTCAACGTTGCGCACTTTGCTTTACAATCTTCGCTGATGAAGTTGTGCTTTTGATATTTGTCTTGCAAACATTTTCCTGAAATCGTTCACCAATGTATTTTGTTTGATCCTCTCTTTCTTCACTTGAAACATTTCGAAGCATCTGTTATTTTTTGTTGTAAAAGGTATACTGGTAGACATCGGATGTAATTTGTGACATTCCCTAGTACTCCAATCGCAAATCAGAAATTTTCCATACACACTAAAAAAATCTGTCTCCTGTGTGAAACTATTTTCATTGAATAATTTTACACTTTCGCTACACGAGGCACCGAAAGCGCATTATTTTTGTTTTCTGCTACTCATTCAACGTTCTGCTGTTCAGCAAAAATCAAATGCAGCTACTCTGCCAGACACGAAATGCTTTTTCTACTGTAAAACTCACGTTCTGCGTACAATCGCTATGTTTATTGTTTCACAATAATTTTTTAGTTTTCAACATCAGTGACAACTGCTGAAAAAGTTCGCATAAACTGCGGACTTTGCCAAATCACAATTCCCGGTCACTTAGGGTTTAGGTTTCCGTGCATGCTGCAGCGCGTCAACTCAATCTCCTACCGCCACGTTTTGAAAACCAAACACACTAGGGAAACTACAGGAAAGTGTACTCTATGAGATGACGGATAAATCACTTCGCGTTAAATTTGTTATTGTGAGTTTGCTTGAACATAATTTAAATCAACAAATGTCACTGTTTATTTTAGTTCTTTCAACTCTACACGCAAAGTTAACGTTGGCGAAAGTTCTGTTTCATCTATATTTAAACCTGACACAGCCCTACCAAACGTCAGGTAGTTGGGAATTGTTTATCATTGCAATTTCGCTGAAATTTTATTTGCCTCCATGTGTTTAGGTAAAAATTGCATGATGCCATTTTTTGCAAGTAGCCATGCCATCGCCTGGGTTAAACAAGCGGAGTTGGTGTTGAAAACGCTTTCTTTGATTAACATTCTTGCCTGACACAGCCATACAAAACGCCAAGTGATTGATTTCTTTTATTATCACAATCTTGCTAAAATTTTATTCACCTCCATGTGCTTAGCCCCAAATAACATGATGTCGATTTTTGCACGTGACCGTTGCCCGAATGTAATACCAAACTTTAGATGTTATAACTTCGCATAAGAAAACAAACTGTTTTCCTACCGCTTGACTTTGATTTTTCCTCAGTTGTTAAATAAATTTTGTGTGGTTCCTAGTGTTTTTTTGCATATTTGTATGCAAAAGTTTTTCAGATATTGCGAAAAGTACGCATGGACAATGAATGCACTGATAGGGAAACTTAATTTCATAATGGAATAAAAGAAATTAATTATAGGAGATTTTATATGAATAAGATTTCAGTACTGTGGATGCGTAGTGGTACGTGAAATCGATGTCCTATAAAAATAATTAACTTGATTGATTCGCTTGCTTGCCACCTTTGTGGGGACCCGTAACTTGAATAGGCTTACAGATACGTGCAAGTTTAAATCATAGCAAAAAGACAAAAGCAGACCCATCCGCAGATTCCTCGAAAGCTTTCACAGTAAATCGAAAGCTTTCAATTGTTGATGATAGGAGAGTTATTTTTTTAGAGCTGATGCTGGCTGTTTATTGCGCATTGCATACCTTTGAGACTAAAGCATTCAACACTTCGGCTGCACTTTCAAAAGCTGGAATGTTAAGGAAACGGGGGTTGGTCAATTCGCTCTCGAATATCTAAATATCAATTCTTTGCACGCAGGCTATATGAACTACCTTCTACACAAAACTACTATAGCGAATTCACTGAACCATGCAGAAACAAGGATCTCAGCTTAAAATACAAGTAGTCAGTAATTTATTCAGGGCTTTCACGTAATACATAAAGCAACATAACATTATTTTGAAAATCTGAAATGATGCATAAAAATTTCGTGGCAAGCTTGATTGTGCAGTTTGTCCCCGACACTGGTTGCGGGCCTAATTTACTTTACAAGCGCATGAAACTCTGTGAAAAACAGATTTGATCTTTTATTGCTTGACCATTCTCTTGAGTACTGTAGACCTACGCACAGGGCGAAACTTGCATTGACAAAGGCGATTGTTAGCCTGCAGCAATCGACTCACAAAGCTCAATGCAGTCAATGGGCGTTTCTGCAGTCTGTGTTTAATTTATATGTGCATGCACTGTAAAATAACTTTTCCTATATCATAATTGTTCATTGACTATATTTTTCAGATCACGTTTTTCTTAAACAACTTTTTCTAAAAAACATTTTAGGGTTAGGTTTTTCAAAATAGACCCTACGTCAGTAAAATAACAGCAAAAATATTTTTAAGTGCAGCAAAAGGAGCGGTAGCGAATAGCAGTAGCGATAGTTCGCTACTATTTTTATTCAGTAACAGGCACGGCAGCGCCGCAATTAAATTTAACAAATAGCGGTAGCGGGAGCGACGCTACTAATAAAGTAGCGGTTGCCCACCTCTGGCCATATCTAGATATCTAGACTTAGCACTGCATTTAATATGAAAACTCATTAATTCTGAGAGCTCAAATAGACACAATTATGCTCAAAATTGTGATAATCAATTCTAATTTGGTCAGTTTCGATAAATAAAATATACTGCTACTAATAATCACCACATAGATCAAACAAAAGCAAAGCACAAGATCTTTTGGTATATACCAGCAGTGGAACCAGGCGCGTAGCCATAAATTTTATTAGGGCTGAGGAAAACAACAACTAATTTTCAACATTTAAATATTATTGATGCTCCTTGTTTTTAAAACATCATCCATAAAACGTGCATGTTTCTGGCGTATTCTCCTGAACAATTGTGTTCAGATTTAAGCCGACAAATAAGAAAGTTTGCTTTCATTGAATTGACAATTTTTGAAAGTTTTGATAGTAAAGTTCCAAGCTTCTACTTTGGATCAAAGCCACCATTTGCTCATAAACCTTTCTTGCAAAAGCGCTAGTAAACCTCTCAGTGCCCAATATTGCACTTGAGATAGAAGTCATCGCGGCCGCCATTATGATTGCGCTTGTTATACTGTATTTACACGCTTCTGATGTACACCGACACAGCACGTTCAACCGAAACCGAACAGCGACTTTGCTCTGAGGCACTGACTTCTGAATCAGGCCTTCTACAAAACTTTCGCGCATATAAGAAGTGGAGTCCAGTTGCCATCCAATTTTTGAGCGATTAATTCACGTCTGTAGTTGATAACCGCATACGCTAGAGTCTTTCAACGCGTTTGAAAATTGTTTCGATTTTTGATGATCCGTAAGATCTTTTGGCTATGTTCAAAATACTCCATAAAACCTTTGTAGCTACTTTAAAACCTACTTCAGTCAAATTGTTTGGTGAGACTTTGCTAAATTTGACTGACTTCATTGAAATATAAGATGGAATTAAACTGTAAACACAATAGTAAACCCAGTATTACAAAACTTATTGACCGCGCTCAGCTGCAGGTAAGGGTAGTTTAGTATTGCACGTGATTGAATTTGTACAAATCACAGGCGCCTTGAAATTACAATAACTTATCTGCTGAATTTGAAGCCCTAATGGGAAAAATTTCAAATTTAGTTTCATTTTAGTCACATGCGCTTTGCCAACATTACAGGTTGCAAGCTCAGGGATGGATATTAGGGAAGGATGAGGAGGCAATCGCCTTGGGCCCCTCTTTTTCAGAGATACCGTGCTCCCCCTTGCGGTCTTTACACCATTGTTTAGTTAAAAAGGTTATGTACCATTCTAGAGCCACAGAAGCTTTGAAGTAAGTCACATGTTTTTCATAATAAAGCAAAAATTCAGGGAAAATGTGCCACAGGAGGCAGCTTTCAATTGTCTAGCTGCAAAACTTTACAAAATTTTGTTCCTTTCGTATGTATGTTATGCTCTTGAATTTAGTTTATAAACTGAAATGTGAAACAAATTTAACTCTTTTATCCACGTAATCCCACATCTGCCTTTCGCAACGGCGATGTTAAGTAAGGCAAGTAATGGCATTGTCAATTTCCTCAGCACTTGCAAAATGAAAGGTATCATGCTACTTACGTTAGATTTTGCTGCTGACTCTTCTCGTTGCAGTTAAATGATTTCAAATAATTTACTGTAGGATAGGGTGGCAATTAACATTAAATGAAAGCTGAAACACTGGGCTTATTAACAGCATGTCGGAGTCTAATATCTTGACAATACTGATTTTTTACTGCCGGCAAGGTAAAGGAAAATCATTGATGCAAACGTTAAGGCTCTACCTAATTGTGATTGAATCGTCACAATGCATGTCGTCACAAATAAATATGTAGAATGAATGCTATTGTTGCTAAACAGTTACTATGGCGCAATGAGGAGGACTTTGAAACTGAATCGCTTCTTAGACAAGTTTGAGCTTCAGGACATATAAAATTTGCATCACCGCCATATTCACGCATCTATTTTTAGAAGTGTGCAACGACAAAAACTACGATATTGATTTAAGGCTACGCTGACACTGGAAACAAGGATAGGTTATATTTGTAAGTAACATCCACGGTTGTCAGAGATGAATTTGCGATGGTCTTGAAATGAAGCTTACGGAAACATTGGGTGGGATAGAGCAAGCTGGTGCGCCAAAAACAGCTGCGGAAAACGATACTCCAATTTTTACTTGCGGTCATTGATTATGATTACAAAAGGTCAGGTACAAGTTTGTATTCGACTAAAAGCTGAAGCAGGATAGGTTACTTGAGGCAGTTTCGTTGATTTGCACTGAAGTATTTCGTCTGCTTACACTTCAAATATTTTGTTAACCTGAAAACTTTGGAATTGGGAGTGGCTTTGCCCCGTTGCCCCCATAGCTACGCGCCTGGTGGCAACAGTATTCTGATTGCGGGCTGCAGACCAGAGCAGGAATTCTTGATTGAGCGAAGTTCATGTGCACACTGATTCGATAATTCAAATTAAGTAACACAATTTTCAACAATCATGACAATTCAGTTTACATAGAAAATCTATAGCCTATACTGCGTCTACAGAGAATCCAGTGATAATGTTAATTTTTCTCATTTATTCCCTAGTTTTATGATGGGGAAGCATTTCCAATAGTAATGGTACCATGAAATTTGCACAACTACATTACTTTTCATCACAAAATGTTGGGGGGGACAAAATATATTATGTCGCCCCCTGTCCAAAAGTTGGGGGGGACATGTCTCCCCGTTCCCCCGTAAACTCGGTCCCTGACAGTAATTTATATACAGTAAATTAACTTTCTTTCAGAGGAATAAGGTTTTTTAATCCAAGTCGAAAGTACCTTTCCACAACAGTGATAACTAACAAATCAACCGTGATCCACCAGATACTGGCAAAAAAACTCAACGAAACCTGTGAGGTTTTGTCAACCATTAACTGTAATGGTCCAACAGACAGGTGCACAGCTATATTGGCATCACTGTTCATTTCATTTCAAATTAAAAGCTGCGCAGTACTATGTTGGCTTGCAGACGATAAGAAGTAGCCAGCGATTTTGAAATTACTAACAAACGAGTTTTCAGCGTTGCTGGACGAATGTTCAAGCCTGACAGATGTCGTTTGACTGATGAATGATTTGAGACGTTGATGTTTATCAACTGTAACAATTATTTTAAACATTGATTATTTTTGTTTAATCAATATTTTGAAGTGTTTGTTGCATTGGAGTAATTGACGGGAGAGAAGAGGGGCGATTTGACTTCCTTGGCCAGGTAAATGTAAAAACCACCACACCCACTTAGCTTATATTTCGGTTTTGGTATCCTTTTACTAGGTTTTTAGTACGGTATCGTCTTTTTGCGTTCTTCGAAGTATTTTCCAATTGTTTGGCGTTTTAGTACTGAATAGCCGTCCACACCCTGATTTACCATTATTTCTCAAGTTTTTTTGTGAATGTTGACTAGTAGGTCCCTTACAGAGGCCAGTGGGCTTCTTTCAGCTAAGTTTCTTATCTAGCTCAAATCCCAAGTTACGCCACTGGTTTGTTGACTGCACGAACATCTCAGTAAACAATCAAAATTTTTCTTTTTCCGGTTCTTGATCGTTGCAGATTAGTAATTTCGTTTATTGCATTGATTCACATCGTATGTTGTCTGAAAATATACTTACATAAAATTATGCAAATGGCTTTGTTTTTTTTCTGAGGATCTTCCAAGACATATGTAATCGTGATTACTAAAAATGTAATCGTAATCGATTACATTGTGATTTTGTTTATTCGTAATCATAATCGAGCAAGTGGCAAGTAATCGTAATCGATTAAATTTGTGCTGTAATTGTCCCATGTCTGGTTAGTAGTGCTTTTAGGGAACAAGACCGTCAACAAATTTTTCTGAGTCAAAACAAATTTTGTTGAAGCATAGCAATGGCAAAACCTTTGTCTTGGTATTTCGCTACATTCCAAAATTTTTTTGCAGCATTTTTCAAGGAGTTAGCTTTAATTACCATTAGGGAAATGTGAAGTCTCGAATCTCGGTCTCGAACTTCCAGGTCTCGCTTTCGGCTTTTATTGGAAAAGTCTCGGTCTTTAAGTTTGAGCCAGGTCTTAGTCTGGACTACATCACTGGCGTGATGTGAGAAATTTCACTTGACACCGGGTCCAATCCAAATTTCGGTATATCCCGGATCAGTGCAATGCTCATTTCTGACTAGAGGTGGTGATGGATCTGGAGTCGACCCTGACAGAATTCTGCGTTTTTCTTTTGTGCCCGGAACCCGAGCCTGGGTCAAAAATTTGTGAAAAACCGAACCGGAGTCACATGTTCCGCAATAAAGCAAAAAAATCGGTGAATTTCGGTTGGATCGATGGTAACTTGAGCCTGAACAGGAGCCAGATTCTCAAATTTGAAAAATTCTGGACCCCGATTGGGATCCGGATTCAAAAAATTTGGAGCAGGAATGCTGTCGTGTTTGGAAAAAGTGACTCCCTCCGGCCACCTCTGTTTCTGACCTGCAATGCAACGGTGATTCTCACGTGATATTCATGTTCGGTCAGCCACGACCGTCACACTACTGTAACTGTGCAGATTTGCAGAATAATACTGTGCTAGTGTACTGCTGTTGGTACTGCATTGCTGCGAAGAAACCATCATTTGCCAAATGAATGATTTGGATTGTCATTGCTTCCAGTTTGCTGTTGCTTATGTGATTATGCAGAACACAGTGACAGTCACACAACATGTGTCTTGTTAGGATAGAAGTTTAAGGTCTTACCGCATATTACCTACTGTATTGTATATTCTATTGCAATCATTGATTTGAAGTAACTTTAACTTGCAAATGTAGACCAGAGAAACGGAAGACGACCCGCCGAAAATACTATGGAATGCATGTAAAGTTGTAGAAGTGACCAAATACATATGCATGAAGACATAATAAATAGGTTTACAAAAATAAGATGAAAACAGATCAAAATTTGAGGATGACTGAAAAGTTGCAATGTTTTAATTTTGGTAGTTTCTATTGTTGTACCGCCAATATATTCTGGCAGCAACAGATCAGCTGGAGCTATGCTATTGTGCCGCCAGTCGAACATTCGGTATCGTGGCATGATGCAATTCGAATAAAAAGGTCAGTTTGTCATGCAATCGGCATGCTGCTCGTAGCATAGTGGTTACGCTTCAAGTCTGGTATGGCATTGCGGTACCCTGTAAAAGGTGGAGCTCTGTGAACGGTGGAGCTTGGTTGTGGAGGTTTGATGGCGTAACCGGAGTCGCTAAAACTGATATTTTGCGTTGAGCAATGAGAAGTAAACAATAGTAAAAACAATTTTATTGCAAATCGTAATATTACACTATGGTAAAAAAAGTCTATTCTGAAGTTTGATAATTTTTGCTTATCTGAGTTTCACAATGGTTCGGGGAGAAAAAAATAGGTTTCAACAGTTGTGAATGTATAAAGTTTTTAAACATCGCAAACATCCAAGTATTAGATGTTTGGGAGAAGCGCATATTTATTTGCAATAATTAAATATTTTTCCTTCGTTTTTTTCTGTTTACTCTTTTGGCAATGCAACTTTTTTCTACTCAAGTTACGTCATCAAATCTCCACAACCAAGCTCTTCTATTTACGGAGTTCCGCCTTTTATAGGCAACCTGGCATTGCTTTTCGGTTCGACTCTCACCTTGGCGACTTACCTCTTTTTTTATTTTTTTGAAACCTTTTCAAACTTTTCCCTGAGATGTTAGTTTTAGGCTTCGGTTAGTGTTTGCGTTACAGTTACCTTACAGTAGGGGTTAGCGGTAAGGTTAGGTATTAGCGGTAAGGTTAAGTGTTGGCATTAGGGTTAGGGGTTAGCATTAGGGCTAGCATTAGGGGTTAGCATTAGTGTTAGGGGTTAGCATTACCATTAGGGTTTGGGATTAGCATTAACATTAGGGTTAGGGGTTAGCATTAGGGTTTGGGATTAGCATCAACATTAGGGTTAGGGGTTAGCATTAGGGTTAAGGGTTAGGGTTAGCTTTAGGGTTTATATTTTGTGTTTACTTTGTTTCTGCCAAGCCTGTTGCTGCTGGAATCATTATGGTGGCAAAATAGACATTGCCTTTAATTTTTTATATTTTCACAATGGTTGAAAACTAAATATGGAACCTATTGGAGCATAACAGTATCAAGAATGGAATGATCTTGGTCCGTGTGAGGTCAATGATGGCTGAAATTATGCACAGTCTAACAACAAATGTTATTTATTTTTACAAATAGTATGGTGTCCGCCATGCTCATTATTGTAAAATATCAGTTTTCTCGATTCTGGTTATGTCATTTTATATCTGCATCCAAGATCAACAATTGACGGATATCCATCTTTTGAAAGGGAGCCAAAAGTTTATTTAACTACAGCCAAAACAAAATCTTGGCTGACTTGACAATCAGTTTTTGGTATATGTACTGTGAGCCACCAGAGATAGAATGAGCAGTGATGAGATCAGGAAAAGTCTAGTGAAGTGACCTAGACAAACAAATGCTTATCAAAAGCAGTGAGTAGCATTTAGCTGCAACATCAATTGCTCCAGATTTTGTTGAATGTTGTGAAGCAAGTGTGTTCACAATGAAAAAAAACAGTGTGTAGAAATTAGATTTATGTAAATTTTGAAAACATAACCTACATTTAAATCAAAAACATGATTGCCATGCCCATGAAATGACTCATTATGCTGCATTAAAAAATATTAGGCAGTGGCTATAGGTCCACCAGTGGATCTAAATTTTTGAAAACTTATTCGTCTGCCATTCACAACAAGACATTAAGGCATGACAAGTGTGTAGTAGAATCTATCCTAAATCTAACCCTTAACCCTATTCCTAAACATAAACCCTAAATATAAACCCTAAAACTATCCTCTAAACCTATCCTCTAAACCTATCCCCTAAACTTAACTCCAAACCTAAAGAGAACAGTAGATCTGAACACAATTGTTGGGAAACTTTTAAAAAAAGTAAAGACAAACTGGTCCCGTAAATAGTACAACCATTAGGTATTACCAAAATGCAAGGTGTCTGATAATGGTGAAAGCCGAAGCGAAAACCATTTGCACAGTAGAAGTTGACACATGTGCTTGACTACAATGTCGGTGCTGCTAGTACGATAAACCGAGCGTTTATTTGAACCATGTCATGGCCAGCAGACCTATAGCCACTTCCAAAATATTACTACTAGCCGGACGGTCCGTTTTGCCACATTGTTTACCATTTAAGGCAGCAAAAGTGCATTGATTATCTTGATGTTCAATTGTCCAAATTGGTTTAATGCACAAAAGCATGGAGCTTTATAGACAAAATGTTTAATATAAAAAACAAATGATAGGAAAACACCAGGAACCCAAAATTTTAGGTTGTTAACCCAAAAAGAAAAGAATGTGCAATTATTTTAGTACTGATCAGACAGTAGTTGTTTTTTGATGGAGATATAAAATGAATCAGCAACAAGAAAATACCAAAGTGGCATAATGAAAGGAAAAAAGATTAAAAAAAACCTTATCCAAAAATGGCTCATTGGGTTGGCACCCAGGGCCAGGTAACCTTGGCCAAAAAGGTGAAAACATGCCCCCACTGTGATGTCACCCAAAGAAAACCCAAAACAAAAAAAAGTTCACTGGAAGACCTACTGAATCCGTGATGGGTTTGAATAACTCTCTAGCTCAGTGGTCAGGAACCTTTTTGCCTAAGGGAGCCATGAAACCTACATAATATTTTTCAACACTTAATGCAACTAAGTTACTAATTAATGTCGCATTTTTTAAGCAAAACCAACAATTTTAAACAATGGTAAATGTCTGAATTTTCTCTTTGGTAACATGCTTCTTACTGTTAATATGACTTATGGTGTTGCTGATGGCTTTGTAGTCTGGTAAATGGAAAATTACAGAAAAAGTTTCAATACTAAAAATCGTGTTAGGAAAATATCAAGTGAGCCAGATGCCGTCATCAAGAGCCACATCATGGCTTGCGAGCCATAGGTTCCCGACCCCTGCTCTAGTTTAATCAGCTGGCAAGTAATGGTGTTGCATAGCTATGCCAAAACAGTGACTCTTGTGGGACTTAAAGGTTAACCACCCAGTTACAGTGGATATTGCTGCGGGGAATCCAACTGGTATCGAAAGTGTCAAGAATAATAAGAATTCATTCATGGTGCCATGACATACATTCACACTATGATTGATACACATCTGATCAGAATTGTGGCATGTAGCTTGCGAGCCATCGTGTATCTATATAAGTTTTTTCTACATCTTGAAGACTTTTTAAAGAATTGTATGTCTACAAATCAGATAGAAGCAACATTTCCTTAGGAAATTATTTAGTTCAATTAGCTAGTTTAATAATGAAATTGTTCAAGACCACAATGATTGGTTTGTGACTTTTTCTCGCTGAGACATTCCAGTCATTTGTCATATTATGGTATGAAAACTCATCAAACAGTATTTATTAGTTTGTTTTGAACATCACGACTAAATTGACTTAATTTTTTTTAGTCATTAAAAAGAATTTGGTCTATGACTGAAAAAAACAGTTAATCTCAAACTATTTCATAGCTTAGGATCCTATGTTTAGCACTGAAGTTGAAACCCTATTAGAATGAAAATGAAAATCTGTCTAAGGTAAAGGGTTACGGCAGCACCATCTATATTCAAAGATAAAAATGCAGGGGTCCATGTTGTCCTGACACTGATGTCCAAAGGAGGGACTGAGGAAAAGGGCTGCCCCCTCCCTTTCAGAAAATTCTGCTCCTAGAAAAAAGCTTTGAAAAATGGTAACATTTTTTAGTTAATGGTGTAGATCAATTGTGTTCCATGTTTGCAGAATTTTTTATTTTTTAGGGTGGGAAAAAGCTACCTCTTAGAGTCACTGTGGCTGCTCATGGGTAACAATTTAAATGATGTTGCATTTTTTATAAGATCCAACATAGAATGGCAATTTTCACCATGCTAATACATATTTATTATGAAGATGCATTTGCTAAAATAATCTAGCTTACATAAGCCAACAAAACAGTATCAAATAATATCAAGATTCAGGAAAACGACACTAGAAAAGCAAGATGTGATGAAGTAAATAAAAGTGTTTGATTATAACAAAAGCTTCACATTGTACTTAGCAAGCATGTTGTTTTATATAATTTATTACAGCTCATGGCCCTATATTATACGTAAATGCAACTGCAACATACTGGTAATGCATCTACACCATCACATTGTTGGTAAAAGTAAGATTGCGATTTTAGTTTTTCATAACATCTAAGGATGTACACAAGTAGTTGACATTTTTGTTACCACATGGATCTTCACGTTTTGTGAAAACTACCACTGTGCATGTGATGTCCCAATGATTAAAAACCTTCATAGTGGCTATAAGCACATGGTGTGTGCCTTGTGTCTGCCAATTTTGTGAATATTTGATGCAACTGTGGCTGATTGCTTGGTACCTGGCAGATTTTTAAGGAAATTACCAGGCAACAAAAGTGTTGAAATGCTGAAAAACAGCATCTTAATATTTAAAATAACTAAGTGTATTGCGGTTAAGAGTTGATTGTGACTGTTCTTGGAAAATTGCTTCTTCATAGTGTTTAATATAAACAAACATGAGAGATCCACTGTTTTTTGCAATGGTTGGTATAGAAATCAACATTAAAAACATATTTAGACAAGCAGCATAACAACTACCTCCAAAGCTATGAGAGCAAGATCAAATCTATACTGAACTTTCCATGATAGTTTTATATCATAACCTCATAGAAATGGGGCTGTGCATCAAACATTTTCAAGCACTTGCAAAATCTTTATTTTATATTCTACTTAGATTGCTATAGATTCATTAACTTGTCAAAGTGTTTGCTCAGATATGCTGTTTGTTTCGCACAGTAACGTAGTAGCAACAAAGTAAGATAACAATCATTGGTCTATAATAAAACTATAACAAATGATTTATTATAATGATTTTATAATAGAAAACAAATGGTTTGTAAACTTTGCCTCAACAGATGGCGTTTTTAAAGAGCATTCTTTACCCTGGCAACTAGTGTAATAAATAAAGAATATTGTGGTTTCTTTCAACATTTTTAACATGTTTTTTCATTAGTCTATCTACATTTTTTTTATTCAGCTCATTTTCATTTTTTTATATTTCCGATTTTTCCTTTGATCAATTTATTTTTATAATCTGAACCAGAACTGTTCTAATAATTAACTCACTACCAAAATAGCTCCTATCTCAAATTTGCATTTTAAACTGTGGGCTTTCACACTTTCAGCGCTATGCCAAGACTCATTAAGTCTTATTTTAATCAGCCTTGGTGTGGATGTTAAAGGACAAATGTCTAGTTTTTGTCCAGTCTTAACCTTGTTTTAATCCCAAGTCATGTCTCAACAGTTTCATAATTTGAATGAAAAACCACACTAAAACATGCTGTGAAAAACTGATTGTAAAAATGCACAAATACCAGTCAACTACTAAAAGATGAAACTCATGTTATTAGTTTTTTCTAAAAGAAAACACTTTAAAAATGTTTGGTAATGCTGAACATGGAGCAGGGTACCAGTTTTCAGCAAAATATTTCAGGCTTCAAGTGTTAATCATGAAGATAAAGATCTCAGCCTTTTATGAAAAGTGTTTTGATCTAGTCTCAGCCTTCAACTTCAGACCAAGTCTTGGAATCAGTTTTGAAGGTATAGGTCTCAACTACATCGCAATGCAAAAAATCCAAGTATTGCATAAGATACCAACATTGAAGAAATATGAAACAATACTGACTCTGTCCTACCTAAAATTAAATAAAAAGATGCAAAATGTATATACTGCATATCCTTTGCTTGCATATGAACCACGTCTTGAATTAATTTTTTTAAGCAACACCTTCCTCATTGTGTTACTAAGGGTTTTTTTAAGGAAAATGTTAGGTACCTGGTATGGAGTTGTAGGGACCTGATTTCTCTGATTCTAGGGACCCGATGATAATTTTCTCTGATTCTAGGGAACCGAATCCGACCCTAAAATGCCTTTAAAAAAACTGTGTTACTAGTAGCAGATCTACTAGTATCTAACATTTTTTCAAATACACTTATTGCTCTGAAATCCAAAAAGATGAGTGTTCAAGTAAAGTCGCAATTTAATAATTTTCACCGACCTATAATAAAATTCTACTACAAGCATGATCTGGCCACACAAAATAAAGTTATACTTCAGGCATTATCAATAGTTTTAAACTTCATTACTTCATTAAATCATAAATGACTTGTATTTTCCTAAGATTGTTTCCACCACTGCATATACAGTGTACATGTTGTTGCTCAACATGACTAAATTGGGAAATGCGTTGCAACTATCCCATCCCCCTCTAGGTGGGGTTGGGGTGAAGTTGAATCTTTATCCCCAGATAATATTGGTGCCCTGTTGTTCATTTATGGCTAACATGATGTCTTCTTCAGAAAGTTCTTTTCATTTATTTGATTAAAATAACTTAAGTGTTTTGTGCCATTGTGGTTTGCAATGATTTGCTCATCATCAAGTGATGAAGAATCTGATAATGCCGAAGAAGAAGTACCAACATTGATTGTCAGTGCCCAAAAGAACCCAACGCGATCTCCTAGTAAAACTGATTCTTACTCTGTTGCATCAAACCAGGTGTGAATGCAGGGCTAAGTGATAGTTCTAGTCATACAAGGTTTTGCGTGAATTATTCATAATAATTTGTATTTTAAGCTATAATTTGTGTATGCAGAACTCTTACTGTTTTTAGTAGACTTTGTTGTAAATATTTGTGAATGCTGACATTACTTATTTTGGTCTTGATTCATTCTTTGAAAGTGGTTATGGCTGATATTGTGTTGAAAACTACCTGGTTGGTTGCAAATATTGTAATGCATTGAGACTTTTCACCTATAATAACATGTTATGGTTTGAAGTGCAATAACTGCACTAAGTAAAATTTTTAACCATATGTAAATGCAAAAGAATTAAGTGCTTCTTTCTTTTTGTGCACATTTTCAAATTGCTGAGCTTTTTTGTTGTTACTAGATTGACCACACTTTTCCAAAAAATGGTTAATATAGTGGAATGCTATCATTTATATACTTATTAATAATATAAATATTAATCAAAACATTTCATACTGCTTGTTGGCAAGAAATGACTTTGCCCTTTAAAGATGAACTATTTTTGCATTCATTTTTAACTTTTGGACTAATCTTTCTGTTTTGAATCATGCTTATCTAAAACAGTTTATCCTAGTGAAAAAATTCACTTGAGAGGTATTGCTAGTCATAGCCTTGAGCATAACTTGTATCACTTAAGGGTGTTAAACTTGTTAAACGATAACAATAGCTTTGAGGCTAATTTTTGATCACTGGTGGATGTTAACTTATTTATATTTATACTGGGAATATATGTACAACATGCCATAATGTGATGTTTTGAAAAATTGGTCGTTGCATATACATTTATATGCACTTATTTGACATTAAAGTCTGGTGTACTATGTTCTTGGGTTATTCCAGGTGGCTTGTGACCAAACACATGTAACTTTGTATCACAATTTGGATCTAAAAGTGTATCCGGGCTGTTATGATCTCAAATTTTAACCAAGATGATAAGTCTGGAAGATGTAGCTGAATGCTATGGATGCAAATAAAAAAACTTTAAATCAAGATACTGGTACAATTATCACTATCAGATTGTTGCAACAATATATGCCTTGATGTTAATTTAATAGCAAATCCTTGTAAATTTATTTAAAGTTTAAGTAGTTTTCAGTTTCAAAGGCAAAATTTACCTAGAATGAATTGCGTTATTATGTATTTCCTTACAAATATGCATTCAGGTCTGGTTAAAAATAAATAGTGTATGCAAATTTTGATATGACAAATGTTTGTTTCAGGGAAGCACACATTCTTCAGTGAGAGCTGGTTCACCTTCACCATCTGTGGTTAGTGAAGATGTTGAAGCTAAAGCTCGGCAACATGAAGAAGAAGAAAAAAGGATGAAGTTGCAATTATATGTTTTTGTACTGCGATGCATTGCTTACCCTTTCAATGCTCAACAATCAACAAACATTGCTAAGAGACAGGCTAAGGTAAGTGGAACAACATTTGATAATAGCTATGCTGGTGAAATATTTATTGAGGTGTGTTGTTGCATGAGTTTTGGTACAGCAAAGGTTAATAAGCAACGTATTAAAGCATTTTGTAACATTCCTAATGCTTCAATGTGTTGCTTATTGACATTTTTTAAACTGCCAATTTTACTGCAATGGATAAGGAAATCCAGGGAAGAAAACAGGTCATTTATATTGGCAAGCTGTATCAATGGTTCACTGCTACTTTCATGGAAAATCTAATTAGTTTTTTAAAGAAGAAAGATAAAAAAGAGCACATTTTGTGGTGCACATCCGCGTTTTGAATTTATGTTCTTTCATGTGTCATGTTTGGAAAGTTATGCAAAGTTTAGATTAGTGTTTTGAGAATACCATGCAACACATCATGTGTAATCCTTTGCTCTTGGCACATAAAATTGCTTGAATGTCAATAACGTGCCCAGTCTTTGTGTCTTTCAATACCACAAGCAAATAACTATATACAGGGTGTCCATAAAGTCCTGCACACATTTCAAAATGTAATTGCGAAGTAACTAAAGTAGATAAAATCATACAGTTGTTTGCAAAGTGAAGTTTGTTTATTAAAGTTTAAAATTATTGACTTTCCCGGATACATGAAAAGTCGCTTC
>JGI24022J15233_10001237_pt1 | contig 20553 bp, 11 predicted proteins | sample Ectturendosymbi2_FD_15233 | JGI IMG/M metagenome (IMG submission 15233) | reverse complement strand
GTACCTTCAGGTAACTTTTAGGTACTCGGGTTTTCACCTGGTCGTGACTAGTCGTCATGTCATTTCGCTTGTGTCTTGTGACTGTCTTGTGATGTAGTCTTGTGACTTGGCTGACGTTTTAATGACGTTGTTTTTAAGGTCAGCTGACTTAATAATGGGTTTTGATTGGCTGCAACCCCTTTTTGAATTTGTTCTGGCTGTTTCAGGGTTGTGGACTTTTTAACAAGCCTGTTTTCTGTACAGTAATAAAGTTGTTGCAGGCAACTTGCCCGTAACACGTAGCCTACATAAATTGCAAACTATCTTTTAACCAAGGCTGACTGTATAAAACTTTAACAAGAAAGTTCAAAATTCTAATCAACAGAAATGTAGTTTCAACTCCTGAAATAGGCTATCAGTCTACCAACACATGCCACTAAGCACAAAGCAGCATAGCACCAACATGAAAGTAGCCTGCTACTTCCCCAGAACAAACTATACGATAGAGTAGCACGAATGATCGTTGATTATGATGAGTGCAGTCCATACTGACGTAAGCATTATGATTTTTTGCGTCAGTATGAAAACTATAGAAAATAAAACATCCTTTGTGACATCTTGAATCACACTCAGGGAAATTTCGTTGTAAAAAACAAATATCCTGATCCTGTCATGATCCTACCTTCTTCAAAAATAATTGTCCAAATTCAATTCAGTTTTTAAAAAATCGCAAATATCATGCAGAATATCCATGGATATCCGATCCTGTCTATGCTTACCCCACCTCTGCCACTGGCACTTGGCACCCCACCTCTGCCACTGGCACCTCTGGCATCCCACCTGTGCCACTAGCCTCTGGAATTCCTGGGTTGGGTATTTCCCATTCCCATGAACAAAAACAAACGAGTAAACAAAAGTAGGTGACTACAGCAGCAGTGGTGCCACTCCTACTAGTGTTTTTCCACTAGATCTAGTGTTTTTTTCATTTCATCTAGGCTAGTGTTCTTGTGCTTTTTATGGCTATCTAGCGTTTTTTATGAGCTGAATGTAATTAATTGCACAGTTTTGTGTTATTATTCATTGTAACACGTGAGTTATTGCGACCTTTTCATCTCATGTAGGCCTAGTGCAATTTGAATTGTAATAGACTAAAAATTCTACCTAATTAAATCTTAAATTGCACAAGATAATATAATATGTTTTGAGCTGCGACCGCTGCTAGGTCACTTGGTCATCTGTTGAAAGTTTCAGTGACCTGTAGGCTACAAACAAACACAAGCGTTGCTGCTATCTCCCGTTTTCTTTGTCTCTGGTTTACAATGAGTTACACAATGTCTATGGTTAGCATTGCAACGCATTTTCTGGGCATTTTCACGGTGTGTAAGTTTGCTTTTGTAACCTAGTATCTTTTTGTGAATCTAGTGTTTTTTTATCATGAAATCTAATACTATTCCGTAACAACAGAGTGGGAACACTGTAAAGCAGTGTTGCCAACTGGTCAACTGGTACACACAGTTGCGCTAAAATTTTTAAGACCACCTGCCTAAAATCTGGATTTTTACAACAAGTTTAGAAAAGTTTCTCATTTACTTCGTCACATTGTTTTTTATGTTGGAAGAACATTGCCGCAGTACATAGCTGATGCTTTTATAATTAGAAGCAGGTGGTCTTAAACTAAACGATTTTTTTAATTACAGCCTACAAGGGGGTGAGCTTTTTAATGATCTGATTGTCTTGGAAGCAAGAATGTTCAAAATTATCGCAAATGTTGCTGCTGAAAATATGGGCAAGAAATTAGAAAGGGGGTTATCAGGTGTGGACAGGTCAAACCTTCGTTCTTATATTGCATGAAGAGGGGTACTCAGAAAGGCAAATATCTGACAAACCGAAGCTCAGCAAGACTACAATCTGAATCCATCAGGCAGTCGCCAGATTCAAGACGTTTGGTAGTTTTCAGGACTTAGCAGGACTGGTAGGCTCAAGGTTACTAGCCAAAGAGATTATCACATGTGATAAAGAAGATGGTAGTATACTCATCCACCACTTTGAGCAAGAATATTTGATCAGATTGAGATTTGTTGCTCACAGTGCAGATGTCAGTACATCTATCCTAAAACATCGTTTCAATGATTAATTTGGGCTCAGAGCCTACAAACCTGCCAGAAAACTTAGGCTTGCACCTTCCATGAAAACCAAGAGAAATACCTTTGCAAATCCTCACCTGAATTGGACCACTTAAAAGTGGAGGAAGGTATTATTGATGGCAGTGGGTATACGTCTGTGGATCTTGAAATTTGAAAACGTATTCATATGCTACCAGTGACGTAACAGTAACGCACGACAAGAGTGCAGTAGGCTTGGTAAAATCGAAGTAAACGTAAAAGATAAACCCTAAACCTAACTTTAACCCTAACCGTAGTGCTATCCCTAATCCTAACCCTAGCCTAACGCTAACCTAATGCTAACCTAATACTAACCCGTAAAAGTAACATGTAAGCCTTAAAAAAGTAAAGTTGGCGATGTAAGAGTCGAACCGAAAACCATNAGCGTAACAGCCGTAATGCATAACNGCTANACTGAGACCCAAGCTGTTTGAATGACAAACTGACCCTTTTATTTGAATTGCGTCAGGNCAGGCGTATCTGTAGTCANTTCCATTATTGATGGATGGTAGTCTTGAATGAACTTCAGTTTTTCAGATATTTACCTTCCTGAGTAGAAATCGACCGACATGGATTTTTTGGTGCTGATACCAATGTATTGGCCATTCATGGACCGATAGCTGATACCGATAACCAATATTTCCAAAATTTTAAATCTTGATTTCTGCTTCATTATCAAAAATATAGTGTATTCTATGCCTTACCTTTTTTTCAAAAACTTCAAAAATCATAGCTAAAATTTTTCAAATTAAAGCAAATTCAAAATTTTGCTATGATTTTTAGTTAATCTGATTAAATGATGATGCTTTTGGCTGCGACGGTCCACGCATGCTCCATGGTTCATCTTGACTGGTTGTTTAGGAAAAGGAAGTGACTACGGATATGCCTTGCTGACTTTCGTTTTTTTTCTTTACTTTTTTCAGGCTTAGGTGTTAATGTTAGGGTTAGGTTTGTTAGCGTTAGGGTTACGTGTAGTTCGTTTCTACCAAGCCTACAGCACTCTCGTTGTGTGTTACCACTACGTCACAGTTGGCATATAAATAAGTTTTCAAATTTCAAGATCCTAAGGGGTATCTGTAGCCACTGCCTTAGGAAAACGCACATGCTAGCGTTACTGCAAGATAACTGTCTTGACTTACTTCATTGTGCTTTCTTGTGCAAGTTGTCTGCATGCTTGAGAAATATAACAGCGTTTTGTCAAGACCTACTGAGGCCGATAATATCAGTCGTTTTGGTTGATACCGATACATCGGTAAAACCCAAATATCAGCCAATATGTTGGTTCAGTAAAACCTAAATATCAGCCAACATATCAGTCTATCTCTATTTCTGAGTACCCCTCTTCATGCAATATAATAATTTTTAACCTGTCCACACCTGAAAACACCCCTTTTTTGCCCATATTTTCAACAGCAAAACTTGTGATAGTTTTGAACATTCTTGCTTCCAAGACAACCAGATCATTACAAAGCTCGCTCCTAAAGGTTGTAATTGAAGCATCAATTATGTAACAATGTTCTTCCAACATAAAAAGTGATGTGACGAAGCAAATGAGACAAGCTTCCAAACTTGTTGTAAAAATCCAGATTTTAGGCAGGTAGTCTTAAACTTTTGAGCGCGACTATATATATATACAAAATTTGAAAATTTTGGTATATTTTCAAAGTGCTTGGCATATAAATTTTTGGCTTGGAATATATGAAAAATTTGGCATGTTTTTGTCAAAAGGTTTATTTGAGGCTTTGCACCAAATTATTTGTTATATTGCAAAGCGTAAACAGAAAAAAACAGCGGCGTAAATAATGAGATTAGATGGTGCCCAAGGCAAGAAGCAAGTTTGACGCCCCCATGTTGATGTTCGAAACTTAAGTCTTTCGAGATCAAATATCCTGTATTGAAGAATGGACAAGATATTGTTGACATTTTCTGGCGTCCCCATAGTAATTGGGCACCCAGGGATTTGTGCCCCCATTGCCACCCTCATTATGCCCTTGGAGAAACCACAGTGATTTTAAAGCTATATATAAAAAGTTAAGTGATTTTTGTTTATCCTAAGAGTAAGCGTGCACTTTTGGTAAGTGGAAAGTGAGATTAAATGAGAGCTGAGAAGTTTTGAAAAACTGAATATAGCTCACAGTACGTGTTTTAATCAGCCAATGGACCCAAAGGCTAAAAAGCTGCATATTTGAGTGGAAGAAGAGTGACTGATATAGTTTGCATGGCTTGCAAAGCAGGATTCTGCTGGTGCTGTGCATCCTTTCTGCAAACTATGCAAAAAAAGTTATCAACAGCAAAGCAGCTACTATTACACATCATATTAAAGCAGTGGACTACAAAAAATGAAAATGCAGTTACAGATGTTAGAAGTTTGAATTTTCCACCTGACAAAATAAATCTGTCATGGTTAAGGTTAAGAAAGTAAAAATTGAGCTTGCAGATTTTCTATGATGCCACTGCCCAACAGCAACTGTTAATCATGTAAGTGAAGTCATTTAAAAGCATGGGAAAAGCAACATTAAATTTTAAGTTCTTGTTACAGATAAATTTGGTACATATTTCATATATTTTTAGAGTAGATTTGGTAGATTCCTTGTAAGAAGAGTTGGCAACACTGGACTAACATGGGCTAGGGCTACTCTATATCAGAGTCTTGCGCGGGGCATGTTAACTCGTGGAGGTTGTGTGTACCTGAATTTTCTTGGAGTTGGATTGAATCCGGCTACGAATCGCTCCTTAGATTTGGATCAGGACCGTGTTTGGACTGAGTTTGCATAATTTTTGTTGGTAAAACTGTCTAAAGGCTGTATTTAGTTAATTTTTTTGACTTGGACTAGTAATTTTTTGGAAGATGGTTGGTCTTGGTCTGAGTATTAAAAATTCAGGACTGGATCTGGATCGTAAAATATGATTGTCCGTTCATCTCTGGTGTACATTTCACCTTGTGTGGGGAAAGCGAGGCAGTGTCAACATTGTGTGTGCGATTTTGCTTGCCACATGGGGCAGACAAAGCTGTTGTGTGTATGCAACTATGCGAGATTCACTTTTAAACCAGACCTGTTCACAACAGACCTGTCCGTAACAGACCACATTCATCAGACCAGATCACAACAGACCACTTTCATAACAGATCAGTTCATAAAAAACCACTTTCATAACAAACTATTTTATGCCAGACCATGTTCATAAGTCAAAGCCTCAGAAGTTTCAAGTAATGTGCAGGGTTGCAGGTACTCTCACATTTGAAAATTAAAACAGGCAAGTGGTGGGCAGTAATACTGGTCAGTACATTAAGAGCAACTGCTACTTCATAACAAAATACGTTCTGAAAAGAAAACATCTGATTTTAGCTGACCTCTGTATTAACCAGTGTTGCTGCCCACCACTTGCTTCTTTTCAATGAAAGCTATTGCCTTGTGACTGTTTGTGTTTTCTCCAAGCTTTGTTGCTTTGTAAATGTTTGCACTTTTTGTAAGTTCTCCTGTGCAGTATTTTTTCACTTCCTTTTCTAGCCATCCTGACTACCACATGGCCTATGATAAAATCCTGAGGTCATTAGGAGTAGAGGTTTAAGAAAAAAAATACCACGTTGTTAGCAGACCAATAGGCTACATAATAGAAGATTTCATAACATCCTTATACATATATGATAAAGGATTGTGTTCATAACAGGTTGGTTATTTTAGCTCGAAAGAAGAGTGTTTATATAAGGAAGTGGCTGTATGTCCGCCAGCAGTGACATGGTTCAAATAAAATGCTGAGTTTGTCACTCTCCTGGCACTGTCATGGTAGTCAAGCAGACACGTCTATGTCTGCTATGCGCATGGTTTTCAGTTCAGCTCTCACCATGGTCCCTTTCGTTTTGGTAGTACTGATTGCTCTTTTCATGGGGCCAGTTTTCTTTGCTTTTTTCAAAGGCAGTGGCTACAGAACCACCCGTAGATCTTTAAATTGGAAACCTTGTTGCATCACCTCCTGTAATGTGACAGTAACGCACCAGGAGAATGCAGTAGGCTTGGTAGAAACCAGTGATGGAGTCTCNAGACTTNNTCTTGGTCTCGAGAGCCGTTTTATCGAGTCTCAGGTCTCATCTTGGTCACAAAGGATTTCAGTCTCNAGACTTTGCATGAGTTATTTTTTTATGAAGTCATGCAAGAAGCAGCTCCTTAAAAACGGATTTATAAAGTAATTATTCAAAATTCAGCCGTTCAGAGTGGTCAGTGGCTAAGCTTTCTTTGTTGTTATGCTACTATGGAGAAAACAATTTGTCCTCTACCCTGTTTAAAATTTGTACTGAATTCAATAAAACAGTGTGTGTACCAGTGCAACCGCAGCGCATAATTTCTGCAACGCTTGCAACAAGACGTAAGGAGTACTTAGCTGAGGACTATCTTTCAACTGTTTTTGCAAGCAGTTTTGTTATGAAAACCCATGTTCAAAAGAAGTGCCAACAAGTTTCTCTTTTGAGAAACCAAATAAAAGAGGTCTTTTCTTCAAAGTTCTTTTCAAAGCAGTCTGTTGAAACACACTGGTAATTTTTTTTTTTTTTGTTCTACGTAATGCCAACTTTGTAAAGTTCAGAAATGCCTCAGAACTCTCTTGCTAAAAGGATGTGCTCATAAGAATTCTATACAGAGAGCAGGTAATGCATCATGGCCGATCAGCTACTCTGACGTGCTGCTAAGCATTCCGACCTTTCTGCGTTTTCTAACTGACCTACGGAGTTGCGAACCTCTAAGCGAGGGATCAAAAACGGAAATTTGGAACGGTTGTGAATAATCAATTCAACGTAAAAACATTGAAACTATCAAAAACTTCAAAATAAAAAAACTTGACAATAAAAAATAGCATATCTAGGAAATACACATAGAGCCATAAAATCAGCAGGAAGGCACTACACCATTTCACTGCTAGTCAGATACAATGCTAATCTTGACCTTCGCTCATTCTGCTACACTGTAGCAGGTTGTCAAACTCATTTTCACTGAGGGCCATATCAGCATCATGTTTTCCCTCAAAGGGCCATTTGTACCTGTTAAGACATTGTAAATGTGTTTTGTCTGCATGACTTCTAAAACCTGTAAACATACTGGATACATTGCTGTGCATTCAAACTAGCGTGTGTGTTAAAATAAATAATTTTTTTTTTATCGCAGATTTGTGGTCCATATCACAAGCACAATCGAATAATACAAGAGTACGAAAATGAGTAGCCATAGCGGATAGCACATTACAGAATATGTGTTAGCACACAATGAACACTGAGAGGAGCAAAACACTTTAACAACGCCTCAACTACAATGCCCTTTACTCATCATCATGCAGGGATTCGGCAGTGGGAGAGAAATCAAAGCATTCTAACATTAAATTTTGGGGTGAACATCTAAGAGAAAAAATAAAGAACAAAATAAATCGGATGTGGGTGCACAGAAGCATGTGAATTGTTTCAATTAAGTATTCTTAGGTTCAAGTTTTCTTCCACAAACAACTACGTTAATGCTCAACCAGCATGTCTGTGATGTAATAATTGTTATGTTGGAGTGAAAGGAGCCTGAAAACTGAATAACTTTTTTAATGAAACAGAGACATTAGGTCAGCAAGATGAATAAAACACCAAAGTTACAACATGGTAAAGACCATCATTCGCCTTTACAAACACTTATAAAAAATAGGCTGAGACTTAAAATTTAAGCCATGCGGGCCACATTTGGCCCACAGGCCACCTGTTTGACACATGTGTGCTACAGCATGCTGTAGCCAAACAGTGCCTGTCGAAAGCACCTCCTAATAGTTTCTCTCTGAGAAAGAAAAAAATCTTCAATATGAAGGCAACAGTTACCTGCAAAAGATCTGCTGGGTTTGTAAAAAACTAACAAGTAAGACAAAAAAGCAAACTGAGGTTGCTTCAGAGCTTTATTGGCCTGTGCACTTCGTGGTTGCCACGGAAAACACATGCAATCCATGGTTGCAACTGTTTCACAAGTATATGACAAAAAATAAAACTTTTCAGTTTGGGAGTATTTGATTGTGATGCTCACGATACTTTATTATTGCGTATAGTTATAATAAGCATGATAGGCCTACATGGTTTTCTTTCATTTTATATTGTTGTAAGCAAGTGTAACAAGCGGAAAGAGAAAGCATTTTTATGGTAGGCCTGGGGCGACAGTTAGCATCGCTACGCCACCGCAGTGGCGCATGTGGTAGGATATTACCTCGCTGGTTCAAAGTGTAAACTTAATTTGTGCCAAGAAGTCTATTACTCCAATAGGCCTAAATAGTTTTTTCTTTGCATCAAGAGGGGGACCACGGGCAAAATTTTTAAAACTTGTTTTGGATTGAGTGAGCAAGTTTGGACGGATGAAACAAGTTACAATTGTGCTTTTCAAATTTCAAACTAGTGCTTTCATTTTTAAATCTCTAAATATGTGGAAATTCTAAATCAGTTTCTTGTCATGTGCAGCGAAAAGAACTAGGAAAGGTGCAGGTAACATTACAAAAAATGGCAAAACTTTATTAGTCAAAATACGCGGAATATGCTGCGAAGAAATTTGATTGTCGGTGCAGAATATTAGCTTACTGCCCAGGGTTAAAATGAAACAAATCTAGTGAAGCAGGTGAGTGGCAGATAGAAAAATATTTTAAAAGACTGTTACTTCATTAGCAAGTGATTTAAACGATGAAACACCTGGGAAAAGATTGAAGGATTGAAAGCAACCTTTCCTTTGGAGTTACCACTTTGCTGTTTTGATTAGTGCTGCTATATACACTTGCGTACATTGAGTGTGCTTGTTTAAAATAAAAAGAAATGATTCGCCTCTTTTCCATGTTCTCAAATAACATAGGCTTACTTCAATACTGAGTAGCGGACCAGAACATGGGAGCTTCATCAGGGCATCACCTCCTGTCCTTACACAGAAAGAAAGGCTGGTAGTGTTTTTCAACGAACAAGACAATCTACACATTTTTCTGAGTAAAACAAATTTATTGAAGCAAAGCAATGGCAAGCACCTTTATATTGGTATTTGGCAACATTCCAAATATTTTTGCAGCACTTTTCAAGGAGTTGGCTTTGATTACCATCAGATAAATGTGAGGTCTCAGTCTCGAACTTCCAGTTCTCGGTCTCGGCTTTTTTGGCAAAGTCTCGGTCTCGAAGTTTGCGCTCGGTCTCGGAGGTTACGGTCTTGACTACATCACTGGTAGAAACATAGCAAATGCAAAAGATGAACCTGATCCTAACCTTAATCCTAACTGTAGCACTGATGACAACTTTGTAGATATGATTCAATTGTGTTCCATGAATAAAATTTTGAAAATGAAGATAAGTGATGGCTTTAAAGTTTTTTCATAAGAAAGGTATTAAAAAAGAGTAGAAAATAGGTTTTGAAAACGTGTGGGAACCCTGTGTTGTGTATAAACATTTTCATACCTCTGTGTTCTAACTAGTGTGGTATGGAGCTTTTGTTTGAGACAAAAATATAAATAAAAAATATATAGATTTAGCCATATCTTACTACAGACAATACAAGTAATCCTAAATTCAATATATAATTACTGTATAAAGTGCAAGCTTAGCTAAGTGCTACAGTATAAAAGTTATATATATTTCATTAAATATGCACATAGTATTTCACATACTGCACCAATTTTGTTTGATTTAGTGTGATAAACACATTTGCCATGTTGATTTAACCCTGTGATGTTTCTGGTTGCATCCATGTCGAGTTTGAGTAGCTTAGAAACAATGAAGTGCTTTTCATTGCTGACTATTGTGGTGATTTTGGGAACATTGCCAGAATTATTTGCCATGAAGCTGAAGTTCCAAGGTGGAACATTTAATGAATATATCCATTTGTTCAACAAAACGTATACGCAAGGAAGTCAGGAATATAGTCAACGGTATAAAAATTTCATGGTAAGACATTTAGGGCGTAACGTGATATTGAAGTAGTTTTTGCATTACCTTAAATATAGCACTTGTAGCCCTAAGTTTATGAATTTATCTGTACTCTAAAATAATATTTAAACCACATAAAATACTAAAAACATTGATCTAACATTACTTTTTCTTTATATATGCGACATGCGTAGTTTATTTCTTATTTACAAAAATTTTTTGCAGATGTAAGTCATATTTACATTTGCAGGCATCAGTTGCAAGAATCAAATTGAAAAACACTATGCAGTTATTTCAAAATAATGTCACAGGAAAAGATTCTGTTTTATTTGGATTAACGCAGTTTTCAGATTTGTCTCCACAGGAGTTTAAAGGTACCACTTCTATATTTTATGCTGTTTTTTGTAATGTAAGAGAATTATGCTTTGTATGCACCAAACAAAAATTATGTTTAGATTGTTTGTTAAGTTTTACAAATTATGGTTACATTTAAGTATTTGTTTTTGACATGCTTATAACCCCTTAGTTCAAGTGAATAGTCAGATTAATCAAAACATTGGACATGTTGCTTAAGTGTTAAATTTTAAAATGAATTAATTATGAGAAACACAGCATCCGAAATGGTTTGCAAGGTCTGCATGCTGTAAAAGTCATTGGAGCCAAAGTTTAGTGCAGTCAAAACAAGTGGAAGTTAGAAGTAAAGACTGTATTGATGTAGTAGTACCACTGTCTAATGTCAAACATCAGGAACTACTATGTCAATAAATCAACGTCTATTGTTACTAGTTTCCAACAACCAGTCCAAACACTACTAAATGCATGTCACAGTCATCATTACCATTTGAAAAATCTGAAGCTGAGATTCCCACTGCATAATTTTGTCACAAAACAGTTGATCAATGTGAACTTTAGTTGAAGTTGTGGAGTATGTTGCATAATTTTTACAAAAGTTGTATAGGAAGTACATGAATGCAATTTTTTGTATGTGAAACATTTTTCTTTCTTCTTGCTTAAGCAATATGGTAGCAAAGTTGTGTTGATTTTTCTTTAAAATTTCTTGTTTTTTTGTACCACCTTATCATTATATGTTTTGAAATGTCAAGGCTTGCCATTGTGTCTATAAGGTTTCTTAAAGTCATTTACTTTTTAACTACTAATATCAGGTCATTGAAATACTGCCCCAGTTAAATTTCAGGTGACCATTTTGGCATTCTGAAAAGCTAGAATATTTGAAGCAAAATTTCCTGCTCTTTTGTATTGTTGCAACCTCTCCATTGGCGTTGTGTCAAATTTGCAATTCACCACGAACAGGATGTGCATGAAGAATAACACCCATATATATGTGGCACAAACAAGAAATAACAGAGAGATTGCGGTGCATGATCTCTATTGTTACTTGCTGCCACAGTGTGAAGCTTTGTGCACATGACGCTCAGGCTTTCTGATCGCAACAAAATGGTGCTGTGACCAGGATGTGATGGTCATGCCAGGTGCAGACTTCACAAAAAGAATGTGCGATTGGTGCAGTTTGTTGTACAAATGAGGGATTGTTGTTGCAACCTCTCCGTTGGCATTGTGTCAAATTTGCGATTCACCACCAACGGGATGTGCATGAAGAATAACACCCATATATATGTGGCACGAACAAGCAATAATAGAGTGATTGCGGCACATAATCTCTATGTTGCTTGCTGCCACAGTATGAAGCTTTGTGCACATGCCACTCGGGCTTTCCAATNGCAACAGTATTAAGTTTATTCAAATCTCGTNGTTTGTAAAAGCAATTAGAACACTCATTAAATTATTTCCTACCAGTATCTAGAAAGATCCAGTTACAGATTGTAATCATGGGAGGCTCTTTTCATCCCATCTTTATATTTTTTCATCACTTTATACAACTTGTGCATGAGCACAATTTACAATGAAGGGCTGCTTGTATTTTGATGTTGCCAAAACAAATTTGCTTCTTAGTGCAGAGCTGTGCAGCAAGATGTGAAGTTTTTCACTTCAAGACCTTGCCTAAGTTTATATGACCGTTGTTGGCACAAGAAGGGTGGGAAATCTGTTACTGTGCCAATAACTGTTGCTCCTAATGTGGTGTTAAGCAAGCATCACAACAATTTTACCTTGTGTAGTTTTGCAAATTGTTTGTTGCTGTGGCTTATATGCAAAGGAGGCTTATAATAGAATGAACATGGCAGACTGCCACAAATTTACTGTGTGCCAATTGACTACACTTATTAGGATTTTTGTCTATTAGGGCCATAGGTGTAGCCAGAGGGGCCAAAGGGACCATGGCCCCCCAAATTTTTAGAAAATATACTCATTTTGTGATTTGAGTGGCGTTTTTTTAAACAAAATAGTGTTATTCGCCTAAAATCAAACATTTTGTCCCCCCCAAATTTTTGGGCTGGCTACGCCACTGATTAGGGCACATGCATGATGGTGAGATGACTTTGAAAGAGCACTGGAAAATGGTGAAGTTGCTTAAAGACAGATATATGCAGTTATCACATTACAAAAGAACAAAGCTGTGTGCATGGTTTGGTTGGCACTAAATGGTGCTAACAAATCAATATTGCTTACACACAAGCAACAAATAGTAACTAAAGTTGCCTTTCAAAACCCAGTGCATTACTTTTGCTTAAAGAGTATCACATTCTGTTTGAAAGGTATTGACTCCTGTCATGATGCCTGTTATGACAACATGATCAACATGGGTGCCATGTGTTCGTTTTAATGCAGACTTGTACCTTTCCCATGTGTACCTTGGTGGATTCAGTAAAATTGGAAGTCACACAGAGTTTCCTGAAGTGCCAGAACAATTTGTGAAGAAGTGGGATTGGAGAGACAAGAAAGTGATAACGCCTGTAAAAAACCAGCTGACAGTAAGACAAAGTGCTTGTCATGTGGCTGGATTAAGTGTGTTCTGCGTGTAATTTTCTCCCAGATCTACAGATGATGTATTAGTTGCACCTCCTAGTCATTCTCGTTCAGCCTACAGTGTTTGCATCATATCACAGTTTCTTGGACATGAAGTAAAAATGCAATTATGCAGTTGGTTTACTACTACAAAAGAAACAGTGCTTTTGTGAAACAATAATCATCAAAATTACTGGGTTACAGTTTTGTTATAAACATTTGGCAAATGGTCCCTCTTGTTTTGTTTGATATATTTTGATTTAATCTGCTAAAATACTATTTTATTTAAACCTGTTCTGTAGAAGCAGCCACCAATAGTTTTCATGTAATAATTAATCTGTGTGCTCAGTATAAGTAAGTGCAAGTTCTCACACCTTCCCATCACACTTTTGTTTTTGTTACCACTGGAACTGTTCATAAAGACTGGTTGCATGGAGGGATACAATGGTGCTCCATTTGTGCCTGATGTGTGACCAGTGCATCAATGCCCAAAACCATGGTTGTTCAATTTTTTTAACATAGTGGTCTTGTGAGATGTGCAAGTGAAATTTCCTTGTTATGGGCAGCTGAATGCTTTGGAAATTCTATGCTTTTTTCCTATCACAAATAATCAAACATGCATACTAATTTCCATAGCCCCTGTTCTTAAGCCGTGATGCAATGTTTTACAGTGTGGAAGCTGCTGGTAGGTGTGGACTCTTGGAATCTGTCACCATACATTCAATGTGATTAGATGGTTTGATGCCTCATTTCGATGTGATATTATAATAGTGCAAAGGACAGTTAACTTTTTGTTAAAGAATGCATGCAGGGTTAGGTTTTTGTTTGTTTCCAGTGCAAGGAAACTTTTATCACGGTTCAAAACAGGCTTGTTTTTATGTTATCAGTGGCTATTGGTTTAGATTGCGCTTGGGTCATTCAACCACAAACCAATAACCTAGCTGTGGTGTTCAAATAAAGAAAAAATAATTTCATAGATTTTGTTCATTCATATTTTGTTTGTACTGATTTACTTCATCTGTATGGTAGTTGTGTGTCTCCCGCAGATTCTTTAATTGTTATTGAAAATTTTCGAATGGAATTTATCACTGAAAAATAAAAGTAAAAGTGCTTTTTCCCCTTCCACACATTTTGCTTTGGAGTAGTTTCTAAAATATTTATTTCTATGGTCTACAAATAATCTGTACCTGAATGTGTGGCAGATGCTTTATTTTTGTTGCAGCCAGTCCGTCCACATTAATGTTGGTGTTTTTCATGGGTGCCTGCCAGCAGTGTTGCAAGGCAAGGTTCAACCTTTGCCGTAAATTTTTTTTTTAATAAAGTTTTTTCTTGAAATGCGTTTTAAGACCTAGGCCCACTGTTTTCAGAATGATGAATTTTACAGGCTCTATCAGTTCCATCGACATATACCACAATTGCAATCACATTTTCATAGTCCAATATAATTCTGTTGTGATATGAAATTTGTGTGTTTTTCGTATGTAATTTTTTGGTAAGATTTTACAGTAGATATTGCTGCTTGAAGTATAGGAATGATAATTCTCTCTTGGTTATTCACAAACAGTGTGGTTTCGTCGAGCCTAGCAAATCCAAGTTCCTAAAATCAAACGGATTGATTGTGTGGTTATCATATGGCTGTAAATAACGCTACAGGGCTTTCAGCGCTGTAGAAAATGTTGAAACTGCAAGGGCGATACACGGAAGTACTAGGATTGATCTTAGTGCCCAGCAAGTGGTGGATTGCAGCTTATACAACTACGGCTGTCAAGGAGGTTCTCCTTGTGAAGCGTATCGTTGGTTGAAAGAAGTGAGTGCGAGTGAATACATAGAGGTTTTATTTCAGATTACAATGTGCCATGAATAGTTGTGCAAAATACCTTAAACGTGTTGGTTCCTGACTTGCTTCTCGTAACGCAGTATTGGAATCACCCGTGCCACTTGAGTACATGCATTGGAGCCAGGGCCGGCCTTTAGCCGGTGCAACCGATGTTGCTGCATTGGGCCCCGCGCCATGATGCTTAGGTAGATTTTTCATTTTTTCCAGATACCCCTTGCGCGCGAGAATTCAGTAGAAACGGCTTGTAAATCTCATTGTTAACAAACAACGCTCTTTAGAACTAGCGATGAATTTCCTCTATTATATCGAACGTTAGCAAACGTGTTCAATTCTCGTGGTAAAGCGTTGTATCTGCTCTCTACCATGATCGTATAGCACGGTTGACTGAACGCGATGACGTCATAAAACCACTGCTCAGGGGCCCCGCGCCTAGGTCTTGCATTGGGCCCCGTAGCTGTCAGGGCCGGCCTTGATTGGAGCAGTACAAGCAGTTTTGGCAGCTCGTCTTCCTGTAGAACGGCAAGACGACAGTGTTCAGCTTAGCAGTTTACGTTAGCGTGAAAAGCAAAACCTTATACACTTGCTAAAACTGTAAAACCTTCTGTTTTTGCTTTTTTCAACTGGCAGAAACGTTTCGCATTGATCAATCACAACTGCTGGGACAGTGGTTTGTTTCCAGGTTGCCGTTAATGAAGTTTGCAGCAGTTACTCATTACAGGTACTCCAACCGGCTAATCGTTTGACTTAGTGAAGCCACAGAACTTAGTAGCCGCGTGTAAGAACCTTCCTTGTAATACACTACTTAGAAAATTCAAGTTGGTTATGACGACAAGTGACGAAGAATTTGAGTGACCGAATACTTCGATTTAGCGAGCAGAATACCTGTGCTGTCGTTAAGTCTTTTAAACTTTTTTATGATATTCCTCAGAAAAATGTACGCTTGGTACCAGAGAGTGTCTACCCGTATCACGGCGTACAAGGAAAGTGTATCAACGAAAGCCGGTATGTTGTGAATTTCTTTACCGTTGGCATCACCTTTTTTCCAATACTTTTGCAGCGTGTATCGCTGATTTTTCAGCATGTGCAAGTTCCATATTACCCAAAAGACATTTTGAGAAATCACAACTATTTTATGTGAATACGGAGATAGTCGTAAACCAAGGTTTTAGTGTATTTTGATGGTGGTAGTAAACCGTGTTTCTACTGTATTCTCACAAGACTGATGGAACAATTTGAAAGTCCGTTTCGGTCTTTTCGGTCTCTCAAAACACCCTAAAAGTCATGGTAATGTGGGCAAATGTGGCATTTCCAGCTTGAACACCACATGTCTGCCCCCTTGCGGTTTTAGGGCGATTGCAAGCAATGCGTCCCAATGACTGAAATATAACGAATTGTTGTTATACTTGTGTACAGAACACACTTTGGTGTCGGCGTCTCGAAGTACTTCTGTGAATTGTAAGTTCAGCGTTTTTTTTCTTTTATTGTTGTTTTTGCATGCTGCAAGTCGAAGCCTAATTCGGGTTTCTTACCGGAGTGATGGAGGGCGCTCCTACTCAAAAGGCGCTGCTTCTTTTCACTTAGTGGCCACCAACGCTTGCGTAAGAGTCGTCTTGGTCCAACTGAGCTGCCGCAGCCTCATTTTTTATCACGTTGGAAACTCGGTGTAACCCACTGCAGAAGAGTTGATATTTTCGGATTCTTTCGTTGCCGACAGAAAATACGCAACAGAACAGTTGCAACCATCCTTGACCTGTGTTTGGTTAATGCACCGACTCTCACATGAGGAGTCCAGTGCGCAAGGCTCCTACGTAGTCTGGAAAAGTAAGGAAAAAAAATTTTTTGGTCTATTGAAAAAGAAAATAATTTTGCAGACTTGATCTTTTAACATACATTGTTATAATATTGCAAGATTGATAATTTTGCTTTCATCGTGTTAACTATTATAGTGCCTGTATTTGATCTGGGTATGTCATTCGGAAAATTTAAGTCTGAAAAAAGACCATAAAAAGTCTGTTAAAGGTCTTGAAAAAGATCTCGAAATTTATATTCAAAATTGCGAAGGAACCCCGAGTGCGTGCCAATCTGTTGAATGTTGCTCGTGTTATTTTGACGTAAGCAGCACGCACACGTCTGCACCGTTATCAAGTACAGTAATGTAGATGTTCAGGTCGCGACCAGGGATCACAGCCTGAAAACCACAACGCATACATATACTCAACGATATGGTAACTTGACGCATAGTTGCAGTAGCGGAAAGAAATTATTTTTCCAAACGTTGTCTCGATGTGGATGAATGCTTTTTCCATTCATGCTGCAGTTTGGTTACATTATTGGTTGTTAGGATTTATGTTTTTTGGCATCAGCATTTTTCGTTTTCATCGAGCCGACATTTTTTACCAATTTTTCTCATAGCAACCATGGCGCTTGCCCGAATGTGGAAATGGACAAAATGGTGCCTCTGGTCGGTAGTGTCGGCCCGCTTTCTGTTTCAGTGGATGCGACAAGCTGGCAAGTGAGTGAAAGCCGGAGTGCCATCATGGTTGCTAATCCGCTACGTCATTTTGTATTCATTTAAATAAGACCAAAAAACGTTACGTGGCAATGCGTTGTGTAAATGGCTTTGATATTTCACTCATTACTTCCGTTTCATGTTCCTCTTCAGTGTTTCTGACAAACCAGATAGCAACACATCTATTTAGTTTCAGTTGCTGTAGTACTATGGCGTTGGAAAAGAGAATAAATCACTCAGAAAAACATTGAGGTCTGATTGCTTTCTGTGTTGAAACGTGGAGCATACGGCCAAGATAAGCTCCAGGGTTTTTTTTTGCAGGATTACGTCAGTGGAATCATCCAGCATCATTGCTCGTACGATTCTGCGAATCACGCTGTTCAGATCGTGGGGTACGATTTGACAGGTATGTTCGGCCTCCATCTTCGCTTTGCAATAAATATTAGTCGGTCAACGTCTTTACTGTTTTTGAAAGACGATTTGTGGCGAAGGGCGTTTTCAAAACTGACAGAGTCTCGTTGATTCCTAAAGTGATTGTATAATTGGTTTTATAAAATTATGTACACTAAAGCAGGGGTGCCCAAACGTTTTTCAAGGAAGATCAAAATTGACCTTGTGGAGGCGCTCGCGGGCAAGCATTCCCTTTCAACAAATTTCAAGGAGTCCGGGTGCTTTGCCTGGAGCAGAGACTCTGCTACGGGCACAACACAATCTGAAATGAAAACCGCGGACCCTGTGCAATGTGCTCTCTCGCCTCTCTTTGGGCACCTGTGCAAGCTGCAATAAAGGCTAAAACAACAATGCTTGCTGATTTTTGACGATCACAGCAGTACATGCGCGGCGTTTCTGTGACTTTGAAAGTTGCGCGTCACTGTGATACCTTGTACCTAAGTCCCAAAGCCTAAATAAAACAAAAATAGCACCACGGACTAATCGAACCTGCAATGCAAATATGACGAAAAAGGTTGATTGAAACTGATCGTGGCTTGTTTTAAAATCATGTTAGGTTTTCCTGGTTTCAGTGGTGCATCTTTTATCTAACTAGGTGCTCTGAGTTTTTCAAAAACCCTTTAATAAATTAGTTTTTTTTCAAAATAGCTTCTTTTAGGTGTGTGCGTTAACTAGCACTGTAAAATGTGCACTAGGTAGAAACATAAAACAGTGAAATGTTCGTGAGAAAGCCGCCTTAGTTATCGTAAGGTTTATGCTGTAGGAGAAATACCACATTGGATTGTTCGAAACTCGTGGGGAACAGACTTCGGTGAAAATGGTTATTTGCGAATAAAAATTGGAAGCAACCTTTGCGGTGGGTATGGCGTTTTTTTATCTAGGATGTTGGTACAGTCTCTTGAAATATTTTCAAAGTACCTTGTATAAGTTGGCAGAACGCTTTTCAGCATTCGGATGTAGTATGGCGCACCGAACAATTACTTAAAANAATGTATTTCGCCATGCGTTAAGATCCCAGTCTGGGATCGTATTTAGTTACCGGCGTTAATTGTTTTTGGTCGATTTCTGTTGTTTTAGTTCCCCTTTGGTCACGACTTAACACCCTTGTGTCAACTGCACCATTCATGCATGACTAGGGTTAGACGGATAGTTGTAAAAAATTGTTATCCGGATAACGGATATATCCGCATATTTGGTCTTTGTGCTATCCGGTAAACCGGATATTCAAAAGAAGAAATAACACGATGTTAAAGTTTTAATGATGATTGAAGTATTGACTCAGAATCATATCATCCATTTAGCAGTCAAAATACAAAGACCTGTTACTTTTGTACTTTAGCTAACTTTGTACAGTACAACGAAAAAAACAACTTTGTAATGTTTATTTTTCCTTAATGTGTTCTTCATCGCAGTGAAGGTTTAGTGCAGTGGTCTTCAACCTTTTTTGTTCAATCGCCCCCTGCAGGAACTTTGCTCAAAAATCGCCCCCCACTTTTGTGTGATTTTAGTGCTAGCAAATATATTATTTTAATATGAAAATATTTCAATGCTGATGAAATATAGGGACAGTTTAGTTAGCACAAAGAACGAACAAACAAAACGAATGCAAATGCATTTGTAGAAACAACGTTATTCATTTCCAAAAGCAGTTGGTTTCAAGCAGGGCTGTGGAACCGGAGCCTGAAATAAGAGTTCCCGTTCAACCGACGCAGTTTGTGGAGCAAGCAACTTGTACAAATAACACAATGGTTTTTGGTGTTTATTGGACCAAATCGTTCTGGAGCCGGAGCAAAAAATTTTGGATACCTGGAGCTGGAACCGGATCCACAGCCCTAGTTCCACTTCCAACTACTGCGAACCTTGCTCCGGGCTTTTTATCGCTAGTTTTTTAAAGCAGGTCGCAAACTGGTCAGCTTCAGTCGTATGGTGTTTCCACCAGTCTATGCTCATGTCAAGACGATTGCGGAATTTATTACGCATGTGCAGTACGTGGTTGAAACTTGCCCAGCAACATATTTCGTGGGAAACCTCAATAGTGATATTAGCTTAACGTTCCCCAAAAATTCCGGAAAACGCTCACTGCACTTATCAAAACATCTGACCATCCGTGTTAATAAACATGGTACAGGCTTCATAATCGCTTTGGTAGTCGACAAAAAGTTCCTGAATGTGGAATCGCATTCGCTTGTATTCGTTTTCTGGCAAAACACTTCACCCAGTCACTTTCTACGAAATCCAACTATTGGCGTCATTTCCACAACAGAAAGACTTTTTAGCAAACCTCAAACTACAGGTGGCGAAAACGATTTTTTGGAATTTTTAGATTAGCTAAGCTGGGGATGGTTAGACTTTCTTGCCAGTATAAGTTATCCAATTCCTAGCCTACTTTACTGATTTACTTTGTCATTAGTCAGATGAACACAGTACAGCTATATCTACAAGCACAGTGAAACACACGAATTGATTGAAAAACATGATAAGTACGTTTTACAACTTAAGGCTAACTGATTACTTTTGCTAGCCAATAATTGCTACCTAAATTGTCTCATAAGAGTCGTTCTTCACGTATTTTTTAATAGAAGACTCTTGGTTCCACTGTTTTACTCAAGTTACGAACCGAAGGTTATAAACAGGGCTTCCATCGATCTTGAACCAAAAATAAGGACGATTGGAAAAAATACGATTTTTCTACTGAAAAAGAATCAAACTTTTTTTCAGAAAAAAATTTTTTATTAAAACGAGAAGTGTCAAATCATTGTTTGTATTTATCGCCAGAGATTATCTGCTCCAACAACTT
>JGI24022J15233_10001235_pt1 | contig 20559 bp, 12 predicted proteins | sample Ectturendosymbi2_FD_15233 | JGI IMG/M metagenome (IMG submission 15233) | reverse complement strand
GAAGCAAATTATCAGGTGTATGAAAAATTTTAATCTGGAAAACTTTCTTATTGATCTTGATGAAGCTTTATCTCCATGGAATTTTAACACTGGTTCAGCAGTTCATAATGATTTTTATGAGTTTATTCATATTTTTCAAACAATAATAAATAAACATGCTCCATTGAGAAAAATGTCACAACGAGAAAAACAACTACAAGCAAACCGTGGATAACAAGAGGATTACTTACATCTATCAAAAATAAAAACAGACTGTTCAGAAAATGCTACAAATGTAAGGATGCTGAACTGATTGCACAATACAAAAAGTATACTAATAAATTTACACGACTCCAAAAAATAGCCAAGCAACAGTATTATTTTAAGCTGTTTCAAAAATACAGAAGCGATTCAAAGAAAACAGGGAAAACTATTAATCAATGGCATTCTACACATCAAAAACAGTCTTCTGATATTAATAGTTTGATGTTAAATGATGGCACACAAACAAGTTGTCCAATAAGTATAAGCAGTACCATGAGCGTCCGCAGAAATTTTTCCAGGGGGGGCAAAGTNGACATCTTGCTTATCTTTTTCTGGTTGTTGGCGATGCAACGCAATTGACGTATACAAAAAGTCCAATGTTGTTACGGCAACAGTTTACNAAAAAGTCCAATGCTGTTACGGCAACAGTTTACAAAAAAGTCCAATGCTNTTACGGCAACAATGTCCAATGTTACGGCAACAGTTGCATACAGTGTTTTCCTTGTAAGAAAACTTTACACTGAGCAAATGTTTGTTTTATTGAGCGTGGATATTTTAAGACTGTGTTTGCAGAGTTCTAAATGAATTACAAACTTTGTGAATTGTTAGAATAGTGTAAAATCTTATGAAAATACGAACAAACTACACATTTAATTCAAATAGCTTCTCCTTGTTTTGTGCGTTTCCAATGTTTTGGAATGTTGCAAGTGCGCGAGATGAGATTTCACTGCGCAAATGGTCTGGTGGTTCTGCGCATTTGCGCATATTTAGAGGGAGCATTGGTAGCAAAAAATGCGCTTTATTGGCAGCAATTCTTCTTTTTCATTCTAGCTTCTTTGCACATAGTATAAACCAAGGGTTGGCAAACTTGCTCAATGGAAGAGTCATTTGCAGAAAATAAAAAACACCAGCAAGCCGCAAAACAAGTTTGTCGTGTCGATACAAATACGGTAAAGAATGCAAGTTTTACATCAAACGATGTACAGTAATTGTCGGCATAAAGTTTATGTTTGATTTTCTAGGCCCCGAAAACCTGGACTGTATGTTGTTAAAGCTGTGCGAATTAATTCTCCCAAGTGTTCATTTTTCAGGGGTGCACGATGGTTTTACGAACTTCATTGCAGAGAAAAAAAGTCACAGCAATATTTTCTGTTCTACACAGAAATGAGTTATACACTGGCAGGGGCGGATCCAGCCAGTAAGTTTAGTGGGGCGATTTCACGAATATTTACTAGTCACGCCCAGGGCCGGATTGATGAATGCGAGACCCCGCCAAAGTCGTGACGGCGAGGCCCACCTAAACGCTTAGCGTAACTCCGTAGCATTTCACATGCCCTTGTTTCAACACTGCAGAAGCGCCGGTCAAAAACGTCAAAACTGATACGATTTGGCAGCCTACACTTCAGAGATAATTGGGGGTGAGTATGTGCGGCAGTTTGTATGCGGTTAATTAGAAAACCTGAGGCTAGCAGCTAAGTTGCGATTAATTTATTTTAAATTGTTGCAATGACAGTTTATATGCTGGTGTGACACTGACACCGCACAAACCAGGTTCACTGTTCTGGTGTCATGCAATGATGAGATTGCAATTTCCTCATGTCCGCTCCTTTGCCTTCAGAGGCAGGTTGCGAAACTTGCTAGGCAGTGGTTCCCAAACTTGTTCGAGCCGTTACCCGAATCAAGGTAGCGAGTATTTCTTATTACCCTCGGAACCGTCGCTTTTAAAAGATTGCGTTGCGCCATTGAAGTCGCGTACATATTTGCATCAGTAAAAGCAACTACCATAAAGTTTCTTGTCTGGAAGAAAACAGCACGTAAGGAACTTCACCCCCTTGAGTTAACAAGCAAGGTAACTACAGAATATGCTTATAACGGAACGCTAGGGGATTGCATAAACAACCTTATTGCCGAATTGACGTTATAAGCGAATTGAAATGTATGCAAAAGATGCCATGGGGACCGAACAAAACGTAACGGTAAAGGCGAATTGACCTTACAGACGAAGCCGTTATAAACGAATTCAACTTTACAGAATAGATTTACAAGAGGTTTCTGGCTCCCTTCGGATTGGACTAAAAAAGTTAGTCTCAGGGCAAATTGTTTATTTTTAGGGCAAATTGTTATTTTCAGGGCAAAATTTTCAGCCCACCCGTAAAATGCCCTCCCGTACACCTATGATCTTATGCGTGCTTGGGGGATTCGCCGAAACATCGTCGCTACCAGTTGCACCAGAGGCCTGTGGCTGCTCGTTTACCGGTGGGCAGGTAGGCCTACTGTTCTGAAACCGGTCAATAAAAACTTTTCGAGGCTGCTCACCCTGATCTGTGTCATACGAAGATGAATGTCTTTTTAATTTCACCACTAACTTGTCCGATTTCATTCAACACCTTTCGCTGACTAAAAAGCGGCGTGCAACTGATTAGGAGAATAGCCAATTAATTCAGCCTGCAGCCAGCAGTCACTCATACCTCGCACTGCATATCAGACAGTCTTGCCACTGGGGTCAGTCTCGTTAACATCAGATTGTTGCCTTTTTCAGCATCATATTTTTGCAATACAGTTTAATACAGTATAAGCTAAATGCTTCCATTACCAATACAGTCCCGGGGCCTTTGGTGGGCTTAGATCCCCAAACAAAGCTCCAAGCCCCTCAAATTGAAACATGAAACAGTTTAAATCAGTGGAGTTTTTGTCAAATTTTACAATGTCAGGCCCCACTACACAAACATAAAGCACCCCTATTGAAGACTTTCTGGAGACGGTTCTGCGCCAATACCTTAGCAAAGTGCGATAACCCACGTTGAATCCGAAACCGAGCGAAGTATCATCGTTAAATGGAAAAATCTTCGGCATTTCCCAGTTGCCATGTTATTGTTACGCAACAAGGACCAATAGAACAATTCGCTCACGAGTTTCGTAACCTGACTCTGCAAGCAAAGAAGCAGATTTAGTGAACTGCAAGCTCATAACTGCATGTTACCAAAACAGTGAACCTGCATCCTGTGCTGTGTGGGTGTCATATCGGCAAACAAACTGTCATTGCAAGGATTAACCCAAATAATCAGAATTAAAATGCTGATTTCACGTATTCCACAAATTTTTGCTTCTTAGTCCCAATTTCCAGGGGGGACAAATGCCCGTTTTGTCCCCCCCCTGCGGATGCCCATGAGCAGTACACTTAATGAGTATTTTTCTTCCATTGGAGTATCCATGGGTATGGGATTCGTCCCACCCATACATCTTTCACTAAATTTATGAAATCCATTTCTCAATCTTTTGTCCTTGATGGCACTTGTGCAGAAGAAATCATTGCTTGTATAACCAATCTCAAAAAGACTTCAGCTACTGCAATTGATGGTATATCAACTAAGTTCCTAAAGCTGGCCAAAGGCACCATTGCCCCAAAACTTGCAAAGCTGTTTAATAAGAGTGTGGAATATGGAGAATAACCTGATTGTTTGAAAATTTCACAAAGTGTTCAAGTTCCAAACTGTTCCTCTCCTTCCATACCCAGTCATTATAGACCAAAAGCTATTTTACCAACAGTATCCAAAATTTAAAAAAAAATATCAATGCCAGAGTAAGCAATTTTCTTAACAAAAATAAACTTCTTAAAAACTTTCAATACGGATTTAGAAACAATGCATCAACTGAATTAGCTGTATCCGCCATTTATGAAACTTTTGTGGAAAACATGGATAAGGGTAAAACCACATGTGCTGTTTTTCTTGATTTAAGTAAAGCGTTTGATAGTGTTGACTGCAAAATATTGCTACGTAAATTGATGTATTATGGTATTAGAGGTAAGCAAAACTCATTTTTTGAATCTTGCTTAACTAATCGTAAGCAATGTAATAAAGTAAAACAATTATCCATCAAGTTTTCAGACAATTAAGTGTGGTGTCCCTCAAGGTTCAGTAATGGGACCTTTATTATTTTTAATTTATGTGAATGATCTTCCTTGCGCTTGTAGTTTTCAAACTACACTTTTTGCAGATGACACTAGTCTACATTTATCTCACAAAGATATTAAAACGTTACAACTTAATGTCCAAAATGAGCTTGATAAAGTTGATACTTGGACGAGGTCTGACAGGTTATCAATAAACTATAATAAAACAGCTTACATGATATTAACTGCAACACATTCTCAAAATTGTAATTTTGAAATTTTTATGAATGGTGTGAGAATACAGCAAACTGACAGTATCAAGTATCTTGGTGTTATAACTGATAATAAACTTTCGTGGAAACCGCGAATTAGTAGTCTCCGTAGGAATTTTTCTCAAGCCTGTGGCGTAGTGTGTAAAATTAGACATTTTGCTGATATAAAAATTTTGCATTTGATCTATTTCAGTCTCTTCCATTCACATTTGCAATACTGCATATTTGATTGGGGACGAGCGTATAAAACTGTTATCTGACCAGTGCAAGTGCTACAAAACCGAATTGCGAAATACATGACTTTTAGCAATAGAACATCAAGTGCAAGCAATATTTTTAAATTACTTGAACTTCTCAAAGTTTCTGATTTGTACCAACTTAATTTGGAAAAGTTCATATATAAGTATAATGCCGATATCCTGCTCTCTTCTTTTGATAACTTTTTTTCAAAACTGTGCAACATACATGATCATGGCACAAGACAACAAGCTTCAGGAAATTTTCATCATAAACGTGTTAGAACTGATTATGGTAAAAAATTCTGCAATATGTAGGACCTGTTGCATGAGGTTGTATTTCCAATAATATCAAAATATTACCATTACATACGTTTTCAAATCAAGTAAAATCACGACTGCTTGCTGGGTATTGACTCTTATGTGTGATATATAGAGCACGTGATTTTTAAGATATTTTTGAGAGCTGACCTTAAACTGCGCATACTTTTGGTTTTTCATTTTGTTTTTGTTTCATTTTGAACTCTTCACCTGTAATATTGAAACTTGACAGTCACTGAATGTAGGCTTGGCTTGATTAAGTGACTGCTTTAGCCGTCTTTCGTCCAACCTGTGCTGTTTGTTTCAAGCTTTGTCGATTGAAATGTGTTTTACTGCTGAGTACTTACAGCGCAAACATGACTTGACTTGACATTTGCCGGCAAAAACAATGCAACAATCAGCGCCGCGGCATTTGTTCCAAAACTGCACAAGGAACAGAAGAAATCGCATATTTGTTGGTTGAGGTCTTCTCGCAGCACCACGTTTTTGACCACCACTTGAATAAATCAGTTTGTTTTAGCAATGCAGTAAAGAAAAGAAAAACACAGAAATTAAGTCATCTCATACCGGTGAGAACTGAATTTGCGCAAAACATTTTTTTGATCTTAGAACAATATTTTTTTAATCGTTTTGCACCATTTATAGCACAAAACGTATGATTTGATATCCATTGTTTCCTTTTCCAGAGCCATCAATATTTGGAAATCAGAATTCCCTTTACGCTGTGTTTAACGACAGCAAGGATGCTTTGGAAGCAGAAAATAAATGCTCGTCAATGACAGGGTACCTTGCAATAATAAACAGCAACCAAGTGAAGGACAAGTTTATTGCCATCTTAAAAAGCAACTATCCCTCAGGTGTTCAATGTCGTAATTTCAAACTGACGTTTCCGAAGCTTTTGTCACCAGATTTTTGTTGTGTTTTTTGCAGACCTACAACGAGTGTGGATATTTTATAATCCCAGAAATAGGTTCCAGTATCGGTATCAGCAGTACTCTATACCTTCAGAGGGCATGTTGAGCGTTGAACAGCGCGGAGAAATCGGACATTTTGATTTATATACAACGTATGCCCTTTTCTGTCAGTCAATTATCTTGAGCCAATTACTGTGCATATTCACTGCCATCGCACTTACCAGAATGATGTGGAAGAATTGTACAGATCCTTTTAATTGTAAAAATATGAAGTTTTTATCAAAAAATTAAGTTTTTGTGTGGGAATTTAAAATATTTTTCATTGCATAGTTGCTTGGTTGAAGTTTTGAAAGCAGCAATATCTTCGATATTCATGATTGAATTATGAAATATGTTTTGTATGCGGAGTTTTATATTAAATAGTTTTTTCACTGAACCATACCAGAACGCAGTTTAATAGTTTATATATTAAATGCCCTCCTTTATTATTTGCAAACTAAAAACTCCGCAGAGCGACCAATCGCATTCAAGTCAGCTTTTGTCGATATTCTGCTGACCAAAAAATCTGGCGAGTTCAAACAAACAGAAGTTGTGCTTTCAGTACAAGTAAGTAGCAAAAGCAAAAGTGTGTTCGTGTGTTTTCTGTCTTGAGCAAACTATCGCTTGTCAAAACTGTATATTTCTGTCTCTCAAGGTTGGCCATTCCAGTACAAGTTTTTTAGTTTCGTGCAAGCTGCGCGTCATGGGCAAATCGTTTATCATTATGGAATATCAACGCAGTATTCCACCAAACTATCTTTTTCAAACCTCACGTCTTACCCCTACTACGAAAGGCTCACTCCCATATATGCTNCTCCAGGTAAAAACAGAAATTCAATGATTTCTTGATATACTAAGCTTGGTACATAAGCAGAAGGTTGTCGTGATCTTGATTCCAGGATACGCTTGTCCGAAATAACACACGTTTCGTGTCTAGGCACATTTAGTATTCTTCCCTAAAACGTTTCTTCCAGCAGACTATTTCATGATTCAAGTTGCCTCAAATTGGCTGAAATGTCTTCAGCAATTTTTGAACAACTGTTTACAAGCTCAGGAAATTTAAAAAGGTGTAGGTCGAGGTTTGAAAGAATTGGGACAAAATCGTTGTTTTGTAAAAGCACTTGCTTTATTTACACTATTCCGACCAAGACTTACCTTTTGCTATAAGGTGAAAACTCTTGTTGCGGGCAAAAAAATAGAGGATCCTGTAGCTCTTTGTTTGAAAAATAGTCACCACAAGTAAATTGGTCAAGGTTTTCATCCTGGAAAATATAAAGCAATTTAAGAGAAATCGGATGACCACATTGCTGTAAGAATACTACTTCTCAAAGTATAGGAATCAACTTTGGTACACGAAAAACTGAAGTGCTGAATAGCCTTATAATGAAAATCACGATGATGATAACAGGAGTTATCGAAACGTTAGCAATATGTCGTTGATACCGTTTTCATTGGCCGTGATTTTCAATATATAGGAATCAACAAAATAAATTTCATGTACACTCAGCTCGGACGTGATAAAATCTTTTAGTATTGCCTCACACAAACTTTCGGTCTGCGAAAATCTTTCTTCTAGACTTTTATTTGCATTTAACCGTAGCGGTGCGTCATGCAACCTTTCATGTTTCGAATTTTTTTATTGAAGAGAAATATATTTTCCAATAGAACAATCTATGTTTCTATTAAAATAAAAGTTAATGACGGTTGCTCAGTAGACCAAATATATACTCTGATAAGATCATAATGTCTGATTCTTGGCTGTCTAACTATATCTTTCGATAGACGGTGAACAACCTATGCAGATTTTTTTTAGTTGCCGATTTCCTTCCGAGTTTCATCCATTCAACAGTTTTGTTCTCTGACAGCTTCCGATTTGCTTTTCGGGGCACGTTTCAATAAAACAACGTCAGTGTGGAAATGGAGTGATGGTTCTGTTGCTAGCTTCTCCATTCCCCAAAATACATCCGGTAAAGACTGTTTGCAAAAGATCCTGGAACATCGTAGTGGAACTTTTCTTGACAGAAACTGTGCTGGATTCAAAGCACCATATGCGTGCGAGTTTAAACGTACGGAAATAAAAAGTTTGCAGTCAATATTATGTTTTGTTTATTTTCGCAGTTATCGAATATACGTTTCACAAGAATAAAGCACTTTGGAAGTTTATTTTTATTTTTTTAATGATTGCGTATATGTGCGTGTGCTCTTACGTGTGTTCATTTGTGTATGCGTGTGTATGAAGGTGTGTTTGTTTGCATATGTGCATGATCTGTTGTGTGTGCTACCATGTGTGGTTGTGGGCGTGTGTTTGTGCATGCTTCTGGTTGTGATTGCGTGTGTGTGTATTTGCGCGCATCTCAAAGTATTTTCTAACGTAGCACAACCCCGTCGGCGAAATCGTTACGAATACTCGCATTTCCCTGGAAACACATGTGCAAACGTCAAAGAAGAAAAACAAAGAAACTATTTTTCGCGTTTTCTAGTAATTTTCCCAAACCTATTGAAAAATCATTGTTAAAGTTTTTTCGAAACCATTTCGAAAGCAAGTGCCAAAATTTTGAAAAATTCAGAATCACTTACAAATTGCCACAGATGCCAAGTTAGGATTTTGAACGCATTTATTCTTCAAAAACTAGTGCTGAAATTCTAAAGTTAGCAGTGGATGAAATTTCGAAGTTCGAGAATATATGTAGTGCAAAAGTAAAACTCTGAAGTTTATTCTTTAAGAATCGTCTTTTTTTCCTAATTTGTTCACCATGTGCTGCAGTTACTGCCATATCTTATTCTTTTATACTGAATCTAGCGTAATATTTTATGTAAAGCCGTTTGCTTTTTGTTTTTATTTTGCACTGCGTTAACAGATCCACTGTAAGAAAAATAAAAATGTTTCTCAATTGCAGAGATTGTGTTTAAAACGCACAGTTTGAAAGCTCAACAAGACGGACGTGATATGCGTGCATGAGACATTCTAACTTAAAGCTGACTTCCACTTTGGGGACAACAATTATTGTAAAACATTCAATCGTCGTTTACAAGATGACATGTTCTTGTGGTTAAACGAATATTGATCAGATTTATTGCAACCCAACCAACAGATCTTAAAATCGCCAATGACTCACGGTTGTGAACACCAAGCAGCATTGTGAATGTGTTGTCGATTTTGACCAACGATAGACCTCAGCTTGGCCCCCCGCTACTTTTAGAAACGCTAAGTTATCTAATCTCTGACAAATAAAAACTGCCCTCACCAAATGTTGACACTAATTCCATATCACTACTCGCGCTTGACGTTTGACTTATACGCAATTGACCTCTGATATTCAAACGCGTATGATAATGATCGATAATATTTTTTGCTTGCTTTACTTCCAGGCATATATTTCACCTGAGTGCTGCATAATGTGACGCTTCACACTTCATTAAATTAGTGTTCACCGAACATGAAAGCAGCTGTTCGTCGTAAGCAACCATGCAATTTCACGTNCATCACTGGTTTTTCACGGCTGTTGCTTTCACGNATTCGAAGAACGTCCGAGCTTCACTTCGTTTGCAGAAAAAATTAAAATCGTTCNAAGCTCACTTAGTTGCATNTATATATATATATATTTTTAGTGATGGTCTTTGCGGAAACATTACCTTGTTCGGAGTCTTCCATCAAATTAACATGGACACAAAGTTTTTCAGCGTTCGTTAATTTGGGAAAGTCCAGGTTAAGATCGTTCAAGGTACGAACTATTTCAAATCTCAGTAAAGTGGCTACGGACAAAAACTATTAAATTTAATTTGCAATTTTTATTTACCGAAAACCTTTCACAAAAATTGGGTTTCTTTTGATACTGTTGATATAAGGTCAAAAAATATCGGTTCATAAAAATTAACCTGCTTGCGTATTGTATCATAATGTTCTTTACCACTAGCTTTACGCTTTTTCAAATGAAAATGTTAACCCGCTCATCTCTANGCGACACAAAACATGTAACTTTCATGTGATCATTAGCATAGTCAACTCAGTGCAAAATATTGCAAAACCGTTNATATACTTTAGGTTTCCATCAGCACGAGCGGAAACAATGTCCTCACCACCAACTTAAACTACACCNGTGCAAAAACCACCGTGCGTGGATTACTACCTGAGATAAATTACAGAGTTCAGGTATTATTGAGAATAAAAAGAAGAAAGTGAAGTTTCAAATAACTTGATGTCAAGATTGTTTTTGTGCAGATGACTGCTACGTTTGGGGAATTTTCCAGCCATGTGGTTGAATCGAGGACTAATATAACAATTCCTAAGTTAAATCCCCCTGCCCCTGTGAACACAGCAAACGTATCGTCTGTGTCAGGTTGCGCAATTAACATTCCAGTCCATCCCAGCAATCAAACACTTTTATATCAAGTAAGTCTATTTTGTTTCCTAGACTTCTACTGATGTTAAGATTTTGAAAAAACTTCAAAACAAAATCTGAAAAGCAAGTGATCGCTTTCACGTTCAAGATTGATGCGTAAAATGTGTCTCATTCTGGAAGCGAATTTAGATGTTTGCAATACTGTGATAATAAATGTGTGCGTCCCAGTTTCACTGGAAAAAATAAATTTGTGCATTCCGCTGTCAATGGAAAGGTCTAAGAAAAAAGCTTCATTTCAATGTGCCAGAGTAGAAATCCTCTTTGACACAAACCCAAATTTCAAACTGCAAACATTGATTCTGTGAAGCTTTGATTGCAAAGAACTTTTGATAGCTTTGTGTATAACAGTTTATCAGAATGTAAACTGCAGATTTTCGCTTTCGATTACAACAAGAATCAAACAGCAGTGTACAACCTTACTTTGGATCCATACAGCTCACACAGAATATTTTTGCCTGAAGTTCAAAGGCCAACTACTTTCAAGGTAAGACCTCCGTTTTTTGTGCATTCGATAAGTTTTGTCTGATGTAACAGTTGTATTTTCAGATCGCGGTGATTTCTTGCCAAAGATCGACCAATCTGTCTTTAGTCAGAGGAATGTGTTCACCACCAATACGCCAACAAAACCCCGAAACAGGTTAAGAAAATTTAAACTTTTCAAGTTAAACCAGTGTTTATCGATTTTGCTGGGTAAAAAACATAAACGTTCAAGTTGTGTTTTTTCAGGCTTCTTGATCGGCACCGCATCGAGTGCAGCTGCAGTGGCATTAATTGTTGCAATACTCATCGTATTCCTCATCAGAAGGTTTGAAAATGTTTTCACTGCATGAAGTACAGTACTTGAGGGAGAGCAATACTAATCCTCGCTGAATATAAGGACTGAGGATGTTTGCTTCCACGTGAAATCGATTTTTTTTAATTTGCTAATCGATTCATTGCTTACCTCCGTTGTGAAGAGTACGTACTTGACTATAGATATGCGCAAGTTTGAAGCATCGCAAAAAGATGAAAGCGGAACCCAGTCGGCTGATTATTCGAAAGTTTATAAAAAAAACTGGAGTTATTAAACGCCTGTCAACTTTATCACCTTACAAGGAGTTGATCGAATGTGATTTTATAGCTATGGGAGCTATTTTCTATCCAGTGAAATGTGACGCGCACAAAACTGCTCAACATTTTTCTTTTATCTAAGCAAGTTTCTACATCAATTAATTTATCTGATCCAGTGAAAAGTTTCAAAACGATGTAAAGCACAGCAGAATCGAGTGGTCTCTGTTCGTGTAAAAATATTGCAGTGATGTAAGTTGGCAGTGAGAGCAGTGTTCCCTCTAAGAAAATTCTACACTGAACAAATGTTTGTTTTGTTGCACACGAAGCGCATGCAACTGCGCAGCCATGCAGACACGCAAACAGTGAATCGTTCCTAGCGTTAAAAGGGCTGTGCGCTGTATATATACCGTAAATTTTGAATGTTGGAAGCGCGTGAAAATGAGATAGCACTGCGCAAATTGCCTGGTGGTACTGCGCAATTGTGCAGTTGCGCATCTTGGAGGGAACACTGAGCGAGAGTGCAAGAACGAAAGAACTGAGCGAGAACGAAAGAAAAGCTTATGCATGTTTTTGTTCGCAGACGATCAGCGAAAAAACGTGTGTCAAACGGTATGAATGTTACTTTAGTTTCAATCATTCATCAGACTTTCAGTTTAGAAATTCTTTTCTATATTTTCCATTACCCGTTGGTTTTCACTATCAAAGAAAGCAGCTGATATGTAAAAATAGGTTGTAGTAAAATTTGCAAAATCTTATTTACATTAAGTTTTAGTATCTTTTCTGTGATCCCACGCCCAATGCACGACTTACACTGCCTAAGCTTCATATAATAAGCTTGCGTAATTTGGTGAATGTATTAAAGCAATTCTTTGTTGAAGAAATCAACATCATCGTGACGTTTATGTGTTCTTTTGTATTTTAGCTGCCTAAATCAATTTTGCATCAGAAATATTGGCAAAACAAGCAATTAACATACCAGTTGGAATGATGTCATTATCCTTATTCTCAAAATAAACATCAATCAATAAGTGCTACGTTTTAACTGTACGTTACCTGAATAGCACTGCTTCAAAAACTCCTATCCCTTCATGTCGGTTGGTTAGAAAACCCCACCCTCTATGGACGGGAAAGCCACTAAAGTGACTCAGAATCATATTTTTGGTCTCAACCCACGAACAGTTTTTCATAAAGAAACAACCAACACATTTTTGAATGGTGTTTTGATGTACTTTATAGCCAAAAAAATCTAAATATATATATACATTTTCATCTGAAATTTTTGAGAAAATTGTATTTTCATTGGTCTAATTCAGCTAGTTTCTAGTATCTATGTTAGCATTTGATAACAAGATTACCTGCATGCATAATCAAACTGTTTTTGTTTTGGTAAACGTGCAAGTATATCAAATAACCAACCAAACAAATAAAATCGAACGTTTGGAGGAATTTTGTTTTTTTACCATTGAGTCCCGCTGAAACACTATGGTGGCTCACACATCAGCTTTTTGATCATGACGACGAACTGTTGGCCGTCGTGAGACAACAAAGACATCTTTGAAAGGACAATTTAATGGATGGACTATCAAAGATCAGTGAAAAAACGCCCCTAATATTTGGACGTTTAACACTCTTAGACTAGAAAATGGAAGGGGTGAAAAAACGAAAATGTTTTTGCAAAGATGACAATATTAGTGAAATTTTGTGTAAAAAAACAACTTTTTCTAAAGTGTATACTTTTAGTTGAACAACCCTTTGAAGACGTCGCTACAGATACTGCAGGGATCAAAATTCGGGTTATCCCCTTGCAGGGATCGGCTTGAAATAAAAATCGGGTACATCACAGTGACGTCACACTTTCGCAAAATGACATCATAAGATGCGCTCTGCAGTACCCTTTCACAAAGGTCTACGATTTTAATTATCTCTTCCGGTTCGTGAGTCATGACCAAACAGGTGATACAGAGCCAAATTTGGTAGCTTTCCAGTCCGTAATGGGAACTTTCACACACAAAATGTTCTGGTTTACATAAACACAGGGCTCTTGCTTATGCTATTCTCAAATAATCTTATGCAGAGGCTTCGATTGCAAATCATCTACGATTGCAAATCATTTTGACTCTCCAAAATAAACTCCTTACTTCAAATGCATGGTTTCGTGTTTTCTTTTAAAAAGTATATTAATTCAAATTAATTTGAACAGAAGATGCAACAAATAAAATAGAACCTACCACAACAGCTTCTCAAGGAAAAGAGAAAGTATGTAAACTGTTTTCATACTTTGATTATTTATATTTTAATGCGAAGTGAATCTCAAATTCCTTTGCAGGTGTTTAAAGTTTTATCCTACCGTGCCAATCTTTTAATAAGTGTAGATTTTTCAGCATCTTAATTTAACCACCAAATGGGTATTCTTCCGCCTAACCCATCATCAATGAAAATCACCTGATTCTCTCAAAATGGAAATGTGAGGTTAAAAATTGCAACCATGCATAATCAAACAATCTATCCATATTGGTTTTGTGACTTAAAAGTATAAGTATATGTCGCTAAGCATGTTTGGCTCCGAATATTTTTTTGCCTACGGTTGTCACCAAACCATCATAAATGAAATTGCATTTAAAGACTAAACAGGTCGATCTCGTTTAAACATATTTGCTAAGGATGACTACATACGAAAGATTCGTGCATAAGTTAATGCAGCATTACCTACAGGAAAGAAGCAAGGTGGAAAAAGTCTAGCCAACGGGAAATTTGCAATTATTTTTTAAGCTTTTATTTTAAAGCTAAAATAAGCAGCTATAAGAAGAAGAAATGTTTCATTGCTTCTTGTCGCTTACCATTTGCTCAAATTTGTCTTAATCTTACGCTTTGTTTTCTACTGATTTAGGAGATTTTGGTAGCTGGATATGGTAATTTAAGAAGTGGAGGGACCAGAGCAAATCAAGGTAAGGCTTGCAATTATCACAATTAACCGCTTTGCTGAGAATGCTATTTTTTCCATTAATAATTATTAATCTCACAAAGGCTTATTATAATAAGCTTTCAACCGATAACTTGGAATGAAATCCAAGAAAAAACGTTTGTACCTTTATTAAATTCAAAATCAAGCAAAGTCAGCAGGGGTAAATCAGCAGAAAGTATCTCAAAAGTTCTGCAAGAAATCTGTAGAAATTATTGATACCCACATTTCCTTCAGTGCGCATATTCTCAAGAAAATATCAATCTTATGCTTAAATGGGCATATTCAGACAAATTTTAAAAAATTCATAGCATTTCTTGTGCGACACATTTTTGCCACTTTTAGGGGCTGAGTTTACTTTTTACGGCACATTCCCTTGAACTAACTGTTAACATCAACTAAATCGTTTTATTATACAATTTTTCTGTATCCTCTTGTCTTTACGCTATAAATTTGTTTATATGTGAATAGGCAAAGATTTTCCTTTATACGCCAATATCGGCGCTGCAGAGATTTCTCAAGAACCCGCAACGTCTACCATTCACAAAAAAAATCTACAGAAAGTTTTTGTTGCCAAAATGAAAAACAAGCACGCCCTGTTTACTGAAGAATTTCAGGTGAGCCTGTGATATAAGATACGAAGATGTCTGCAGTGATGAACTACAAACGTATTTTCACAAATCGTGTGCTACTGTACGTTAACCTTCCTGTAGGCTGGGGCTGCAGCAGCTCAGCAGTATACTGTTCCTCTTCGTGAGACGCTCAAAGGAAAAGGTAAATTTCAACGAGGCTCAAAAAGAGTCTTCCGCCTTCTCAAATAATAACGAATCCTACTTTTTAGGACGATTGATGAAAAAGCCCATACGAGCTCAGAAAAGTTCGTTAGAAGCAGAAATGTTTGTGCATCATGCCGACTGGTTCACGAAATGTTGACTGCTGTCATATTTTAAGAAGTAGGCCTATGCAACTTTTAAGCAATTAAGCACTCGAGGCCTTGACAGAAGGTATAAAACTATTATATTTTAAAAAATACCTCATCTGGCTAGGATCTGATTCTGGTGTATTTAAAACTTTGACATACAGCAAGGTAACTGCCATGCATCCTGAGTTTTTGCTCGCGTTTCATCCGCGCATACCAGAGCTTGGTCCCTTTACCTCAGTTTGGTGTTCTAACGACAAAGGAAACAAGTGTCACGCTTGGCTGATTTGTTACGAACGCGTATGTGTCATAATTCTGCATTGGCAGAAAATACAAGAATCATCAAAAGCGATTGTTTCGTCACACTCCACTGCTCACCGTCCGGAAAATACAAGCAAGAACAGATACAAAAACATCTATCCATGTAAGGGCGTTTGCTAATGGAATGATGATCAAAACTTTAATATGGCCGCAGAATTCATGCTAAAAAATCATCTATTTTCTTACTGAACATTCTTTTGCTATTTACAAAAANGTATTTTTGACATAAAAAAAAGGTTTTGGGGATGAAAATCGATATTGCATTCGATTTTAACTAAAAGAAGCGCCATAAAATTGTTTGAAGCATTTTTCATCGCCCACTGCATTTAACTTTGCAATTACCCAAGTTAAATAATATNGTTATTTTCAAATCATTTTTTCACTACATATTAACGACGTTTATCGAATAGGCAATGAAAGATAAACGTCTTTTGCGTACGTTTGGTTNATTAGTATTGAAATCTTCGAAGTTCAATCAAATGTCATTAAGGCAGTTGAAATAGATAACGTCACGGTCTTCTCATTTTAAAAATAGTAAATAGATTAAGAATCAACCTACAATGAAACTGTTTGTTGTATTTTCAGATGATGAACATAGAGTTTTGGTTGAAAGGCGAGGACAAACCGATTACATTAACGCTTCATATATCTCAGTAAGTTCTGACCGGTACTTAAGACACAGTAGTAAAATTCACATATTGCTATTCTTACCAAAAGAGTTTCTATCAACAGAAGCAAAGTGGATGGAATAACGTCAATTTAGACAACTTCTTTTCTGCAAAGATTTTGAAAGTTTTGGTTAAAAGCATTCATTCAAAATTTCATATACAATTTTATTGGGTGACATATTTTTTATAAAGCGCTTTTCTAATGTGCATTAACAACACATTACGTTCCAGGGGTACAACTATCCTAAAAAGTTCATCGCAACTCAAGGCCCAAAAATTTCTACAATCGCGGATTTCTGGCACATGGTGTGGGAGCAACAAAGCACCATCATAATCATGCTTACTAAAGAAGAAGAAAACCGAAAAGTAAAACGATTCACACGAAAGAACTACGTAGTCTTTTTTACGTTTAATCGCTTTCTAACACTAAAAAGGCCGATCTAGTTTAACATATTTTCTGCATGTTTGACATCTTTCCTATGTTTAAAGTGGCATTCGAGGCTTCTCAAGAATATTCTGATCTTTCGTCGTTTGTTCTCTGCGGGCAGTTCTGCGAAACCGACTGAGAAATAAATTGTGTCGCAATACTTTAATTTGCGGCACGGTAACGTCACCAATTTCCCTTTTGATCTCCTGTTTGCGAAAGTTGGGCATTTTATTAATTCTTACCTGCGGTATTTGGCAAAAAAATGACCTTGCAATTTTCTGGAACCGCTGTTCCTGAAAGACCTATACAGTTATCAAGTATATGAGCAAAACATTGTTTAGTATTGTTATTTGTAAGTTTGCGCTTCGTTTACGAACGCGACTGAACCAGCAAGTGACTCTCATTTTTCGAGATCTTTCTCGCAAACTCTACGCTTTTATCAATCACCGCTCGTGTGCAAAAACAGTTGGTGAAAAACCAAATGCTACTCTATGTGCAAAACAGCATCTGACTTCATTAGTTTTGTGCAGCGTCGATAGATTGAGATGCATTTTTTACTAAGGCAAAGCTTACGCTTGGAGGTGCTTCAAATATTGAGGGGTAGCCATTAACAAGTTTTCAATTGATTTGCCGGGTATCGACACGCGAAAATTGAAAGCCAAATAAGTTCAAATGTTCGATGATATAATTTTGGTCATTGTCCGCTTTTCATCGCGTGTACTTCAAAACAAAATTTTAATTTAAAGCTGAACATGCAGGATAGTGCATATTCCAGAAACGTTAGGAAAGCTATCAATTACTCGTGGAAATACGAATGCTGGTTTTTATGTCAACTATTATACATTGTCTCATGAGTAGTTTTTGTTTTGTCGTCTTTTCCTGTGACGTGTAGCAATATAATTAGAAATAGAAAAATGTACAAAATCCCAGTACAAATCTAATAAATTTTTCAAACTTCCTTACCTTGGAAACTCAAGAAACACTCAAGCTCAACGTCTATTCACAAGAAGCTTATATGCCATACTTTTGCATTAAAGCTACACCATTAAATCAAACAATTACTTGTAAAACTTCTATTTTTGCATCTATTTAATCAAGACCAGGGACGCCGGAGAGCGGGTGCGTGAGAGGGGAATTGCCCCCTGCCCTTTCATAAGGGGGCAACGGGGGCGGAGGTGTCTTTTTATAAAAGTATCATAGGTAATTTCATGGTTTATCACGATCGAATTGGAACAAATTTATCGCAGCAATTTGCGCACCCAGAAACTCCAGAATGGTTTGCAATATTTTCTGGTATCATGTTTGAAGTCAACGTTGTTGCTGAACAGAAACAAGCATGACTGGTAACGATTTTTTGTTTTTTTATGAGTTTACATTACCCTCAACTCCTTTACTACCCCCCACACCCTGCCCTACCGCTATTCCGGCGTCCCTGACCAAGATGACACGATAGTTACCGGTTAGTGTTTCGGTTGCATTTGTCATCGCTTTAAATACTCTTTTCGAGAGTGTCACGAGTAATCTGCGGCACCCATCTATGCCAGCTTGCGCCATGGGCCACGCGGCTACTTTTAAATACTGAATTGAAGGCAAGTCAGTGGCAGCACGGCGCGTGAACCATTTCCTTCCACCTATCCGTTAACGTTGAGCACGAAACTGGACAGGCAGGAAGTACTGTTTTTCTAGTCTTCGGTTCGAATCCCGGTCCGGTCGAAATCCCGGTTGGCCTGCCACCTGTACAGCATTCGCTGCGAAAGAAGCCCGTGGCCCATTGCGCAAAGCAAGGGGAGATGAGCGCCAGCAGACCAATCGTTGCACTCCACTGGGAGTACAAAGCGAACATAATGAAACTTTAATTTTTTTTATATACAAACCTTTGGCTAACACCCTAAAGAAACCAAATGTTTTAAACTTCTTCAGCTTTTGCTACGAAAATACCATGTAAATTTGATCTACCATGTCGAATTATGATTCAATTTGATTGTTAAGGTTTTTGTAAAATATTGGTTCGTAAATTCCGAATTTCATTTTGTAACTTCCGAGATCTAAAAACTGGTCACAAAAACTTTATGAAAACAACAAAGAAGTAGATTTAAGACTGTATAGGACATGAATCCGTGGCAAGAATTGAATTTTGTACATCTAATCGTTAATATCACCTAAAATGCGCGCGTTTGTTATAGAAAAAGTTTATTTTCAGGCAATCAGGTGTTGTTCACTGGCACGAGTGTTGCACTCATAAAATTCAAAGGTTAAAAATACAAAGCATAAAACGTCAAAGGGCGACCAAATTGAAAAATTAACCTATTTTTGTAAAATCCAATTTAATCAGCAAGACAAGTTTTCAAATTTGTGTAGCGTTAAAAAGATCTATTTTTGTTTATTCTCTGGCGTCTTATCAACATCTCTTTAGAAAAAATGTGAACGTTACTGGCCTGACATTGGCTCGAAGAAGAACCAGATTGAAGACTTCATGTTAACAACAACCGAAGAAAAGTTTCTCGAAGGAATTATTCAACGAAAAATCAGTGTTCAGCGCGGCGAGGTAAGGAGCCTTTGCTTCCTATTGTTTTTCACCAGTTTTTTTTAAGGTGTTTTAGGGACCCGGTTCGGACCCGGTTCGGGTCCCTAAAACAGAATCAGAGAAAATCGAATCAGAGAGAGAAAATCGGGTCTAGAATCAGAGAAAATCGGGTCCCTACATGTCCATACCGGGTACCTAACATTTTCCTTAAAAAAAACTGTTTTTAGTGATAAACCTTTCATCCTTAGTATTATGAAAGACAATGCTTACCGTGGTCAAAAAATGATGAACGCAATACAATGTTTGCTGAAGATCTCAGTAGCTAGAAAATCCTAAAGATATACTATTTCAGTAACTATTAGGGAAGCCAAAATATGTCGTTCGATTATTCCAGGAAAGAAATTTTGTTCTTCTTGTAAGTTTTGATAGAAGTTGTGGTCGTTTTTGACTGCACTTTGAGACACAATTAACGATCTTTGCGTTCGACCTACAAGCGTGGTTTTTTTTAGTAAGTGCCTTATACATACAGTGGCGTAACTAGGGGGGCAAGGGGGGACACCGGGCGCAGAACTTTGGGGACGCCAAATTGAGACCTACATACAGGAAAATGTATGAACATTAATCACAAAAATTAGTGGAATTCACGTCAAACAAACCAAAAGAATTAATCGTAAAAATGTCCGAAAGATGTTATGCCTAAACTGAAGTAACAACAAAGCAAGACAATGCTGTTTCAATCTATTTGGTATACGTTCAAATCCTATGTTTTCAGGTGTGCCGCGAAGTGACCCAGTTTCATTATATATCGTGGCCTGATCACGGAATACCGCCATCAACAACGAAGATGTTCTATCTGCGGAAAATGGTTGAAAACTTGTCCGAAAGAAAAGGACCGATCATTGTACATTGCAGGTAAACAAAATGACAACAAAAACATAAAAGCTGCAGTGACAATTTCATTTTCGATTGACCAGTGCAAGGTTTCTGCGATTTACTGTGATCTGCTCTTGCGTAATATTTGTTAGCTTAATTGTTTGGTTTCTATCTTTCTTTAGTTCTTTAAAAAGTTTCAAACTCCGCAGTTGCAAGACATTTTCAACAATAGACATCAATATTTTTTTGAAGATGTTGTGGTTTACCATTTCATTCGAACTACGTATGTATCCAAAACTTGGCAATAATCAGTTGAAGATCAGTTTGAACGTATGCCAAAGCTGCAAAGTTTGAAACCTGTGATAGTGATTGTAGACAATGATATTGTAGGGACTGAAGGTTGTAGGTTATTGCAGAGGTCCCTACTAGTTGAGGGGTCAACCTAGTTGTTGCAGGAGCACAGGTCGGTCTCCCAACTGAGCAACCTGACGTCTTGAAGTT
>JGI24022J15233_10001234_pt1 | contig 20559 bp, 10 predicted proteins | sample Ectturendosymbi2_FD_15233 | JGI IMG/M metagenome (IMG submission 15233) | reverse complement strand
GTAACCTCGTTCGAAAACGAGAAACGTTGAATGTCCCCACCTTGGCCGAAGCCTTGGTGTTAAAACAAGAAACGCTGTATGTCCCCACCTTGTCCGATGACTTGGTATTGAAAACAATGGTTGATAGAGTTACCCTCTATCAATTCATCTTTGTCCCAGTGTTGGTGCATAACCTCCTCTGTCATTTAACCCAGTGACTCGAGTTAAACAGAAAAGCTTTCTGTTATACGCTTTAGGAAGTATAAACAAAACANCACGTTTCCATTTGTTCGAGAAGGCAAAGTGGAAAGTCGTCAATCAAATTCGCTAGGGCTCAATTCCGGCTAATGACAANACAAAGCGATTCGCAAAATCGTGCTAACGAGATTGCGAAAGTTTAANTCTGGAAACTTCTTCGTAGGAAAACTACCAAAATCTAATCACGATTTAACTACACATAAAAAACTGTCTAGCATCCCAGTTAGGGCATTTTATTAGGTAAAAGCAGCACAGCACTGTTTAGTGTTGAGAGTCTTGATTTCTGTGAAATGGTTCCTCGTGCGTCTGTGTCGCTGTGTTCGAGAGCATTTTTGAGAGTGGACATCTTATAAGATTTGTTGGTAAGTTTCCATGTTTTGTGTATTTCTTTGTGAGAAACAAAAAACAATAAAAAGAGTTGTATTAAAGTCAACGCTTCTTTCTTGTCTTAAGTGATCAGGAGGTCAGAAATCATAGGGAGACCAAGCGAAGGTAGCTTTCGTGAATGTCGTCCTTGTTACGTCTATGAGCGAACTCACGTGTAATATACCGACGTAGCTAAATGCGGATCTCTAGATTTTATATGATCTAGAACCCGTTACATTGTTCTCTGAATCCATTGTTTTTCTATGGCATGCAAGAAAGTTATGTCAAACATTAGGCCAAGTGACTGCTTGGTTGGAAGACAAAAACTACTAACTTACGACACGTTAATGTCGTTGCAGTTGGTTCAAACCCTATTTGGCGAATAGCTAAGAATTTTGGGGATGTTGGGTCACATCATATGTGTTACTTGCCGTTTTTGTTTCTTATTTTCCTGTTATTTACTATATATCGAAGGGTTAGTTGTTGTGTGTACATGACTACTGCATGTTTGGCGCTATAGGTTTACTGCACTTGCGCTGATGATGTTAGAACGTAATTAGCAAAAGTCGGCTTGCTGGCACTAAGCGTTATTGCTTGCCATACTTGTTTAGAACACGAATCTCTACTTGTATCTGTGCAGTCCAGCTTATTGTCATTCATATTAGCACACAAACATAAAATTATCTGACGCATGCCAGGTTTTTGGGTCACAATGTTAGTTTTAAATTGTATCTATAGATTGACTATTACCTTTTCTTCTTGTGGGCAAACATACTCTGGAGATGGCAGAAAGCAGTTTTGGGGACAACTTCCTCTATGATATGTTGCGTCATAGTACTCTCCGTCATGCTCGAATGGCACCGCTGGTCGAGGTTTCCGCCATCTGTATTCTCCAACTGGAGGCTGGCTGAACGGAATTCCCGCAAACATAGCAGTCTTTTGAGGTAAAATGACTCCTTGCAGTTTTCCTTGTCCTAGCACTGTAATAGATAAAGAAAATGTCAAAGCAAGAGTACGAACCTCTTTTTGACCAAAGGGCACATGAGCATTTTGATTACTCTCAAAGGAATATTTGTAACTGTTGAGACGTTATAAATATGTGTAAGCAAGCTATAAGCCGCATTGCAATTTAAGAACTGCGAGCTTCTAACACAGTAACTGAGAGATATAAAAGTTTTCAATTACAAATGGATCCAGGCAACCTCGCAAAAAGCGTAAGTGCACCCAGCTAATGAGAGATGTTTTGGTTACAATAAAGCGCAAGGGTAAGCAAACTTCGGCCTTTAGGCCAGAAACGGCCTAGCTAATATTCCAGTCCGGCCTGACGCCCTTCTTGTTGTTTAGCATTGCATACGGCCTAATTGTACTTTTGGCATTTCTGGTGTTGTTCCCCGGAACAAAGGAAAGTCACCCTGGTCATATATTTGTATATCATTTTTAAATCTGGTCAAGCTTTATTTAAAATGGACACATTGCCCAATATTTTTAATTCGTGATCATCGACAGACTAAAAAGACACGGTCATTTTCAACTGCACAAGTTTCCCCGCAGCAGATAGCAGTTTGATCCAGTTAAATGTTGAGGCTGATTGCATTTAATTGATGCCAATTAACATGCAGTTGTTAAATAACGGTTGAATTTCGTTGTTTCTATGTAAAAAACAGCAAACACATGGTCTCTTGCGAGGTGTAAGAAAATGTGATAGGTTGGTGTTGATGTCACCTATCAGTGCAACTTTTCAGTTTGAAAGTTGGGCCGCTGCTTAAATTTACAGCAATTTTGGGCTGTTTATGCTGTTGCGTAGATTGTTGATACACCGTTTCCTAAACGTACGTTTTTTATTATCATTCAAAGCATAAGTTATTTGTCAGTTTTAAGGAATCGTAGCTGCAGCAAGTCAAGGCAATCATGGTAGTCTCGCACAGTACAGGAAACAAATATATTAGGCAAAGAAAGTGATAAAAATTCAAGAAACTTCATTGACAATTTCAGTTGAATTGCTCGATTAACTACGAACTTAAAGCTGTATACATGGATGCTGCGTGCCTTTATTGTAAATTATTGGCTGAAACGAGCATTTTGCCTAAAATCGTTTGCGGTCGCTTATCTTTAGGTCGATACAACTTGACTGCAAATAAGTTTACATAAGGGTAGACACACGAGGACCCGTAGGCCGCATGCGGCCGTCGAGGGCGTTCTGTTCGGCCTGCAGAGCAAACCACACGTCCACAAATAGTGCATAGTTAAAGCAATCTTGCCAATTAGATTAGAATTGTTGAGATTTTATTCCACACCTTTTATTCGAAACCGCGTTTTTACTCATTTGGAAGTAGCTATTTTGAAAATTATGCGCCCCCGGTAAAGTATAATGTAATATATGCGTCCCCGGAACCAATGAAGTTTTCAATGTGCCCCTCCGTAGAACATGTTCGCCAAGTCCTGGTCTACATAAACAAATTATTGAAGATTAATTGTAGGAATACTAATTGCGATGCAGCTTGGTGAATCACATTTTTTTCAACAAAACAACTATTCCTTGGACTCTTTGTTTCTTCCGGTTGAGTGTGTTATGAAGCCGTCGAAATGACCTAGCAGTGCATAAAGTTCACCGACCCTTGCTGTAAACCAATATGGACTGTCATATAAGTTTTCGGCCCTGTGGACAACATTTGACCTGCACGAGTCTTGAGTCATAGAACTTAAACAGCTGCCTTCTTTTAACGTCCTTCGCGATGTAAAGTGGGTAACTGGAGTTGCAATCTTTTCAATCAGGACATCTTAGTTTGTGTAGTTTTACTGTTTGTGGTTTTCAATTCTATTTAAATGTATCATCCACTTCCCAGAGCTGATGAGGGTTACCTAGTAGGCAAAATGCATATTCTGTAAAGATTTTGTAGTGTCTCATTCTCAGCTGTGAAAGGATTCATTTCGGTAGACAGTTATATCTAGTGATTACGGTTTTGCAAAATCAGAATCAGCCCAATCTGTCTGTAAGTGAGGATACCTATGTTTTGTTTTTAAAAAATGTGTTCGTTACCTTGCATGGACAACACCACGGGATTTCGCGAGGAAAGCAAACACAAAGCTACAAGGTCAAATCTTTTTTTAGTGCACCATTGTTCAAGTATAAAAATCTGCTGTGTTGACAACAATCATGAATGCAGAAGCAGAGAAAAGTGTTGCTAATAGAATCACGTTGTGCTTTAGACGAAAAAATGGGAATTTTTCTGTGGGAATTCACTTAAAATCAGTATAATCGTCTATGTTATAGTGCCTATGGAAGGATTTCTTTCCCTTGTTGCAACCTCGCCAGTGGTATTGCGTTGACTGTGTGATTCACCACGAAAGGGATGTGCGTGAAGAATAACACCATCATATATGTAGCGCGAGCAGGCAATAGCAAGAGAGATTGCGACGCATAATCTCTATTGTTGCTTGCTGCCACGGTGCGAAGCTTTGCGTACATGCCGCTCGGGATTTCCGATCGCAACACCCTCTTTAAACGATTTGACGAAACGGCTTTCAATTGCAGTGCAACGAGTGCGTTTCTGGCTCAAAGTCATGCAGCTGAATGTGTATCTGTAGCTTTGTCACCAATACATCATAGTCATTGCTATTATCTGGAGAAGATTTCCTCCGACTAACCACGAATGTACTTCCGTGAAACCAGAAATTTGATTCATGAGGTTTTGGGAAGAAGGACATGCTTTTACTTACATTTTAGCAGAACAGGCAAAGTCTTAACAAAAAAAACGTACATGTAGTATAAGCGCATTGCTTTTTCTCACTAATGATGTTTTGTCAGTAACTCTTTTGTTTGCATTTGCATCAAGTGACGCATCAAATTTTTTCCGATGCGTGAAGCTTAAGCAGTATCCGCTGTTGGAATGGACAAAACATATTTTGAGACAACGTTTACTTTGCTTTTGACAGTAAAACTGAGCTTTGTTTTTGTTTAGTGGAAAAAAGAAAACAGTGGAAAACGTCACTTGTTTGTTTCTGTAAACTTTGTGGAATGGTGGCAATTGCATAATGCACATGCAAAGCTTGGAATCATGTGTTGTTTCTAATTACAGCCGAATAAATAAAACTATTATAGTATCAAAGTGTTCTCATGTTAAATTATCTTTCACAGTATTGCGAAAATATTTTCTGAGGTATTACGACTTTCAGCTTCTTTCTTCAAAAGTTTGAGCTTAAAACTTTTTGCTTAAATATAGGATCTAGGTTAATTAAGCGTATTAGCAACAGTTACAAATTAACTTCATTAGTTTGTTGTGTTACTAAACTTGTTCTCCAGCAAAGTCAATCCCACGCTTGAGCTAACGATTGTCTGCGACACTAAGATTGTCTTGGTCTTACCCTCAGTGTAAACGAAATCTCCTTCCTTCGGTACTGTTGCTTCTTCCGACGGCGTTTGCGTCTGAACTTCGTCACTTCCCCCGGACGTCATCAAGACGGCCAAAATAGTAGCAATTACACCAATTGACAACAGAAGAGCAAGAGCGATGCCGAACACACTTCCTGATTTAGCCATACTTCTGTTTCACCGCTCGAGATTCAACGAATTTGAAAAAATCTGCGTTGCCCTTTCTGTATTGAAAAATTACTGCAACGCTTTCTAATTTTGTCCAATTTTTCTGCCCTTACACAAAGGCCTGTGAACGTTTGTTTTTGATTCAAGTGATTTTCGTCTTCAATGCGATTACCGCCCTTACTCGAAGGTTAATCATTAACTGAAAATGTCAGGAACTCCAGTCTTGCAATCTATCTTGTTACAGTGTTTGATTTCCACCGTGCTTACTCATCGAACAGCATTCAGCTTGTTTGCTTTATTGTTGAGTTATGCAGCAGGGCGGCAGAACGCTGCAAGGTGATAATGGATGTATAGTGTGTTTTCTGAAAAGCATATATGCTGTTCTTTCCGCCTCCTAAGTCATTACATAATATGTGATGATTAAAACAATGCCGACGTCAGCGACGGTTCCAGGAGAGAAATTAGTGTATTTTTAGCCCTAAAACGACTATGACTCCCCTGAATCGGTCTCTTTCTGATTAGTGATGTCCATTGCAGGTTTTATTGCAACCTTCTGAGAACCTAGCGCCACTTTTCCCTTTTGATAGCCTGATAGCATCGTATCGTGGTGCTAGTGAATTTACCGGATAGAAACGTGGTTAGACGTGGATTCCGACGAAAAAGTTTTAGTTTTACAAAAACCAAAATCTTGATTTGTTGTTACAGTAAATGCTTCTGCAAAACATTTGGTATGCGACTCCACAGAAGCAAAATGTCGTTTATATTGGTCAAACATTTATACCTTTTCCTAGGTAACGGATCAATTATGCCTTATTAATCTTCACCCTTTATTAAGGGTTGTTACTTGTTTATTTGAAAGCACTGCCTTAACCTTTCAATACTTGGCTGAAATAAATATTTTTTGGTCATGATAATAATTGTTATTTGATTTATGAGAGTCAAAAGTTGAACTTTCTACATCTGAAATCCCTTAAGAACCAGCTTGATGCAACTATGATTATCTGTTTTTCACTGCAAAAAATAATATCGGGAACATAGAGAAACTATGTTTATTCGATTTCAAACGCTGAGCAAAACATGAACCAGACGGAAGTTTTTATCCACATTTTCCCATTGCTCAGAAACAGCACATGAGCTTGGTGCACAGCTAGTAAATGATTCCAGGCATCTTAAACTCGTGAATCAATGCAACGTTCACATTCGTGAACAGTTTAGCAGTATATATGATAACCTGCTGATTTACATCATGGCCATTGGGTTCTCTTTCTGTTTTTGGTAGTACCTTAGGCATGAGCTACTGTGATTATAAGATGCATTGATTTCATTCGTAACTGTTTAGGATGTTGCGAATGAAAGAGACATTTTTGAGAATCTTGAAAAACTATCGCAGTGGCTTAAAATGCCAATTTTCGGCCATAACTTTCGTACCAATTAGAGGGCTGATCAAGGCTTGGAAAATGCGGATTTTCGGGTAGTTCAATCACAAAAACACGGGTAAATTGGCACTTAATTTTTCACAAGTCCAGGTGACATCATCGTGACCACCCTTGAGGCCACGCCGCCCGAGAAGTTTTCAAATCCAAATGTGCCCAAGTTTTTAAATTGAAACTAGAGGACTTTTGCGTGTTCTATTAGCTCTCTAGCACAGCCGTTTGGTGAGTTATGTCTGAAAACGTCCGAAACAGTTCGAGTGTTTTGAACGTTTTAGTGGCTCGCACGGGTTTAAGGGTTGGTCAGTCCATTACTGCATAAGAACACGCTAACCCAATTAGCGAGAAATGAAAACGTCGCACAGTGTCAGAGAATCTTTCCTGTTTTTAAATCCTATACCGCCTTAAGAACCTCACCAAATAAAGAAACAAAGGCAGAAATATCGCTGATGTCGTTGATCGATTCAGCATGATACGTGAAACATCGACGACCATATATTTCAACATTTGAAAGCCGTATAGCAACTATGAGTGGGATTAATACTGTTGTTTGTTTTTTCGAAGCATCGCTGGTGCAAGTTACCTCTACGAAGTATGAAGTGTTTCGTAAATATAGCATTGTAACTACCGCTTTCATACGCTTGATATTCATTAAGCACGAGAGCGCTTTTATGTTGAACAGCATGTAGCAACATGGAAGCACCAGAAAGGTATTGAAAAAATAAATATTTTTGATTGGTCATATAAAGTCGTATTTTGTGAAAAGATGAAGTCATACCATCAAGTTTTTAGGTCATACAAAATGGCCCTAATAATAACTCACAGATAAGGAAATATTTCGGCATGTTAAGTTAACAATGCAACAGCACACTTCGCAGTAGAGTTCCTCATTAGGTACAGCTGTAAACTCCTTAAAATATTTTCTAATCGCTTTGATCTTTGTAGTGTTGACGTGTCTCTCACTCTGTAACACACAAGCACGAGCTGTGAATCTGACAATTTTATCTTTTAACAATTTTATCACTAGACAATCTGACAATTTTATCAAATTTTATCACTAGACAATTTTATCTTTAGCATTGTGACTTCTGTTCCTAACTTCGCAAAATGACAGATGACACACATCTTCGTCAAAAGAGAATCAGAAGTAGATACAGCAGTGGAACAAAGTGTGGTGTGTCACAAAATGCTATATGATGTCATATACTAGATTATCTAAGTGCTTTTAAAAGAACGACAGATTTTCTAATACGTTCGCTGTGCAGTAGGTTTATCACACTGTTTAGGAAACATGCTGATGGCCAGTGGCACAACTGATGGGGAGCAGGGGTGCGTGCCGCCCCTTGGCAGGCTAAATGCAAAAAGGGCCCCCTGTTCTCTTGCATTTCGGTATTTAGCATTCTTTAGATTTTTGGTAGGTTTTTGTTTTTAGCTTTTTCCAAAGGTTTCTCGTAGTGTTCTTCAGTGATCTCAGGTGTTAGTACAGACGAATCCAGTTAATCGCATAACCAATTTGCCAAGACTTTTGTGTATGTTTAAGTGGAATATGGCATTATCCGTATCAGACAAATATCCGTAAGTCTACCGTTTAGCGACACAGGGGGTTCAAAATTCAGTCCCGTCGCCACAGGGAGACTTTTGTTGGAGTAATCCTCAAAACAAAACTTCAAACCCCAAACTGAAATGTGAAACACTAGAAATTAGTGCAGTTTTTATAAATCCGTCTTCTGTTTTGTCCTGCAATTTATAGACAGAGCAGTGCCTGCCGCTGTTACCTGGAATAACATAGTCTGATCATTTAGGTACATTTGTGAGGTAATATTTGAGGCTTGAGAGTAAAACATCACCATTCATTCCTTGGAGTAATGAACTTGATATTCCCGAAGCGCAGAAAAGAATATGACTATGGCCCTAGTCAATATTTTACTTTACATTTTCCTTGAAATGTCACGTTTGGACCGAGCTCGTACGTTGTGGATCTAAAATGATCGTAAATACTAATTTTATGAGATATTATTGTGACTTTCATAGTGAATCCCAACTTTATTTACAGGTCAGAAATCTCCACAAAGTCAGGCTAGGACGTAAAATGCCTCCACTCTTCATCTCGGTTCAAAACAATGGAGTCACCAGAGCCTATTTCCACTAGCTTGAACAGCTAGCGAAGAGTTTACTAATAGTCAAATTAGAACACGGAAAAGCCCTTGGCACCCCTGGATTTTCAAATTTGATATTTTCCTAACATTTTTCTAAAAAAAATGTTTTACTCTTATTATCGAGTTGGTAAAATAAAATTTCACCACTGGTGGCCCCGCTGGAGAAATCTACCATTACTCTCCTTGGTAAATTTCTTTCGACGCTCAAAAACGACATAATTCTAGAATAAAACCTTATGATTCCAGCATTGTAACTTTGTACTTGTAGCATTGTCAGTTTTGGAAACCCGAGTCTAACCTCTAAATGTCTCACAAGGCAGTAGTTACTGCCCAACATACGATATTTCCGGCACTGGGTAATAAATCTAGATTGAATATGGAATGAGGATGCGTTTATGAACGCCAAACTAAATTTACTTGTGAAATGAATTGTGACTGACTTACTGTTGCAATTAATTTTTGTGGCTTACAACTATGGTTAATACGTGTTTCTCAATTGAAAATATGAAAAGGTAGAAGAAAACTTGTAGTAGTAGGAGGATCCTACTATACTAGCAAACATAACCACCGGCTAATTCGTGGATTAAAGATATTTTCTGGGCAAGAAGTCTCTCTAATCAGTGCCTACCCCTAAAATTTTATTTTTTGAAAACCGACTTACTTTATTGCTAAAATTTAACAAATTATGATGATCACTCAGAAAACCTCAGTTTCTCAGGGATCATTAACTGCCTCTATGTGGTAAGATACCAACCACAAATGATAGAGAAAGGCTTTTAGTTTTCTATTTATGTCAATTTTAAGGTCATTTTTTGCGTAAGAACAATCATACGCTGGGCATTAATGAGTCAATCAGGCCTGTGCTGCAAAGTGGTGAATGGTTTGTTGCGACTGTTCAATACAGGCCCATAACCAGCCTGGGACACCAGGGGGGGAAGAGTTTTCTGAAAAGGGCCCATTTTTTTAGAACTATGTCAAACACATTTTCTAGTGGGGGCAAAATTTTCTTCAGTGGGAGCTTCACCACTGTGCTCACTAGTTACGGGCCTGGTGCAATATTTTTGTGTTTGTGTTGCAGTTTCGAGGTGTTAGACACCGTTTTGTGAAGAAATTCCGTTTGGAGTGCACTCCAACTTTCTTTCTAATTTTCAAAAGGGGATTGAAAAGTAACCATCCGTGCACAGTTTTTACTTTGTTTTACATGTCCATTTTCTTTCAAAGGATGTTTTCCTGTGCCCATCACAAATGGTTGTGTATATTTCAAAGATTTAAATTATTTGTTTCTTCATATCTTACGATGCTACAAAATTATTGACACAGTTTGGTCTGCAGTAATCCAAAGAACGTTTCTTGTCAGATATAGTCGGAACGGCAATAGAAAGATGCCACAGCTAATAAAATGGAAATATCTAGGATAAAGAAGCCTTTGCCAAATTAACAAATGTTTTGTGAGACAAATCAAGGCCTTGAAGGTTAGAGTGACAATTTATTCATCTGGGGATGGAGTAGCTGTTGAATCATTTGATATCAATTCGTCAGAAAGCGATTCATGTGAAGGCTTCTTTGCGCAGCAGGGTTTATCAACCACAGGCTGCTCCTCATCATCTCCGAGTTTTGCAAGGTTGATATCAGAGTCGGTTGTTCTATACTTTGTGAAAAAGCTATTGACGACAGTCGGATGATTTCGAGTTTTCTTCATCGGAACAAGACCCGGGGGCCATTCATCGCTTTCCAACTCTTCACTAGAACTCTGAATGAAAAAAATGCTTGCACATGTTTACATTGATAAGTTACGAAAAAGAAACAAAACCTTTTCCAAATTTTATAAAAGCGGTATGTTAGTTTCACATGAAAGTAACCAACACAGTGCACGAGCCTATTTTGCTTTGCTTGTGCTTTTTGACATATAAGCAGAATTATTCCGAAAAGTGTTTAAGTTTCAAAAGTTGTTTTCTTGATGTATCTTTAACGCTTTTTTTTAACACTTTAGGAAATCTTCTTCTTGAATAAAACTCCAGGGAGGCTGGAGATCTTTGCAGAGGCGGCAAAAATCATCAACAAATAATTCCTGAATGGTAGAATTGCACATTGCACACCCAAAATGAGCAAACGTAAAACAGGTAAAAAATTTCTATTCGCACATGCAGAACTACCATGAGGTATTGTAGCTTAGGTTGATATATTGTGGTTCAGTCAGGGGTGCTAAAATAATTCCATTACTTTCTCACAGCTAGGTCAGTAGGAAAAATGTTTAGTGGAGTTCATGTGATGATTACTTTTCTTAATACTTTTTTATCACGGTGTTTTGCCATTCCAACAGTTCGTGGTGATCATGATAGATGAAATTATAGATGGTGTTATAAGTTTCGTACCTTTTCAAAATTTTCTTTAACAACGCAACTTTGATACACGTCAAAACTCTAGCAAAAAAGGGTTAAAAGAACTAAAAACGATTCAGTAAATTTTTCAAATGTTTTGGCTCTGTGCAGAATGTAAGTCTATAAGAATACGAAATTGTTATTAGATTCATGCAAGCATAAACTTCAGTTCATTCCAGAACTTGTACATTCGATTTGTTTTCCATAAATTTCAGTACAAAGACTTTTTTCAAAAATGTTTAACGAATTTGATTAGATTGCTATCATAGTGAATAATTCAAAAAACTCAACCTTTAGTTTAGTGACAGCCATAATGTACTCTGTTGCTTTGTGCTGATTTTGAAGAAGCTCCGCCGGAAACGTCTTTGCATTATCTTCACTAAGTCCTGGTCAACGAACTTATAAACTCTTCTCAAAACTATGTCATCAAAAAGATCTGGGTTTAGATTAAGAGTTATGATGCCTGTATCTTTCTTTCTCAAATTTTGCATGAAATCTGCTTGAGGCTGGATTTGAAGTTTAAAGAAATAAGAATATGGTCTAGTCTATGAATCTCGAATTATTTTTATGAAGTGAATGTATTCGCTGTAGGCAAACTTCACGTTTGAACACAAACCTATGAAATATATAAAGATTTTGTTATAAATTTTGAGTATTTTTACAAAAAATCCGGGTTGCATTAATTTATTTTTCTTACCAATAATTCGTGCTGAATGCCTTTAAAAGCTACAACAGTTGATTTATTGATAAGAAGTTCTGGAAAAAGCACGTTAACAGAGCTAATCAAGTTAACAGTAAGGAAAACCATCTTTACGATGTGAACCAACCTGTACTTTTCGTGCGCTAGCACTTAAATCATGAAAAAATTGTGTCAAATGAAAACTAAAAATTGAAAATCTATCTGAAAATTTTAAACGTTTTTAACATTGATAGACGCTCACGTTTTCGAGCTCACGAGCTTACGTGAGCATTGACGCTAATGTCTTTGGACCAGCTCGGCTTTTGTATCTTCAGAGAAATTAGAAACATGTTTCCGGTAACGAGCACAAGCTTTCGCTTGGCAGGATGAAAATAGCTGAAAATCAAACAATAAATAAGACTAGTTTCTTACATCTCCAGGTGCAGCAACCTCTTTTGAGTCCGATGGTCGCGCGAATACATTCCGCGGAAGTCCGAAATTGAAATAGATCAAACCCCACAGTACCATGCACTCGATGCCAGCTGAAAAGTAGTTTCATCTTAAAATCGTGGCAACAAGAGACCATGCGTTATGGTTGCTTTGACGTCAGGCTAAAGCACAAACTACGCGCTGTGGACAGACCATTAATAAATTGCGAAAACGCAGAAACGACTTTGTGGTATAGTTACAGCAAATATAACATGCACGTGTCAGTGGCGTAGCCAGCCAAAAATTTGTGGGGGGGAAAATATTTGATTTTAGGCGAATAACACTATTTTGTTCGGAAAATCGTCTCTCAAAGCACAAAATGACTATATATTCCACATCCCTTTGCCCCCCCCCTGGCTACGCTTACGGTACGTGCACCTATATGTTGAAAATCAACCTCTCTTACCAATCACGATCAGGAGTATGGCCAAACCCATGTAGTTAAACTTCCTCGGAGGATGAATGCCTTGATACTGCGTGTTCACGAACACCAATTTTGTTCCTTGAAAAATGAGAACCAAAACTTAAGATTGCGTAAATGCTTTGGCAGCTAAGAAAATATGAATATCTAACGTCTTTCCCTGTGATATGATGGAGTGTAGAAACTGGGTCTTGTTCGCCGTTGGACCTTGTAAAGAAAAGGCCCACGATTTGGCAAATACATTACTAATTAAAGCTGACAAGTGACAACCATTTTATTTCAATGAATTTCTTCGAAATTTGAACAAAATCATGCCGCAGGACAGAGCATCCTGTTGCAACATGTGCTTTGCATCGCAATTTGGTTATCAAAAATCTTCAGGCCTCGAGTGGCAGTTTTAAATGATCAGGTCTTGGCTTTTCAGGCATTCTCGATCTTGAAATTTTACACAAGTTTCGGCAGAAGTGTCTGCATTCTTAACAACAACTTTGCTTTTTCCACAAAAATATAAAGTAATTAATGACAGTGTACGGAATTCATCTTGTCACAGGACGACAAATGCAAGATTGTAAGCTTCAATTTATTGCAAAAATGATTTACCAATTAAAAATTCTTAAAACGTGTTGCACCGTAAGGTACTGTATACGTTTTACTGTTCGAAATAAACAAAGAACAGTTTCTGTATACAGTAAACCTAATCCGGATTCCGTTGATCCGGATCTTCGCCAAAACCGGACAAAGCTGGTGGTACAAATGATTTCTAACGTTTTTTTAATCGTCCGTCCGTTTATGGGGATTTTTTAATCTGGATCTTCGCCAATACCGGATAAAATCTGCTTATTTCACATCTCGTAATCCGGATTTTTTAGTGAAGTAAGTGTACTACCTGATCTCTAGGAGAGATTCGGCAGCTTTCAGACGCAACACAAGCTTCCTCACGATCATCAACGAGCGTATAGAACTAAGATAGCAACGCCCGCAACAGAGAGCAAAATCCGATTAATCGTAGATAAGATTATTACGTCACTTACGTGCATAGCATTTTGTCTTGAACATAATGCTCAACGCGCCCCCACACCACAGTTACAGTCTATTCATCAGTGTTGTGTGTGCGTGTGTAGAGCATTATCCCATTATCCCTGAGTGTTTTGTGCTCGGTAAGATGTCTGGAAGGCATTACCTTCCAAATAGAGTGACTGCTTATGGACCAGTTACAGAAATATCGGCGCCAGTCCAAAATCTCAGATTTCTTCGCAGCCATGTAATCTATAATTATGAACTTAAGATTGTTCATAACTGCCTAGATATGGCGGTTGCTAGTCTGATGTACCATTGCAAATACATCAATAAATTCATTTTGGTTCTGCGGAAGTCTGCTGTAGGGTCGTAAATGTGTTCAATTTAGGTGATTTTCACCTAAATTGTCAATACTTAGATGACGTCAGGTTAGAAACCACCATCTTCGGTTAATCAGGTCTTCGCCTAAACCGGATAAAATCGTCGGTCAAATTGAATCCGGATTAACCGAGGTTTACTGTGGTTTGCATTTTTCCAATCTTACATGGTCAACATGCAAGGAATACTTGCGAAATGAGCTTTATCACCATAATTCATCTTTTTCGTCTCTTGAAACATACAGTAGTCTTTGCAGTTCTTCTTTGTCGTTTGAGCCAGTTGTTACTATCCACTGCTTGGCCGCATTAGATCTTGTAGCAGGTTAAGTTAAAAATAACAAGTTCTATTTTCATCATAAAAATATTTTGTATTCTGGGCTAATGGAGCAATGCTCTTTTAAAAAATCGCGTATGAAATGCAAATCAACGGAAACACCAGTTATGTAGAATTGTCACGTAATTTTCTCAGGTACAAACAAAGGCCAACATTTTCTTAAGCGTGTCTTCTATACCCGTTTCATCAACTTTTTCTTTTAATTTTGAATCCTTGTATAAATTTTGTTTTAAGTCATTTTTTTTCGAATTAATGTTTTGAATTGTGCAACAATTTGTGGTAAAAAAATTGATACTTTCACCAAATGTATTAGATGGTGCTTATTCAAATTAAAAAAGAAAATAGTTTGATTCCAAATGTTTATGAAAAGTTGGTAGCTTTGCCATCACAACACCTGTATTTTGATACATCCGCAAAAACCGCAATCAAGCCTTACCATCTTGAAATCCCGAGAAAGCATCGAAATAGTGATTATGTTGGAGCAGTCATTAGCAATACAAATTGTGAAACAGGTACTTGCAGTTGATATTGCTTCACAAATAAGGCTTGATTGCGGTTTTTTTCCTCGTGCAAACAAAGTGACGATCATAAATTTACTAACAACATTATATGAAATTAAAGTTTTCTATTCTATATTAATGCAAACGCAACTCTGAAACAATAAGGACATGGAACGGCATAAACATTTGTTCGTTGTCTTGACGCAGACAATGAAAGCAGTACTTTTCAAAATGTCTCTATTGATATTTGAACCTGTAGTTTTTGATCGTTGCTGCATCCACAAACATGATATTTTCCAAAACGTTTTTTTTCAAATGTCACAATTTCCTGCAAATGTCCTTGTTCAATGTTGTTAGATGTTTCAAGACGAAATGTTTTCAGTGTGATGTTAACTACACCTGTCAAGACGTCCAACCGGAAGTAAAGACAATTTAAGCTATACTAACAACCATAAGTGTACGGGAGTGCATGTTTTTGGGAATGCGAAAACTTTTTGCCCAAATTTGATCTTGTTTTTCCCAAGCAACATGTAAACAGCAAGTCTTTTAATGTTAAGACCAAAACGTACCATTGTAAACAAATCAAGGTGTCTGCATGCCTAATTACCAATTATCGAGTTTAAAGCCGTACGCTCTCAACTAGCAGTCAATATTCTGCATAACCACATGTGAACAATGGGTATACTTATTGTGTTGAAAAAGTTAGCTAATTACAATAAAATCCCCCCCAAAATTGCTGTTCAAGCAACCACGTGTGGAAGGTGTTTTTCAGCACCTTAATTTTCAAGCTTTTATATACGTTCTAAATTTATTTTTCCAACACGATCATCCTAGTTGCTAAGATCTGTTCTTCTCCAGCATAGATGTGTGCATTAGTGTTACCACAATTACAATCATTCTGGAAAAGGAGTAAAATGTCGGGTTACGCAAATAGGTGAAGTCTCAAGTAAGGAGAAGGAAAAGAGGCAATTTACTAAATAGCGTATAGCTTAGCCTTCCACATTAGGCAATGTTCACTGCAATGTGGTGTACTTAAAATACTACAACTTACTGTACGTTCACAGCTTCAAAAGTGACATCATGAAAACCAAAAACCCACTCCCGTTTAGACGGTTAAATGTGCACTGAACACAGCAAACTAAAAAAATACAGCAATATGGGACTGATACACGCGAATACTGCAGCCTATGCGAGCCTATACGTATGATCAGTTACCAAGGAATGCGTAAAACGGAACATTTCCAATGACAAATGACTTATTACCTCAACAAGAATATTTTATAAAAATAGCAGTGCTTCACTGTAAGGTATTAATGAATTATGCAGTGTAATAGATAGAGCAGTTGCTCGTGTTCATTAAAAGTTCACTTTGCAGCACTAAATCGAAACATTAAACTTTGGCAGGATGCAGCATATGAAATTCATAGCATGAAACAAAAGGAAAATATCAAAACCTAAACAGTATAAAATCACAGCTACCAGGCAACATATTACCATTGCAGTTACGTGGTTAATTTTGTTCATGAATACTTAGTGGATACAGATTCACACTTGCAAATCTCACAGAGTCCAGCAAGTTTGAAACAAGAAAACTTCACAGTATTATATCACAGCTACACCACATTGATAACACTATCATAAAACATTTTGCAACTACAGCTACATTTTAGTTGTAGGCCTACACTTTACAGCATCAACAATTTGAGGTTTACAAAAACTAGGGTTAGTTGGAATGGCGGGTTACGACTACATGTTCCAAATTGTGAAATGTTTTTAACTCTAAATGAGGTTGTCTCAATTGGCCCAAGTTTGTTTTGACTGTTGTAATTTGCCCAAATATTTATAATATATGCAAATCTGAATGAAACCCTTCCAATTTGCCCAGATGGTTCCAATTGCACCCATGTTTGAATGAAGTTGTTCAATTACCCAAATTTGATTGAGAGTGTTGAAATTTGCCCAAATGTTTCTAATTCTATGCAAATTTAATTGAAGCCGTTGTTTACTACCCAAATGGGAACAAAGCTGTTTGAAGTTTCCCAAAACTGCATGAAGCTGTGTTAAGTCACCCTACATTGAATGAAATGTTCCACTTTGCCCAAATTTGAATGGAGCTATTGCCGTTTGGCCAGAGTTAATTTAGTCTGTTGGAATTTACCCAAACTTTTCCAATTTATGGAAATATTTCTAACTTCAATCAAAATTGAATGAAGTTGTCCCATATTGCTCAAATTTCATTGAGTTTGTTAAAATTTACTCAAATCATTCTGATTTCATTCAAATTTGACTTAAGCTCTTATAGTTCACCCAGACATTTCTAAATGTACTAATGGTCAATTGAGTTATTCTATACAGCCCAGCTTTAAACAAGACTGTTTGAAGTTACTCATAACTGAATGAAGCAGTTGCAAATTGGCAAAAGTGATTTGACTGATGGACTTCACCCAAATGTTTCCAATACAACTGAATGTTTTTATTTTCACCTAAATTTGAATGAAACTTTTCTCATTTGCCTAAATTCAATTGAAGCTGTTGGACCATACCCAAATGCTCCTAATTCACGCAGATGTTTCCAAATTTACCCAAAACTTGAATGAAGGTTTTTAGTTGGCCCAAATTTGATAACAGCTGTTGCAATTACCACATGGTTCCAATTCATTCAAGGGCAGTTTCTATTTTATCATCGGAAGCAAAAAGAATGGCAAAATAGTCTCAGATTGTTTTGCCGTTTTGGCCTTTACTTCGCCGTTGATTTGGCCATGGGTTGGCTATTATTTTGCCTTAGTTGGGAAAATAGACACCACCTCACTTACATGTGAATGTAGCTGTATATTTTGCTCAAATTTTTTGAGATTTTTTGCCCGAATAATGGTCAATTTTTCAGCGTTGGGTATGTGACCGCATCCCCTGCATCCCCATGCCGTGCGCTTATGTTAACAACCTTGTTCGCAATGTAGTCACTCTGGGCTTGTTTCGAAAAAAGTCGGAAACGGTTTTCACCAGTGTTCCTTCTATGAAAATTTTACACTGAGGAAATGTTTGTTCTAGTGCACATGCAATTACGCAGCTATTTAGACACACAAAGAGTGAAACATTCCAAGCGTTACAAGGCTATAAGGTATACATATGATATAAAATTTGGAATGTTGCAGTTGCAAGTGCCCGAGAATTTCACTGCGCGAGTGGTCTGGTGGCATTGCGCATCTCAGACGGAACATTGGTTAAGACTTGCATAAGTTACGGAATCTTCTAATACAAAAGAAATTTATCACATGGGGTAACCTTCGCTTTTGAGCTTTCTTCTCACAGTATAAATTGGGATCAATGCACGAGTTCTTACTTGTCACGATTTTGATGCTGGTTACAATGATCGTCTTTACTATTGGTGTGGTCGTCGTCAATTTCGTTCTTGTAGGCAGTGGAGGGGTTGACGGCAGGACTGGGAACGTTGGTGGCATGGTTGCGACAGTGATATTTTTGATTCCAAGATCGACCTGGCGAAATAAAAAAAAGCATTGTTCACTAAATTTTGAGAGGCAAAACTTCACGTAAAATATGTCACACAAAATTAGAAAACAACGTCAAATTAAACGTGCAAGTCTACTTTTCATTGCAGTTTAAAGCTGTAATGTGATGGACACCGCTCTACAAATACAATGTGACTCCATCCTTTGCAACAAAAAATTTCAACGTGTTTGGAGGTACACGTCAGTAGTGATGAAATTTTACGACAGAATAACATTTGCATGAAGGTATTTTTCAATATATTTCCAAGCGGTGCATGAAAATATATATATTTGGTATCTAGCACGCATGGGCGTCCCCGGGGGGGGAACGGACATTTGCCACCCCTGGAAATTGGGTCTAAGAAACAAAGTGTTTTAGAAAACCTGAAATCATAAGCTTAATATCGATGGATTGATTTACTTCTTGCACTGAGAGTTTAATTGCCGGTATGACACTCACACTGCAAAAGAGCCAGGTTTACTCTGCTGGTGTCATGCATGCAGTGATGAGCTTGCAGTTCCCTCAAGTCCACTCTTTTTCCAGCAGAGGCAGGTTGCGAAACTGGCAAGCGGATTTTTTATTGTTGGTCTTTATTGTGTAACAATAACATGGCAACATATCTTCAAAGCTTCACTTCAAATATTTGTGGAAGGCGTTTCGCCACATGTGACTGTTGAACGCAAACGTCTTGACAGGTAATGCACCAAAACATTGATTCAAGGGCGGATCCGGCCCGGTAAGCTTAGGGGGGAAGATTTCAGTAATATTTGGTAGTCAAGTCTCATAACGGCTTCCCTACTGTAAGAGGGTTGAAGTGTCCTTCATAATACTACTTTTACAAAACTATAGAAGACAAAATGACCGTATATCGCGAATGCTGTTTTCCGAATTGCAAAAATCCTGGTGAATACCGTTACTTTCATAGGTTTTAAGGGGGAGATCGCCACCCTCTGGATCCGCCCCTGCATTGACTACTGGTAGTGGAATGGCACGTAGTTTTGTACTGTGTGAAAAAAGCATGGGTGAATATGTAGCAATGCTTCCGCAAATTTGAAAACTCCATTGTTAGTGTGAGACTGTTAGTGTGAACAATGTGCCTCTACTGAGTGAATAGCTTAATTAAATTGCTCTTATGCAGGCTTCTTTTCACCAGTTTCAGCGTAACAATAGAGAATGGGTGGCCAACTTGTCCTCGACTGGGATCGACCAGAAAAATTCTTGTTAACTGATAACTCGCGATCGACCGGTCGGTAATAAGTCTCAAGTACAAAATGCCGAAGTTGAGCATCGCACGTGCAAATACAGTGTACCATGGCCTCAGTAAGTGATGCACAGATAGAAGGCAAAGTGTCTGTTACGCCGAAATCATGATTGTTACGCAATAATATGATAACATATCACAACACCTTCGCGGCATCTACCTTGCTAGCCCATGGTCATTGGTCAACCATCGCAAGAGGTACTAAAAATGTACGTGACCAACCAATCCATGGATTATTTTTATGTACTCTCTGGAATATACATTGAAAGTGTTCTTTAGAGGTATCGTGTCAATTCATGGCAAATCAGGCGGGATCGACCAACTGACACTCGACAATCGACCGGTCGATCGCGATCGACTTACTGGCCACCCTTGCTATAGAGCAGCGCTTTTCAAACGTTTTTATGTTACGGCACACTAATGCATTCTGAATTTGGCTGCGGCAAACATACTTTATGAAATCGAAACCTACTTTTCACCAACCTTGCGAAAACCTACTTTTCACAAGATTTACAGCATGAGGTTTTGTCAAAACATAAAACTTTTGCGGCACGCTTCAGCCTCTTCGGCGGCACACCAGTGTGCCGCGGCGCACAGTTTGGGAAACACTGCGTATAGAGATTTGAGCCAGGGTAGAAACTTAGCTGAAACTAACTAAGATAAAATTTGCAAGGAGCAAGGTTTTAGGTGAATTTATTTTTGGCCAGATTTCGTTCAGCGATTACCGTTTAGAAAACTAAAACACCGAGGAAAGTTTGAAAAGAAGGTAAAACATAGCTACGACGAAGAACGAAGTAGTGCCAATCCACAAATGTATGTCCAAAACCCAAGACCTATGTTTAAAGTTATTCGGAAAAAAACTACTGAGGA
>JGI24022J15233_10001232_pt1 | contig 20569 bp, 15 predicted proteins | sample Ectturendosymbi2_FD_15233 | JGI IMG/M metagenome (IMG submission 15233) | reverse complement strand
CGGGCTTTTGCCAATCAGCTGAAGTCGGGCGTAGTGAGGCGGCCGGTGAAACAGACACGGCCAGTTTGCGCCTAGTTAGCCGCCAGCACCTTCACACTCATCAAACCGGTAAACCATGTCTTGCTTTTGGTTTCGCCGTCAAACCATGCATTTTGCTTTTCTATGAGCAGCAGTTGTAGTTCACTGAAGCCGCGCAATCCGTTTATCGGCCATGTGTGAACGGGTTTTTGTGAATGGGATCGGATCTTTTTTATGAATGAAAGTGTGACCAGTTTAACGGTCTCTTGAAAATCATCACGCTTGCGCGTTTCAAGCCGGCGAACCGCATGTTGAGCGTGATGGGCAACGTTTCCCTTAATTAGTCTGTTATCAGCATGCGTATCATCACGCTGATGAAGCCGCTGCTTTGCTGTGTAGTTTATATTAACGCCGAGCATTTGTCAGCGTTGCGAGACGCCATTTTGTTCAGGCTGTTCAAACGCTCTTTGACTGAACGAGGAAAAGAAAAAAAGAACGTTTTGACATTTCAATATTCTGGAGTTGCGCAATGAAGTCTTGAGGTAGCCTTACCCACATTGCGTCTGTTGTAGGCTCAGGCCACAGTTCAGGTGTCGTTTGATTGAAATTCGAGTTTGTATCGCTGACTGTATAACGATGTTCAAAGTCGATAATCGCGTCTAAAGTGGTCGTGTCGCATGGGTTGCGCCTTGCCTTTTTTGTAAAGTCATTATCGCCATCCTTGTTTTTACCACAGTCCTACCCAAAGAAGCTGACTTACAGAATGGGTCTTGGCTTCTTTGCCGGCAGCCTAGCTTCTGTCGTCAACATCCCATACGATGTAGCGAAGAGCAGAATTCAAGGTCCTCAACCTGTTCCCGGCCAAATAAAGTATTACGGCGCGCATAAAGCGATTTTCACGATATACAAGGAAGAAGGGTGAGCGGCATATGTGCAGGTTCTGCTCGAGCTAACTACCAGGTTTAACTTCTCTCAGGTATCGCATTTTTAAAGCAGCAGCAGCACTGCAACTTTGACCACACGCGGATGCCGCGTTTGTTTCGTAAATCGTAGTGCGGTTGTGAAACGAAATCACTCCTTGTAAACTGTCATGTCATTAAACCGTGTGTTGCCTGGATTGATCGCGGTGCAGGCAATATCTTTACTGTTTAGGGCTGTTATTTGATTCCGTTCTTTTGCGTAACCCACGATGAACCGCGTGAGACTCGATGATGACTTGCAAGTACATGCACCGCTGTTTGGTCATGGTGATTGTATCAAGATAGTTGCACTGCTTTGAACAATCGCATTTCATCGCAGGTTCCTGGCTTTATACAAAGGTCTTCTACCGAAGCTGATGAGACTCGGTCCAGGTTTGTTGTTTCATTTTGTTTGTTTTCTATGCAGCTTCAAGCTTCGGTAGGAAATCTTCATCCGGAAAAATAAATCGGGAGTGGCTGCTGCCACTACCACCGGGTCGCCGGCTTGTTTCACTACGTTTCTGACGTTCGGCTTTGTTCGAATCGTTCAGATGGTGGATGTGCGAACTTGGGCAGTTTCACTTTTGCATTTTAACAATTTCTGTGTGTATCTATTCGTTGCATCGATTTCTGATCCATCTGCTTTCAAGAAAACACCGCACGGGAACTGGTCGATTTTATTTTTAGATGGTTGTTTTGTCGATTCATATCAGTCCAGTACGCATCTCTTTCCTGGTACAAGTTGCTTTTAACTGGTATCGCGCTTCTATTTTGTCTCCACCTTTCCAACATCAGGGTGGTTCTTATTAATTGTGTATGTGCGCGCGCGCACGCAAGCGTGTGTTCTTAGTGCTATTACTAATTGCATGAAATCTTGTTGGTTACTACAAAACCAAACCTCAAAACTTCGTTTGTTTTCTCCAGGCGGAGGCATTATGATCGTGGTTTACGATTATCTCTCCACGTACCTGGCCAGAAAATTCCCGTAAAATGGCGTTTTCCGAAGAAAACAAGGTGCGGATATGATTCGCTTGGAACTTCTCGTTGCATTGAAGATCTGCCCCGTGTTGCAACATACAATATCTTGGTTCCGGAACTATATTGAAATAATAAGGGCATCTTGATGCATACTACATCGCACAAAGCAGTCAATTATTTTCACTACATTTTGCGTCTTCCTATTCGACTCATGGGATGTAGCGGAACTGTTTACATTGGTCGCGCCCTGCTGATCGTAATTTATTTATTCTTACCTCCTGTGCAATTGTAAGCGCAATCCATGTCGGATGCACAGCTCCTCACTCGTTCGCACCGTGCATAATTACACTTATGTGCATTACTACGACGTACGTGAGAGTTGAATGTGCCAATTATTTTCAAGCAGTTTTCAGCTTTTATCGAATCTTTATGCCATAATAGTGTGTTCCTAGACGCGTGCTCATATCCAGTGAAATCGTTTGCTATTGTTCCTTGTTGTGTGTTTTTCAAATTTCTGATTAACGATCTCTGCCACGTTGATTCTCTGTCTCCCCGTGTTGCTGCTACGAAGGCAGAGCAACGTACTTTTCATACATTCGTGATTTTCCCGAAACGCAACGTGCGATCAATCAGGCGTTTCTCGCCCTAGTGTTGCCTTTTTTGTTTAATCTTTGGGAGAATATGGTGCCGTCTGTTCATTGTTGTTTACCACTGTTTGGCATCATGCCGTCCTCGACGTAACGCTTTCAATGACTGACGAGCGCGATGGTGACTTGAAAGACAAAGCAACTTTCGCCGTAGCTTTGGGTTGGGAACATTTTAAAAAGTCTCGTATGGAACAAAAGTTTTACGGGTATTTGTTTAAGTAGCCGGAAATTTCAGGCGCCAGAACAGTAGCAATAAGTTTCGACAGTTATTGAAAAAATGATGCAATCCATGACATTTCGTCACTGATTTTGGTACAGAGCCGTCGCAGTGATGTTCATCAGAAATATCGCCTTTTTTTCAGTAACTGTTGATAGAGCCCCATCTTTCACCAACAGCAAAATCTGCGGTCAGTGAAGATGCTCTTATTGGAAGTCATCCTAGTCCGTTTCTAAAACCACCATCACATGTCGCGAAAAGCGTTCCATATTTTTGCGGAATTGTGCTTTGCCATCGGCGTAACTCGATACATCTCGTTTCAGTATTTTTGTTTCGCGAGCTTGAGGGCTTGGCCTTGCCTTGATCGGTGTTGAACAACTCGGCAGTAAGAGCTTAGCGTCCTTAATGTACCGTCAAGACGCGTTAAATATAAGCATTGCCGCAGCTTTTGTGCGGCCTGTTTCGCTGCCAGCCGACCGTATCATCATGCGCCTTTTCTCTCGCGGCAAGCGGAGGGTTTGGCAAGTTCAAGTCGTCCATGTTGCCGTTTCCTGTGATCTCAAAGAAAACAGCTTTTGCGTGAGCGCGGTACGCCCGGGCACAGCGGCGTTCACGATTGATGTCGATAACAGCTCCGGTTTCATATCCTCCTCAATCGAAAGCGACTCGCATCCGAGTCGCAGCGCGTTGTTGGAAAAATGAGTTTGTCGCGAATTCAGTTGGGCAAGTTTCATTTAAGCTGAGGTCAGTACCGAAAAATGGTTGGAAATATTTGTGACTCACGAAAGCGTTTTTCGACTTTGCGCAACATGAGCTGTCAACGTCATGACCTATTCGTTCACCGCTCACGTGTTCGTTATAGCAGTAGTTGATCCGACGCTCAACGCAGCTGCGTCTTCACGCAAACCAACCGGTGGAGTTTATAATCGCTCGCCGAGCGACGCCCGGGTGTGATGGGACGTGGATTGGATCGCTGCCAACGAACGGAAAGCTTTCAGTAGCGTAGCCAGCCCGAATTTTCGGGTGGGGCCAATTATTGTTGGCTTCAAGCGAGCAACAGTATTTCGTGTGGGACACCGCCACTCGAAGCACAAAACGACAAGATGTGCTAGACATTCAGCGGGTCATGGCCCCTTTGCCCCCCTTGTCTACGCCTATGAAAACTTTCGGATCTGATCCGATTCGTTCGCAATGAAACGGTCCACTCTGCCAGGAGCGTTTAGATCTGGACATTCCTTGTAGGACTGGAAGTTGCTGCTATGATGTTAGGGACTCCAGTGCAAGCATCTCGCGTTTTCCGTGCTTGCATTCGTTTGCCAGTGTTCAGTTTTTCCAAATTTTTTGTCCCCTTTCGTCCGCAGACCTTATCTCATTGCGCGTCGCCTGATTGCTTCGAGTTTCGTTTTTCCAAATTTTTTGTCCCCTTTCGTCCGCAGACCTTATCTCATTGCGCGTCGCCTGATTGCTTCGAGTTTCGTGCTGTTCTTCATCGGCTCCACTTGACTCAGGGATCCGCTTTCAAGTATTTCGCAATTGATCCGTTTCTCCGCTGGCGACGATCGCTTTATTCTCGTTCGCGCCGCGCTGTCGTCGCCGCAACCGTCGTCAGACGTTCCGCGCGAACATCTCGCGCAAAAGCTGTCGTTGTACTTCCCGACGAAATGGAAAAAAAAGTAATTGCCGAGAAAAACTTGGCGAGTTCGCGCACCTCCTCACAAGTGGCTTCTTCCTCGAGCGCAAGTAAGAGTTGCGCAGTTAAACTGGTTTGCGCACGAATTTGTTAATGATTGACACGTCCGGAAATGTCCAGGTCAGGTGTCAAGCTGCGGGAAATACGTCAACGTTGCATCAGTTGCTCGTCATTCGACATCGTCTGTTTTGGCTGGCATTGGCCCTTTCGACACCTCCAGCTGGGACCCAAGCGAGGGTACTCCGCATAAGCTCTTGGTTCACCCATTGCATCATCGACTTGATTGACCGATATGAACTGCAGCACTGTTGCTAAATGATCGAAGTCTCGCAACTTGTTCTTAGGAAGAAACACCATTGTTTAAAGTCATCGGCTCGAACGATTTTCAATCCAACTTTGTGGCAACTGTGTGAAGTTTTTAATCACTTTCAATCGAACGGACCGCGATTGCCCTTTGGGGATGAGTGCTCCAAGTCGGTGTACGGTGTCTGTGTGCTTTGCCTTTGCGCTCAAAATCTAACTTGTAGTGTGCAATGGTGAAAAGTTCATTAAAAGAGAACAGAAAATAATCCCTGGCGTGTTTGGCTGAAAAGTGTCACTGGCTTTCAGCGTTAACAGCGCGGACTGGATCTGTTCTGCACTTTTATCGCAAGTGCGGAAAAACAAAGCGTTTGTGATCAGCGGAGACTTTGACAACAGCTGTGCAACTTCTCGCCTACTTGTGATGCGCGCCAAACCACTCAACCACCCAAATGCATGCAGTTTTTTCTCCTTGCTTGAGGTTTCGCGTTCAGCCTTCCATGCCTTTGGATGACGTTTGCTTACAGACAAGCGGTTCGCTCTGTGTTGAGATGAGTTGAGCTACGAAGTTCCGTGCCAATTGTTGTGACTTCGTCAAAAAGCATCCTAAGCTTCCAGAATAAAATAACAGAAAATTCCTTGCACAAAAAGATGTACATTTTGCACAAATCCTTCGGAATTGGGAAATATAATTTATCAGAAAGTGGTAGGCTACTTGGGTGAATCAAACGTGTAGCAGCTGAAAGAAACGACTTGCTGCTGGTCAACCAGCTATGCACTACTAGGTCAAAAATTTGCTTTTGTTAAGAGCATTAGCTGGTTATATTTGCCGCATCAAAGGAGAAGTGTGTATCCATTAATGGAAAGCAAACATATTTGAACGTTACTGGGAACATATACTTGCTAAACCAGTGGACTTAACTGGGGTGGCGCCCCTCGCCATTGGGCGCGAGCCCTGAAACGCTGTACAGCATGGAAAGTTTGATCAAGAAATTTACCAAGAATACATTTGCTTTTGCAACTTATTTGAAGTCAGGGGGGCTTGAAACATAGGACAATTACTTAAGGGAGGCGTGTGTTAACTAAACGATCTTCGAGTGTGAAAAACGTTGAAAGAAAGGTTAAGTCGAAAAGAGTGAAGGAGCAACGAGATCATTCAAACAGATCCATCTCCTGTCATTTTTGTAGGGTGTTGTTACGTAACGCGCGGTTCGATACCTGGTAATCCACTAGGTAGAAACTATGTGACAGACTCCGTATGCGGATTGGCTGACTTAAGTAGGAGACTGCTCCGCCGAAGATGTTTGGTCAATGGTGTGTTACAGACAACCCGACGAACCTTTGCTGACTCGAACAAAATGCTCGGCGTTGCTATTTACTATTCACCTACAAAGCCTCGAGTCTTGATCGTGACTAAGTGGGCAGAGTGAGGATCTGGGTCAAGGTGAATTGATAAACAGAAAGCCTTGTTGTTGTAGAGACTTAGCAGCTTCGGGTTATTGTTGACATGCGCGACTCGGTAGCTTCCTGGATTGTGGCGCACGGAGCTGGTTTCGAACTTCTCAGCTACTTACACACATAGAGCGACTGACGTGTTGCTGTTCGCTGGGTGACTGCTTATGGCAGTCGTGTTTTTATCCAGTTGACGTGCAAGGAAACGATGTATCCTGGTTACACTGATTCATTTTATTAAAGAGATCGAGCTGTACGACTCCGCCAATCAATTTTTAAGAGAAAAACTTTTTATTTTTTCGAAAAAATGGCTTTGCATGCACAACAAAATGAAACAAAAAGGCAGGACGAATATCAGATTTTTAACAAATATCCCTAGCGGAATACACTGAGTTAGTCGTTGGGGACAAAACAAATTAGTTGTTAGACATTGCTTGAGAAACAACAGTACACTGAAAAAATATCGAAGTAAGTGAAACGGCTACTACATTCGCACTGCATTTACCGCAGCAAACAACGATGTATATCTTTCTTGGAATTTTTCTTCACGGTAGAATCGCAACTACGATAAAAATAAAACTCTGTTTTTTGTCTCTGAAGGAAACCATTTGGTTATGGCTTGATACGCTTGCCGAAATAGCACCGCTATCACACGACGCTAGTATCTGACAGGCGAAAATTTCGAAGGTTATCCTGATGTCAGCAGCTCGAGATAATTTGTATGGTGCGATGGAAAAAGATAACATTGCGTAGCGTTTCTTTCTACGGATAAAAACAAAGTCAAATTGGCGGCTTGATATTGACTTTTTGTTTAAGGACAATATCATACAATCGAAATACAAAAAATTTCTTCTTGGCCAGTCGATTTTTTTCGTGGCTTTCATATCACGCATATTTTTCAAACAAAAATATCAAAAGTAGGCAAGGATACTGCCTGATTGAAGGCAATAATTGTGATGCTAGAGACCTGATTGTGAGTTGTGACCTTTTCTAAGAGCTTCTTTAACATTTAGAAAACGTCATCGCGAAGTATCATCAGTCATTTGATCGATTTTAAACAAGCATAAGGAACGAAATGCAAAACGTCATTTTAGGCAGTTTGAAGCTAGTAGAGTATATGGCGAATTGGTACTAAAAATATGCTCTATTTTAGAGGCAGCTCTTATTCTAGGTGCTGCATATCAAAACTAGTTGCGATTTAGGCTGACGCTGGAAATAAATGCTCGGTCGCGCTGTACACCCCTTTGCTCCAGCCAGCGGTGATGTTTCAAGTCATGCTAAGCATTTGACGACTACTTTTATGCTGTTGATTTTCAGTACCGACGCACAATTAAAATACAACGTAAAATATGCAAATATCAATACAAAGGTGTGATCCAAGTAAAATTCTTCGTAGTATACATTTTCCAAAAGTTCTTATTTGTACATCGGATCATTCCACGCTTTTGTCTGCGTATAGTGAAGAGCAAGCTAGTAGAAAATTTCATTTCGTTCAAATGACTAACTTTCCTTGAAACAGTAGTCTTGCCAGTCAACTGTTTTTCAAAATAACATTTTAAATTTTTTTGTTGGGTCTGGACCGCTGTAACAAATAAGTTTTATTTTAAGGATGATGTTCAGTTCTAAATGTGAAGCCTGGGGTTCATGCAAGGAAACGTATCAAAAGAATAAAAAATGGAAATTGAAATCGTGTAGGCAATAACTTCCTGATGACTTAAATTTCGGTTTTTGGACTGAATTTAATTGTTTTTTCTGGTGAAAACTGTAGCTTTTTTGCTTTCTTGACTCCTGTCCGGTTTAATTCATGCTGATTTTGCTGATTTTTTCACTTCCAAGACAGCATAAACCTCCCACCAAATCTTCCAACTAGGAGTTATCACACTAGGAAGGGCTCTTGCACAAGCGTGTAAAAATTTGTAAACTGATATTTAAGCTACTCTTGATTTAAACATAAATTGACAAATATTTTCTCGTTAGTTGCCAGTGCCACATTTCCCGAATGCCAAGGGCTTTTCTGTGGTTTGACCAAACTACCAAACCCATATTAGAGTGGCAGTGTAGGAAGTAAATGTATATGAACAGCCTGGTCTTTTCTTGAAATTATTTCATATGGAATCAACTTCAAGTCCTATGAGTTTTGAGCGAGTGCTTATCGATTTTCTATGTTGAAACATTTTCAGTCGAGGCTGACAACTTGCTGCTCCCACGTAGACTGGCTGCAAGCAGCCGTGACGCAGCTTTGCATCATTGGAAATGGAGTTCTTTGTGCAATTCAAGCAGTAGCTGGCTCCGTATGACCGTTCCTTCGCACACCGGCTTTGCGGTCGGTCGTTGCTTTTAACTCTGCGCGAAAAACATATCTTTCAGTTGTTTTGCTATGCTTAACTTGTCGTTGCGTGACCCAGCTGCCAAATGAATGTTGAGCATAAAATCTTTTCGAATTTATGGTCAAGTTCATAATACTGAACAGTTTAAATTCCACCTGATCTCAAGTAAAATTGCGTTACAAAAGTTTGCATGTTGTTAATAGTTATGCTGCTTTACGTCCGCATGCAAAACACGAAAAGTTAACGTTATTCATTTCTATGAATTTTGACAAGAGTTTAAGATACAACGGTTCAACAACGAACTAGCACAAATTTATGCATGGTCCCCTATTTTCAAAATTGATCTTTGAACACTATTTTTATCAATTTGAGCCGATATTTATTTATTTTTATTTGAAAACCTTATTCCCCTAAATTTGGTAAGATGTCAGTTAACTTTTGTTGTAGTGCTTATCTCACCTTACAATGTCCTGAACAACAGAAAATTAACAGAAATAACAATAGCAACAATACATTTATTTTTTATTTTATAGCAAATCGGTTGTATGCCTTCGTACATGATCAAGCCAGATATTAATGACAGTCACGTTCAGGCTACAGAACCTGGTATATCAACCCCACATCATCAATTTCAGGTCAAAATGAAGCAACCCGGGTGCTTTGTGTAGCATGTGCCCTACAAAGAAATTCAAGTACGTTCCTATACTGCAGACGCCAAACGAATTCAGTGATTATCAATGCTATACAAACGGCAGCCTAGGCAGTTAATTTTGCGTTAATTCGTTCATCATCTTTCACGGTAACTATCCGTGCATTAATCGTTTTTGCGGTAGAACTCCAACAGCAATTGCATTGGTACAGACAAATGTGGCTGCATTAATTAAATTTGAATTCAAGTGCCCAGTTGTGTAATCAAGAACGTAAATATAAATAATTTCAACATAACAGCAATGTCGTTGTTCATAATCTCAGCAAAAATGCTTTGTTGAGCAATGTCATATTCAAAAAGTTTTACAATGTTTAACAGATGCCATGTTTTCTGGTTCATAAATTACACCTGTTCCAACTAACATTCTTTTATCAGTCCGACTGATATACACACATTGGCAAAAAGTCTTACAATAAAAGTAACTAATATTACTCTTGGCGTAAATTATGGAAAATGGTCAGCCAAATTGATTAGGCTTAANTCTTGCTGAAGCAAATCGTCACATGCAATTGGAAGGTTTGGTCAAACTTTTTAATTTATCGCAAGTACAAAATGCTTCACAATCAAGCAAATAGGTTTAAAGCGTCTAAAAATAGAACGTTCCAAATCAAACTTGCTGTTCTTCTGCAGGGATCTTGAGTTTAATTGTAAGTCAAAACTCGTTCAAATGACATTTGACACAGATGGGGCAAAGGTTTTTTAATTGCACATGTCTTTACTGCGAAAAGCAGACGGAAATTGTAACTGGTTTTAGTTTCATCCATACTCAACAGTTGTGTTGTGGTGTCCTTCACTTACTTTCGCATTAAAAGAAATCGTGAAGCAAAGTTCACACGCAAGTGACTGATTAAATTTTCTTCCATTTAAGGTTTTGATTTATTTATTTTTTTGTTTTCCTTTGCACTATACCTTTAAATTAACTTTCTTGCGTGATTAGCTTCAGTCGGTGAATGCTTTCATCACTGAATCTAATTGAAACACGTTAATAAATTTTTGACATTTTGAAAGGGTCAGTTTAGCTTGATACAAAACATAGAGTCAGCAGTAAACTTCACTTGAAACTAAGGGAAATTCCATTCGAACACCTAGAAATTATATTTATTACTCAGTTGTTTATGCTAATTCTGCCAAAACATTTCCTAGCGCGTACGATGGCATACATATGTAAAGAAGTGAAATCACCTTTAAGACTTACTACCAGTAATGTACTTTGGTCTTTCAGATGCCAGCAAGCTGAGAGTTTGGTAACTAGCTCATGCTCCACGTGCAAGAATTTTATTTGAAATGTTGAAATGCGAAGTTTGTAAAAACTTTTCAACCAGCCAAATCCAAACTTTCCGCTTCAAATACTTTTCGCTCTTTTCGCTTTATTTTTAACTTTATTTGTTGTGTTGCGCTCGAAAGACTTTTACATAAGCTGACAGAGTGCGCACTAGAAACAAGTTTTTAATTGCAAAGCTATTTCTTCTAACCTTGTTGCGCGGCATGAGGAAGCTTGGTAAAAATCGACGTTTGCTGCTGTGTAGGTTGCTGATGGTGGGGATGACTTTGAGAATGTGTAGGAGTAGATGACATCATAGCAGGATCAACATTTACTGAGGCGATACCCGGCAAACCAGTTGCTTGTTGCGGCCACGCATGACCGTATGGATGCATGTACGCTGAAGAAGGGTAAGGGGCTACCGCGTGCTGCATCACCGGAGTGCTTGTAGCCACGAAAGTTGCACTGTTTTGGGGAGTAGCATAAGCTGCTGATGGCTGATGAACTGGACGATTCTGTAATGAAGATACCTTGGTAAAGTGCTGTTTGTCTCACTCTTATCGGTGATTTTACGTGCAAAGATAAATTTCCTGACATTCGTATTGACTTCCTAAAGTGCTCAGGTAAGCTAACGTTTAGTGTCGGACAGCTAACCAACAATTTTAGTTCTTTGAGATTTAATAAATAGCTCCTTGAATGTAAGTAACTGTTTATAAACAAATCGCTTTCATGAGAATAAACTCTTTCAGGTTGTCATAGATTTTGTTTCGAGACGAAATAACTGCTTTTTTCGTGGGTCATTTAAATTAGTTTGCTAATGCTACACAGAAATAACCAAAGCCCGTTCAAATGGGTTTAAATTTAAGCGAGGTTGAATAATTATAACGAATAGGTGTTTCTGCTGATAATTCTGTGAAAGTGATGCCTATGGAGTAAATGTTCCAGGCATCGAAAATTCAACAAAACGATAGAGTGTCACTTGGTAGCGTAGTCAGGACTTTTGAATGGGGAGGACCAAAAGCTACTAACCTGCGGTACTCAGAAACATCTCAAAAGGACCGAAGTTATATCAAGCACGAAACACGCCGACGTTTATTGAAAACCTGCTTATTGTTCTCGTAGTTTGGTAGATTTTTGTCTGGGAAGTAGGTTGTACTGCAACTGTGGCCACCGTGACCCCTTGACTACGGCTATGGTGCTAGACACGCTTATGCAATCCAAGCAGCTTTTACCTCTTCGCCTGAAGTTTGTAAGGGTGTTATATCTCGTGGTGTTGGAGAATTCTTCTCAACGCCTGTTAACGAAACTGAAGTAACTTGGGCTGGCGGCGGAACACCATAAGCTGTGACGTTACTCCATTCTTCCATCTTGGGTATCAGAGAGGGCATTGTAACAGGAACAAGTTGATGGTGCTGAAAGTTGCTAGCTACGCTGGTCGTTTCGTTGCTCATTTGGTGTGCGTGGCTTGTCGCTGAAAATGCGGCATAAAAAATTCACAAATGCATAGTGTCGATAAGTAAGCAAATGAGGATAATTTTCTTACAAAAAATAAATAAAATATGTTGCAGCTGAAGAAGCAGAGGAAATTATTTGTTCGCAGAACTGATCGCATACTTTTCGGGCTCGGCAAGCGGAAAAAACTTTATAATCCTTATTTTCGATAGAACGAGATAAAAATTAAAGAGAAACTTGAAGCATTGCAGCGGTATGTATGAAATGAAACCCAGTGAAAATTGTACGAGCCATATGAACACCGCTTGCAGGTAAGTGGCAACGAAAGTGTCTTTCTGCTGCTTTTAAGGCATTGTGGAAATATTTTATTCTTGGCAAATGACGCGCTTACTGCAACATCACATCACTTGTTTGTTTGATATACCTCCTACTACTTCGGTTTTCCGAGAAATCCTAAAATAGCTCCACACCTACCACAAGTTTTGCATGCATCTTTAACACGTGCGTGTCTTGCGTGCAAATCCAAACATCGCATTTGCAGCTGCCACAACACATTTCACGCTTGTTCCACTGCGGTGAAATGGTCACTAACCGACCGGTAAGTGGTCATGGAAGCGAGTTTGGCAACAAAGCTAACACTTGTGTTTCGAAAATCACGCGGCCTTGATGCATGCCACGTATTATGCGTGTCAAATCCCATTCACGCTCGATACAATCCCAGTGAACGGTGGCTCGCGCTCGTGTGAAAACAAAATGGCGCGACCGCCCTTTTCATTTTGCCATCACTCTTTGACTATCTGTTTGTCAGCGTAGCGCAAGTGTCAGCAATTAATTGGATGCATTAGAGCATTCAGGTTATGCAGTTAGCCTCACTGTAGTGAGACTGCTCACGAAAACCCAGCCGAAAACGTTCAGGGCCTTTGCAACTGGCTCCATAATCCGGTTGAGATCGGTTTTGACAAAGTTTACAAGTTTTAGCCTGATGTAAATTAACCATGGTGCGCTGCAAGAAATGACTGATGTGAAATGAATTAATATCAGGTGCTATTCGCAATTTTGTTATTTAGTGCAGTTCAAGTAAGCAAAATAACCAAAAAATTTCAAGCTTCGATATCACAGAATTAAATCTTTTAGGAAAGTGTTTGAAACGGGGCCAAATACCATGTATGAAAAAACTATTGCTATTAAACGTATATATGTACGTAATAGAACAATAACCAATTGATTTTGAATATACGATACTAGGCTGATTGCTATTGTGCAAAAGGTTAGACATCAAAAACGTTCAGTAAGATATTTGTACAATTTCCAAAGAAAATTGAAAAGACGTTTTCAATCTGTGCACACATTTTGTGTTAATTACGCCTAAAGAAGCCTGGATCTAATTAACTAACCATCTGCTCAAGTAGGTAGGCAATTGCAAGCCGACTCCAAGCATCACGTAAATTCTGTAAGACTTGTATGTATTGTGCACTGTGTTTGAAGCCAACAAATTTTGTTTCATTTATATAGCTCGTCTCATAAAAACAAGACCAACAGGCTTTTGTGTGAAAGTCTGATATATATTTTTGATACCAGATTACATAATTTTGGCCATCTCAGGTTTGTTTTCGAAGGGGTGATTACACTGTATCAGAAGCAAAGGTTGTGATGACTTTATAGATGAGCCAACGCGTCCTAGGAAGTCACGCCATTTGCATCAGAACGTGAACAGAAAATTTCGAAAAGTGGTCTATGGTAGATTCTTGTTCGTAGTCTGACTAAAAATGTGTTCAATTAGGAATTTTACTATGATTTTGAGGAATAAACAGATCTAAATTAAAATGAACATTGCACTCACTGCTTTCATGAGTTAGCAAGACCTCATGAATAATCAACTTCAGCTCAGTTTCTTATAAAATATTTGAGCAAATTCTTTGTCCCCTAAGAAATAATTTACTTTCACTTTAGTTTCTGACTCACCTTGATTGTGTGGATGCTCAAATCTGGGGTGACCGAGAATTTCTGTTACTGAATGGGAGTAGTAAGATGGCGCCACTGAGCTCCTCAAAGAAGTTGTAACTGTGGGAGCGGTTGATCTGGGCCCAGCAGCAGGTGGCATCATGTACGGATGGTTGTAAATAGGTGCACCGTACATCCCTGGTCGTATTGCGCCAGACTGCGAGGACGAAGTGTGATCTATGGGAACCGATGGTGCCGTATAGTTGGGGTTTAAGGGGTTGTTAGGATGCAGGACGTTGCCGATTTTGTTGCGAAGGATCCTGCTAATTGAGCTTACTGATGGAACATTGTACTTGTCGCAGATGCCGTCACTCAGAAGTCTATCTCGGATTTCCCATGCGAATATTCCCGGATCCCTGACCTTGTATTCCTTGATCGCTTGCACAACGCCAGGCGTAGTTACTCTCGGTTTGCTGCCTCCGATTGCTCCAGGTAGGATAGACCCCGTTTCGTTGTAACGCGCCAGAATCTTACTGACACAGCCATGCGACACGCGCAACTGTCTGCTGATGTCGCATGGCCTTATCCCCAGCTGAGCGAGCTCGATTATCCGCAGCCTTATAGCATTCGGTAGAGGGCGCCCGTTGACGAAAACACCTCCAAGTTGATTTACTTCTCCGAATGTTTGATCTGCAAAGAGAAAGAAGCACGCTGGTAAACATGCGAAAAATGATCAGTGAAAGGCGCCATTTACACAGGTATGGAAATACAATCATATAGGCGCATTGCGTATCCATTTGTGAAATTCGGTTACCTTAATTTCAAAGCTAAATATTTATAATTTCAACTGTTGGTGAAAGCAATTAAAAAAGCAAATTGTTATTTCAGCACAGAAATTCGTAAAACTTTTTCCGAAATCGAAACGTGGGCTGGGTCGAAGATTTGCTACCCAAAATAATTGATTTATCCTATTAAACAGTTAAATTATTAGTAAGAAAATATGAAATGTATTTAAAACCCTTAAAGAGGAAATTATGAAGAAAACAAAAAAGAAGTATGTTTCGCTAATCTTTCACAGTTAAAAGAAGACAGGCCATCGGGACAGCAAGAAGTATCACTTGAATGTTGATTTGGCAAAACATGCACAAAAAAGCTTTGAAAGAAATGAAAGTGTCTTTCATTAAGTTGTCGGAAAAAAGTTTGAAGCATGATATTACGCGTAGAAGCGAAAGTTATACAACACTTTGCAGCACAAAACATTGCGCAGAGCATTAGTAGAACACAGAACACTTGTGGGACCTACGTTTTCAAAACATAGCATTACTTCCTGCGAAACGTTTTGTAATACTTAAAATACAACACTTTTTTCGCGGTAACGAGAAAAATTTTATTCGAGGGTAGATGGCTTTTGGAGCAAAATGGCGTCTGCCTATGAAGATTTCGTTTGCGACAAAATGTTACAAATTGTGAAACATTGTTTAGTTTGCGAACCAAATATACTGTTTGCTGCTAATCTGAAAACTGGTAGAAAGACATGTAACATAATTTTGTTTTGGTAAATCTTATTCATAGTTATCTTTATACGAAATCGCGTATCAATTTTGCTGATAGGTGTGGCTGCATATCTTCAGCGGTCTCACTAACATTTTCCAAGCACTAGTTACGACTACTGTCAAGCATATAATCATAAATTTTGTATCTAAAGAGTAAAAACATTACATGGAAAACTACCCTAATCCTACATAAAACTTTTGAAAACACACCACGAGAGCACCGGCGCATTTCCTCCGAGTTTTTTACCCAAACAACGGCAAGCACACTTTACCTAAAATCTCTTTTTGCCTTGCCTGTAGTTTACTTAGCGTTAGTCGTTCCTGAGCCTTCAAACAGTCAGGGTCTATCCCTGGTACACTGTGCCGCAGGTAAGACAGCATGATGACAAATGGAAGCTCGTTTGACAAAAATAATTTTATAGAATTGCACCAAACCGAACAAGTTATGCAGGAGTAAAATAACCAAGGGTTTAATGCGCTAGACCTGAAATTGAAATATGCAGTAATATTTAACACAAAGTTACTCATGAAGTGAATGACAGCTTTCAGTATGTAACATTTTTTGTCAAAGCGGACCACTACATGAATAACCAACTAGTTTGAATGACAGAGGATGCGTACACCTCTAAGCAGCATCTTTTCTAAGAATCACTCATGCATCAACAGATCTCGCAGAGTTCCTTTTATCATGTAACGCAACAAACAAAAGCAAGTGTTTGCAAAATATGCTTGGAAGTATCTACACCGCTTTGTTTGCATTAAGTTCAATGCGAAAATTCTCTGACTGAAAGCAGCAACCTGCAAATCAGCATTTTCACACTAAATACTGTTGTCACGAGCCACTAGCAAAAATCTGCACCAAACACAAATGTTGTGAACTGCGTGACAGCTCCACCAGGGGATCTTGGCTCGTCTGGGCCGTTCCTGCCTTCTCTTCTCCAGTTTTGTGAGTGAATTGCCGGACTCCATCACTGATACCCTGCTTTTGTGCTGTTCCATTTGACACCGATTCGGCATCTTCGAATACAATGCGACAGGGCGCCCTCCCATAAACCGATCGCTCTTTCCAAACAAGCCGCCTTTGTCATGCCTTTCGAAGCCTAGAGCCGCCATTCGTTTTTTTTTTGCTTAAAATCATAAAAATCGTCTTCAGCCCACGTTCAATCGCTTCACGATTTCTCAGATAAAACTGGTTTAAAAAGGCGCAAAGTCACTTCTGAAATAACTCGTGGATGATCAATTGCCATAAACTTTGCTCCAAACAGTCGCTTTAGCCTGAAAAAAATCCTTTAGGCCAGAACGTACGCAGCCACCCGCGGATGGCAGAGAATGCGCGTAACACATCAACCATCCGAAATCTTCCAGTGATAAAATAACAAGCGGGTAAAACCGATGACATCACGTTCTAATGCCAAACAAGATTTTGTTGCTTGTAAAAACATATATGATTTATTGGCGCGCACCGTCAAAGGTTTGTATTTACTGCTGAACTGAGCTTAACGCAAATTGTTGTTACTGCTCAGCAGTTCATTGCAGGTCGCTGTAGTTTCGATTGCTCTGTGAGATGAAAGACGTAAAGAGCTTTACGTGTAAAATTAAAGGTGCCGGGACAAACAGATCTGCAACAAATTTCTTTACAAAATTTCAGGTCCTTGGTCTTCGCTAGCAGCAAATTTTTTGTATGTCACCCGAAACTTTTGAGATACAGTCAAACGTTTGTAATTTCTTGGACACTAGAATAGTACATAGCAACTACGAAATATTCACTTGTTTAAAATTATATTCTGACATTTTGCAAATGGTTGTCATTTTCCTGCTAAGATTTATCAGATTGAGCAACGCCAGAAATTCACTATTGTTGTGAATACTTTAGATAAGATTTATTTTGTCACTAAGAATCTTTTTCACAAGCTTTGAAATCTAAATTCATTTCGGGCTTCCGCAAAACTTTGTTTCTGTTTGCAGCTCATCATTTTTTTAATAGCCATAAGCAACCTGTTTTATGTTGGTTAATTCTGGTTTCGTGAACAAGCAGTCCTTAATGTTTAACCGAAATGCCACAAACCATTATCACTTTCTGACTAAACGATCAAACGTACGACGATCGATAATCCCAAACTCGCGCATCCACTTTCAAAACAAGCCTATGTCTATAAAAGAACTAAATTATGTGTGACAGATACAGTGGGAGAAAGATATTTTGTTTGATAATCACACATTAAAATACTACAAGCAAAGCAACCACTTGAAAAAACACTTACTGTTTCCATTCGGGGTTGGCATCATTGAGACCATTCCTGTGCTCTGCAGTGGAGAACTGAAGGTTACTGGCGGTCCTTGGGTGGGAGCTGTTTGCATATTAATCATCGGGAATTTTTTTCCGTTTTCTCTGCTCAGGAACAGTTTCAAAGACCTGACTTTAATCGGTTCAATCAAGCAAGCGACGACAAAAGACTATTGGGAGTCAAATAGCGACATAAGCGAACGCGCGTCAATACGTTCAATCTATGCCTCAATGAACCTGTAATGAACGATACATTTGTGTGATTTCTGTGCTGTTCATACTTTTCATATGGATATTTAACACTCAAGAACAACGAGCAGTAGCAGCATCAAAGCGATTAATGCAAAAAATGCACCAACACTGTAAAAAAATTATCATGTCAAATAACAAATTTTTCCTAAGATTGCCATTTTTTGTTTACTCATAATTGAAAATGATTACGAAACGTTTTCACAGCTAATCGTTGAAAAATTACTTTTATAAAAGCGGCTTTGTTATACCATCTGTTAAAAATATTTACAGTGTCTTCTGTGCAATGCTGTACAACTTTTTCCTTTACATTTAATACAACGAAGTAAGCTTCGACTGCCCCGTGGAACGGTCAGGGGCAACTAAACCCAGGAATCACTTACCCTTGTTGAAGTATAAGAAGAGAATTCAACATATGTGCCTTCTTTCCTCTGGATCTTGGCATGTCGTGTCATCGTTATTACTTCACCCCAGAAGTCCCACTGAACGGCGCTCGTAACGGCATCCGACGCAGGGGCGAGTTTTTGAGGTAGTCGGGCGTAATTAACCTGGTCAAAGAAACACGCGTGAAAAAGCAACAGACTGTTGAATGTTTTCTCAAATCAGGAAAAAGGTGGGAAATCGAAGTGACAATTTCTCATGGAATTAGCAACCTTTTAGCTAAACGTGGTTTTTCGAAATAAATCTTGTCGAATCTAACAAATATAAACGAAGACCTATTAAATGTAAAATCTAATGCATCAAAAAACTATTACAACCATGGCTGCGAAATAATGGAAAGTCGTGCAAAGTATCAACATAATGGGAAGAACCTTTAACATCTTTTACATTGAAAACATCAGAATTCGGAGAAATGTAAAGCTGTGCACTGATGAACATGTTTACCAAGAAATTCAATCAGCCTATTGGTTCATACTCATTGGCCAGCGCTGCTTTAAAACAATGTGTGTACGAAGAGTCAGACGCACAATGGTGAACAGTTGATATCACAAACCTGCTGGCGTTCAGGTGAAAGTAGTGATTTTATTTACAGGCAAAAAAATAGAGTACTAAACAAAAGCGACAAACTTTCAAAGATATGATCAAACGCGTATACGCAAGAACCAAAATGGAAGCGCATCTTTCCAGCAGTCTGAACAACAGCAAGTTTTTTACAGTAAACTTTTGCCAGCTGCAGACAAAACAATTTTGGGGCTTGATGCATCATAAAAATGAAAAGAACGAAGAGTTGGATTTCCAGCCACAAGTTATCACAAGCGGAAATTCGTAAAACTTAGTTTTTTATGATGATTGTCTTCGCACCACTGCACGAGGATAATGTCAGCGAAGCTGAACAAAGGCGGTTTTGTTACGGATTGTTGCAAAGCACCTGGCACGGCAAGGGAAAATCAATATGGTGGTTGGTTATGCGACCATATTTTGGTTATCACTGGATGAACAAATTACTTAAGTGCGGTCAGTACATTCAGTTGAAAATAAAATAATACATTTGCAGTCGATACAGGAGATAGGCTTAACAATGAAGATAATGCTCATTAATTTTTCTTGTAAGGGGACTTCGTTTTTCGCTGTTTCGTGAGTAAAGCAGTAAAATATGTGGGAAATTTTATGTGTTTATCCTGAGAAAAAATTTTCCAAAAAAGTTATTTCCCAGTTTGAAAGTTCTAATACAAAATAATGGAAGTAGAAACATTACTCATCGCAAAATCTAAAATACAACTTTGGCAACTCCACGTAAGTGAATGCTTTCAAACTTGAAGCGCAGTGACTACCACGTTGTCCTTTTTTCTTTTTTTATCAAGTCGACACTTTACTTTTTGTGGTTCAGCGCTTTAATAGCAATCGCGTGAATGGTCGAATGCTTGATAAGAATTCATTCTGAGTAATAGATAAGGCGACGAAGCTGTGCACCACAATTGCAAGCAAAAATATTTTCGTTTTCAATGTGAGTTCTTTATCAAAAACTGAGTCTAGTGTGAAACCTGTCATGTATAGCTCCGAAGCAGAAGGAAGTTCTGTCATGTATAGCTTTCAACACGTAACGAGGTGAAAATATACAGAATGCGCGTTTGTTTACCCACAACAGGATTTGAGAAAACTAACCATCACTGATTTCGGGAGCATTGGCCAAATTTGATCAGAGGAAATGTTATTTTAAAAGAATCAAAATTTTTCTACTTTGTCAAAAAAGGCGCATGCATCGACTGTTCGTTCCACTCGGCACACGAAACTTGCTTTGCTTAGTGCACATGCGTTGGCCTCGTTTGGGCGAACTGATGAACAGAGCTCGCCGATGATGTACATCGTTATAAACTTCCAACCTTACGTCACTTCTCACAGGTATCAAATTTATGAAGAGTTGGAGGTGTCCGGGCAAACGTGTCCCAGTGACTCTTCAATCCAGTCCGCAAAGCTTTGCCGTCGGCATGAACAGCTACCGCTGGATAACGCGTGATGCGAATGGTCAACAAGTCGATTGCAGAGGATCGAGTTACGTTTGCGCGTTGTCGCCGCACCCGCCGCAAGAATTAA
>JGI24022J15233_10001230_pt1 | contig 20572 bp, 15 predicted proteins | sample Ectturendosymbi2_FD_15233 | JGI IMG/M metagenome (IMG submission 15233) | reverse complement strand
GGAAATTTGCTAGTTCTGACGAGAGCGTTCTTTGTTAACAATGAAATTTATATGGCGTTTCAACTGAATTCTCAAGCGCAAGATGTATCTGGCAAAAATGAACAATCTACCCAAACACCATGTCGCGGGGCCCAATGTAGCTGCATCGGTTGCATCGGCTTGAGGCCGGCCCTGTCACTGCGCATCGCATTCATCAGTCAAACACAGGCTATGAGTATTCAAATCACTGGGTTTCTGTGTCCACGTGACTTTTCAGAGTTTGATACAGGAACGCCGGAGAGTGGGGGCACTGACCCGCCTTTTGAAAAGGGGCAACGGGGGCAGAGGTGCCTTTTCATGACAGTATCATTTCAAGGTTTATCAATATCGGCTAAAAACAAATTTATTGTAGCCATTTGTCCCTCTCAGAAAATTCACAGCAATTTTCCACAAATCTGTTACTATTTCTGAGGTGGACATTGTTGCTGATCGGAGACAAGTATATTGGTAACGACTTTTTGCTTTTTACAAGTTTCCACTGCCCTCAAGTCTTTTCCTGCCCCCCCTGCCCTAACACTGCTCCGGCGTCCCTGGCTTGGTGCTTTCTTTAACTGCTGGTGATCTCTGCAAACTTGACCATAGCGCGAATGACATCGGATACATTTGACAATAAGTTGTGTTTTGCTGACAAAGCTGAGGAAAAAAGGGTTGAAGCCACTTATCGCTGAAATGCATTAGAACAAAAAACAGTTTTTTTTCTTTAAGCATTTTTATTCTTTTTTTAAATCTTGCCTGCGTATGCCTTGAACAAAGCATGTTACTCTCATAGCTTTAGATTATATGTTACAGCGAATTTCAAGTGCTTACCAACAACTTTCTCTATCAAAGTACAGAAAGCGCATTGTGTCATGACTTGGTGTGCATCACAGTGCCACGGGCGAAGCAATCGAACTTGACGAAGGTGTGCTTCTGAAACCACAACTTCTTAATGAGAAACATTTACAACATGCCGCTGTGATGTGGAGCACGGAAACGTATTTATAATCTTAATAACGTAACAAGATGGTTGGGCAAAAGTGTTTCTCAATGAAATATCGAGTTTTACTTTGATTTCACTTGCCTTTCGTTGCAAAATCCAAGCTTCTGAAAGATTGATCTTATATTTCCAGGGTAAAGCCTGCTCAAGCCATAGGTCTCCGCACAAAACGATCTCTACAACCGTTTACATACAACCTTGTTTTCCCAGCTGGTGCGCCACAACGCATTGTGTGAACAAGATTTGCGTTTCAACGCAAAACAGAGCAGCTTTGGTTTTAAACATGAAACTGCTTCCCCTAGTTCAAGTTTACTAGATTGAAAAGATGTGACTCAATAAAATTCAATGTACAGTAGCAAAATACGAAATGTCTTCCAATCGATTGAAATAAGATCATACGCAAGAAGCAAAAATCATAGTATCGATAGCACAGAAACAAAAAATGTTCAAATTCTAAATTACTTTTTACATTTGAAGATCCAGTTTTTGAATGAAACAGAAATGGTTCACAAAAAGCATTTTGCTGGCACGTCTGTCAGTCCTATGGTTCTTACGAAAAAAGCAATTGACACATAAAGATAAAAAATTGTTTGAAATGTACACCTACGAAACGCTACTGCAAAATATGAAACACAATCACAAAATGAATTGCGCAGCTTGCTTTTATTGCAGAAAATCTCAGGACGTTTGTAGCAAGATACTCTGTGAAGGAAATATTTGGTAGGAAAAGCCTGCACAGTATTATCGTCAAAATGAAGCTTGGACTAAAGGTCACCTTATGCGAGAGAGCTTGACAAGAGCATCGGGCGCCGCGTAGTTGATCAGATTTGCAAAAAACGTTTTTCATGATGTCTCTCTAATGCTTGAAGCAAAATAAGATTTTACCTTCCAGAACTAAACAGCATGTATTAAGCATTCAATATACGTTGGTGGCTCTGCATCAGAACGGAATTATTTCAAAGTAAGTGGTATTTTGAGCTGCTGTGGAAACCTTGTTTGTCATGAAATAAACTCAGTTCAGCGAAGCATTTGCTGATTTAATTAGGAATTTGACAGGTAGCTAAAGAATCAATTAACTGAGCGACAGAGGTTGTGAACAAGGTAGAGATGTGTATATTCAGTTGTGCGGCATCCACCTAATAAAGTGGTGACAAACACCAGACATTCACAAATTGTAATTTTGAATACCTATAGTCGTCAACAGCAACAAACTGTATGATTTTATCGGAATATTTAGTTCAACCACTATCAAAGTTCGATATAGCAAAACTTTCCAGCGAAAATACTGGTTGCTCCCAACATCTGAAACATGTAGTTCATGAACTTCCAGGTTTGATGTTGTTCTTCGCTTTTCGTAAAAGGTAATGTCGCAGAAAGCAGCAGGGCAGTTGCGCCAAGGATATAAAAAAAATTCATCCACTACATGAATAAAGAATCCTGCTTGCAATGATTGGATTTGTCATGCTTTTTATTTACGTGAGATCAAGGTGGTCCTTGTCGAGTTTCTGCAGCAATGTTCGGTGATTAACTGCAATTCAAAAAAGAACTGCAATACGTTTTCTCTTTGTGAGCCATTCGTGGATTGAAAAATATATTCTAAGTCAACACGGTGATGTCCTAAGAGCAAGTGCATTGACCGCGAAAGACACTAAATTATTTGAAAGCGAATAGAAAACTGAAAACACAGTAGCAGCTTACTGTGGCAATTTGTTCAAAAACTTCAGAGAAGACCAACAAAACGTCGATGGGTGCTCGGTTGGACAAATTAAGGGTTTTGGGTGTCCTGGTTTATCAGTCGTGATGGTGATTTGCTTTGATAAGTTACTACAATACTTTCAAACTCATGCTTTTGAAAACTAGTTACCAAAGCCAGCTCTCTCTTTACCTGCGTCGCTTCCTGTAGTTTACTCGTTGTTTCAACCTTCCGGCCGTCAGATGGACTCGAGGCAATTCTCATATTGGATGTTACGATAAAATGCTGTCAGAACTCGTCACAAACAACTTAACAAACATTAGGAAGTTAGAAGAAATCTTCGTTGAATAGCACCCAAAAATGTACAAGTGATTCAGACAGCATTAATTCGCTAATTTCACACGATATCTCAGGGTGTTCGGTTGGGTACTGCTTTCCATTCAACAGTAAAGAGGCCAAGCAACTAAACTTTGTTTGCTCTTTTTTTTCAGTTCCGTTCAATCGCTCCCATGTTCCGGGACCCTGCTGCTACTTCCAATTCTCCAGGAACGACATGGAATTTGACGTTGCTTCGGCAGATTTGTGGTTTTACGTGAGGTCGACAAACTTCTCGTCTGGGCGGGCGCTCGTAGAAATCGAAAAATATGAGCCTCCCTTGTTCCCCAACGAAGCTCCACAGCGATTTTGGATGAAAACCCGGCCTTTGACGACTCACAGAGATTGGTCTAGCTGGAGAAAAATTTCTATCACTGACCTCGTGAGAATTTGGATGAAGTATCCATTTAAAAACCATGGCATCAACATCTTCTCAGTGGGAATTCCCGGCTTGATTGCGACTGATGTAACACATCCAGAACAGGTAGCTATTCAATGAGCACAAAGTCATTCTTGCTATGAAAGCTTCAAAACATAAATGTTATGATCGTATCGAACAACTTCTTTAATATAGGTTCCGAGATTTTCCATGCTATTTGAACCTTTTTGCTAAAATCAGATATCATTGACTTTGTTGCCAGTGGTTAATTTGCACCGCTTTTGCCTCAACGGGTTTCAGGAATTCACTGAGACTCATCACCTTTGCAAGTGCAACTTATTCTTCTGCGCAAAAGCGCTGCACGAAGCGTAACTGTTCCACTCTGCTGACCGCAGTCAGCAGAGCGAAGTTCAGTAGTCAAAGTCCAAGTTGGTGTTTATACCATAAGAACAAGGTCCAAATTAATATTTTCCAACGAAGCATAAATCTGTTTAGAAAAAAGTGATCATTAAACAGATGATAGTATAGCTTGAGTCTCTTTCTCTGTGTCTCAGCTCACAAAGACAATCTTAACACTGCTCTCATGTTTGTCGGCCCCGGTTAAATTGCAGGAGGGACAAACCAAATGCTTGCTGACTTACAGATTCCGTTTCTGGAGTTGGATCTCGTCGCTTCCCGTCGCCGACGAAAACGAAGCAGTCGTAACAACTTGGTTTGCCAGGCAGACTCCGACGAGTCCCGGTGCTGCCGATATGATTACGAAATCAACTTCGAGAACATTGGTTGGAATTGGATCATTGTTCCCAAGAGGTTTAATGCCCGACACTGTGCAGGAGAATGTACATCGACGCTGCTGAGCACGACAAGGGCAAAATTCGAAAGGCATGCCAACCTGTCACCTCCAGGCAATTCGCAACCAAACAACTGCTGCCATGCCCAGGAGATGGTGCCAATCAGCATGATCCATTACGATGAACAGCAAAATATCGTGTACAGCGATATGCCTGACCTCAAAATCAACCGTTGCAGTTGCCTGTAGCACACCTGACACTGTAAAAGTACCAGTGAACTCGTCACGAAGAGCAGAGCGCCGAGACAGGAACCTTTTATGGAAGGTCAAGGCTAGCGACAGAGTTGGGGGAGGATCCAGCGATGCTATGATGGGAATTCTATTAGATTTGCGTTGTTTTTCATTTTATTGGAATCGTTTTCATCAGAGCGTATTTATTTATGCATTTCTTTCAAAGTTCAGCGAAAAAACTTTGCTTCACTTTATTTGATATTTTAACGAAACCTGAACCAAGTCTATTACCTGATGATATAAGTTTGACAAGAACTTAATTTTGTTGATGCAAACGAACTGATAAAAAATTTTCTTAAAACATTTAAATGGTGAAATTTTTAACCTTCTTGACGATTTCCAGTTCGTTTCTGGAGGGTTTGTCAATTCAGGTTGCGTTTTGTGAATCGTTGTGTTGCAAACAGGCGGTGATAGTTTCTTACTGCTTTTATCAGCTCCAAGCTGTTTCGTTTCCAAGATGTTGCAGTAGATTACTTTCATATTTAAAGATTATTACATCGTAAGTTCAATCCAAAATAATATACTGTGATAATTTACAACATGATCAAGTAAGTTTATCGAGCATTACTGTCAGCGTATCTTTGCAAAAAAGTTCACCCTTTAACGTCGGAATGCATTAAGCTTCATGAAATCCTAGATGATTGAAGCAAATATAGAAAATGAAAATGTTCCTGCGCAATCCTACGCGTTTTATATTGATGACGAACAGAGCCATACTTTGTTGGTTTGCTTTTACAACCCTCTTTGTTTTTTGTGTTTTTCGCTGGGCTGAATGTCTGAATGGAAATTGTGTGAATCACACACAGTTGCATAATGTTTGATCATGTGACAAAGAGTTGAAAATCTCTTTTCCACAGTCAACCTTTTAAGTACAAGACGCTTCGTAATGCCTGAAATCAAATCGAGGCTTATTTTTCCTGCTCTTTGGCCAATCCGCGTGATGTACTGATGATGTCACCAACGTCTTGTTTTTTAAGCTCAGCTTGAAGGTTTTACCCAATGCTGCTTTGATAATGAAATTTATTAAACTTTTGCCTTGATGTGTCTTGAACTCTGTAGTTGTTACCTAATTTGTTGGTTTAATGCAGCGCTGCGTTGCTTTTTAGCCATTTAACGTCATAATGCTGCTTCCGCGCCCTCCTTTGAAAGGTCAAAGAAGTGGCAACTTTATAGGATTTTTCAAAGCTTTTTTTTACCAGCCGTCCTGGGTTCATGAAAACCGTAACGGAACCAAGACAGGCTAGTGTTGGATTCGTACGATTTTGAAATTTAAGTTTTGGATAACTCTCAAAGCTTGAAACAACTGTTGTTATTTCACGAGTGCCTAAGCCTTCAAATGTGTGTCATGGTTCAAGTTTAGAACTGTCGGATTTTCATCAGATGATAACCTGTTCTTTTATGTGTTCCTTTCGCTTGACCGCAATCAATGCAAAGCTTTTCAAAATTGCTTGCATGCTTCATTTGCACTTTTAAAGTAGCGAACATGACCAAACTAAGGCAGTTTTGATTTTAAAATGCCTGAAATGGTTCTTGCTCAGCAATCTTCTGCTTTTTGATATATACATATTTGCAGAAAAATTGATGTTGATCTTCTGTTATTCCCGTTAAATCTTTTTGTTGCGGAAGCATTGCGTCGTGAGATGAAAGTTGAGCTTTCTCGTTCGTTCGCTGCTTGTGTGAACTGTTTAAGCGTCGCTGCCACTAAATACTTTTTTGTTTAATCCACGTTTACAATTATTAGAAAATGCAATTATAAGCTAAATTAATTCCGTTGAGCAAAAGCTCATCTCTTCTTTCACACACACTGTGGATCACGGTTCGAGACCCAGTAAGACAGTGTGATGAAATTTAGGAAGGAATTCTCTTCACTAAAATATCAAAATATAAATTAGCATTAAGCGATGCGCCTGTAACACTTTTTCATCGAAAAAGTGGTTTGCTTTTTGTGAAACTATGCGCAGCGTTTCATGTTCACAAAAGCTCCGGTCGTTTCGTAATTTATAAACAATGCGGCGCCTGTTTTGCGACGTGCCGACAAAACAGGTTTTCTCCTTTAGGTGCTGCTGTATAACTTATTCGAGAAGTGCAGTTTAATGTGCATTGAGTTTTCAAAAGTTTAACAATTTAAAGCAGATTTTAAATAAACCAACTTCTTTATTTGTTTCGTGTGTGTAGCAGACGTCATGTTTCACTTTGAATTTATCTAAATTATTTCCTCGGAGTTTCTCTTCTTGAGCATTTGAAGGTAAAAGTAATGAAAGGTAGTGAAAGGCTTGACTGTTCCGTGAAACCGGAATCTTCATCTTTGTGTCAAACAGAATTCTTTGTCGGACATTTTTCGCAAGAAGCAAAATGTTTTTAAAAATATCAAATCATCGGTCTTCCTTTTTCCATGTCGCTAACTTTTTACTCATCAGCCATGCAAATTCCACCATAGGTACCTCTGTTTCTACTCAAAACACTCAAGGGTCCTTCTTCTCTATACTTTTTTCTCTACTTTTCTCTCTCTCTCTCATGTTCGCATACTTGTCGCAATTAAGTTTAGAACTTTTAAAGAAAGATTGTTGGTTTCCTAGCCAGGGGGACGTAACGAGGTTAGATGGCGCCCGGGGCAAGAAGCAAGTTTGGCGCCCCCATGTTCGAAACTGAGGTCTTTCGGAAGGAATTTTACTATATTGAAGAAAGTACTTGTGAAATTGGTGGGACTTTTCGGCGCCCCCAGAAGAGATTTGGCTCCACCCGCATTGATTCGGCGCCCCAATAATGATCCGGCGTCAAGGGAATTGTGCCCCCTTGCTCCCCCGTCGTTACGCCCCTGTTCCTAGCATAACGATCTTCACGGTTGACCGAGTAAGCGTCTGTTGAAACTCACCCATGGTGGAAAAGTTCGACACCAAACGAAATAGGTTTGTCCTACAAAATTGTTTTGATTCTCATTTACTGGAGTCATTTGAGCAACTTAAAGTCATCGCCTAATTAAGCCATCTTAGAGTTTTTAAAACGATATTTTTATGCTCCAGCACAGGGATCGGCAATCTTTTGCTATAATTGTGCGCCGCTTCAAATCACTCAGTGTGCCAACAGCATACGTATTTTCATGCAAGTCAAGGTCAGTATACCTTCTTTGTGAATCGTAACAAAATCGATATGTGAAACTTGGAGCTTCTGCGTGCCATTGGAAATTGCTTGGCGTGCCAAGTGTGGCAAGCGCGCCATAGGTTGTCGACACCTGTTCTAGTATGATCTCACTCTTGGTGCAGAACCATAAAAAAATTGAAAACAAAGTTATTTTGGATTCGTTTTGGATAAGAAGTCGAAAGAGACAAATATGAAAAACAAGTGGTGATTGTTTGTCAAATTTCTCTCTCTTAACCACCGAACTCAGGGTAAGGAAATGCAAGCTATACAGCTCATGGAAGTCCACGAGACCCTATATAGCAGATATCTACAAATATTTTGTCCGGGAGCCGCAAACGTTGTTGCACAACAGTTGGAGGGCCGAAAATGAACTCCCAGTCCAAAAGAAAGAAGGTCAAAGCATGAAGGTTGTTTATTAATAAAGATACAAAGAATGGCGTAATTGCTTTTTTGATTTTAGCATGATGGGAAAATCTGGTTTCACGTGGGGATGGGATGCACCCGATATTAAGAAAGACCTCAGATTGTGGCAACATATCAGATCAGCTAAGCTAGGCCAGCCTGCAGTGCAGTAATTTTTAACCAACCGACATTCAATTGGCCGTCTTACGTGATGGCATTGTTGCCGGGTATGTTACATCCTCCCACGTCAACAAATTTTTCGCAATTACATTGTGTTTTCATTATTGATGAAGTGTCTTTGCGGGATGACATGCTTCGCGGGCCAGATTTGGCCTGTGGGCCGTAGTTTGGAGACCCTGCTAGAGATATCATGAACATTTATTTCGTGGTTGTGCATGTGCATGCACAGCATCTTTTGTACTGTAGTCCCACAACCACTAATCCAAAAGTCAATACGCGACAACGTTGCGGCGCCTTTCCATCAAAGCCTCAGCCAACGTAGTGAATGGCTCACAAGGAAAAGCAGATGTAGATTCCGGAAACAAGATATTCTCAACTTATATGCCATTGCTGTATGCAGATGGACCTTACATATCGACTCGTTTTTTTTGCCTGGACGCAGCCAGCTACAGCCTCTTACCGTTATTACAGAATGTTCCTTTGAACTTCACGATTTTGAATTCGGTGCGTTTGTTGTTCAATACGATTCACAACAATCACAACAAACATCTGAAAAAAATGTAATTGAACTTTATTCTTTGCCACAACAAACCACCGGCAAATCAAGGTGCAGTGACGCTTGAAAGCTTTTGCACGCTTCAGTGATCACCACAGCGTGAAAAGCGCAATTGCATGGACTTCTTAAAATGTCTCCAACTCCCGAATTAGAACATTTTCGAATCGATATCCTTTCAAGCTTCTGAACACTATTTTGTGGGAATAGTTTAAGCGCACTTGATAACTAGAGAACAACAGCATAATCTTTGCCTGTATTGCGCAAAGTTTTAAGAGTATATTGCTATGTCTTGGTAAAATACTTGCAATGTACAACACTTTTTGGCTCTTTCTTTTCTAGCAGAAACAAGCTTGATCTGTTTCTTTCCAAAAAGTATGAGAGACGATGTAAAAACCATCTGTGAGCGATTGAAGTTTTTCATCCAAGAAACATGTCATAATAAACGGGATACCAAGTGTGATGTCGGCTGGTCAGGTGTTTGAATCAATTGTTTTTGTAAGCACGATATCAGACTTAAGGTTTTCTCTATTTAGTTTTCAGGAATTTTCTTCGCTTTCAGAAAAGTTCATTGATCATGAAAAGAAAAACAAGTATCATGTAAGCTGCGAAAGCTTGGAAAGTATTTGTCTTGTAGCGAAAGAAGCGCACAAAGATAAAAATCGTGGTTTCACTGTCGTCATCAAAGTAGGAACGAGAATGTAGGGTAGGCTAAGGGCCAAAGTAATAGGCCTACCTGATTGAATTGTTATTTGTTGAGAAACACATTTGTCGAATCAACAAAAAAGAAATCTTATGTTTGAGCGAATACAACTACGTTACATTAATACATTTTCTACCAAAAATGATCAATGATTTTTACTTAACAGTGTCAGGTAAATGGAAAAATATAGCTCATTGGTATTGTGCATCGCTCACTTGTGCATTTTGATCGATTTAAATTAAACTGATGCCATTCAAATTCAAAACTTATTTTCAGATTTTTTTAATTTTTGGCATGACTGCAACAACGTTTTTGGTGTGATTGTTGATTTATCGTTAGTCTCAGGAAACAAACATTTGAAACAGCCCTTCTGCCTACATTTTCGGTGCAAGTAACATGCTTAAAAGAAAGATGGTGGGCTAAAGTCGGCAAATAACTCTTTTTTCTTTTGCTACGTGGCGTTTGTGTTGCATAATTCTTCTTTCACTTCACAAGGGAGACCGGGTCAGCGAACGTCGTCGCTGCACCCTTGCACGGTCCGCTGACCAGAGATTACAGTGACGATGGCGGTTGATCAGTGAAACGTGGCTGCAAGAGTGCTACCGGTACTTTGCAACAGTTTTTGGCACGTGAACTCACCGAAGCGCTCGTGATTGGCAGGTGAGTTAGAGAACGTGGTTTGAAAACTGTAGACTTTTGTAAGGTACCTTTGGCGAGTTTTGTTTCTACCCCCCTTTTATATCTTCGAAATTGAAACGTGTCTAAAGAAATGGATGAAAGAGAAAGCAAACCGTTCCAGAACCGGCGACAATGAACTTGGTGCAGTTCATCCAAGTTGTGTTTTGACACTTCGCAAACAGGTTCAGCACACGTTTCCTTGCTCTTGTGGTAAGTTGAGAATGCTGTTATCCGAGCAAGCCACGAAACAATCTGAAGAGAGCTTCGCCAAAAAGCAGTAAGGATCAAAAGCGACAGGGCGTTGCAGTGCGCTTATGTCGAGTGGATTGCCTGCGAAGGTCACGAGCAGGAAGGATGCGATGGTTTCTTTTGCTCTGGGCTTCGTGTTTTGCTGCGCGGAGTGTTGGTGCGAGAGAGAAGCTGGCAAAAAATGTGAATAACAAAAACCCAGAAATAATCGTTTTTATCACATGCGAGAGAAGCGCACCTGCTCCGGGGTCGATGAGCACTTTGATGAGTCAAGGGTTCTTGCTTATTCGGAAACTGCCGTACCATATGTTCAGTGGCGTAGCCAGCCCAACATTTTGGGGGAAACCAAAAATTTGGGCGGTACGAAATGTTTGAATTTAGGCGAACAACAGTACCTTTGTTTGGAACGCCCCTTCTCAAAACACAAATTGACGAGATACGCTAAAAATTGAAGGGGAATGGCCCCCTGACTACGCCTATACATTTGCTGCTTGCGTGAAAGAACTGATTCGAAAAGTCTACTTCTTCCGGGAGGCATAAGCATCGAGCTCGAGGCTGTGAAAATGACGCTTTGCTCCGTTCAGGCAGAAATGCAGCAACTCCACATTTTACAACTTCGAAAAAAATACATTCACAAATTATCTATCAGTTCCATTTTCTGCTTCAAGACAAACCGCATTGCTGTTTTAAGGCAAAGTTTTAGAAATCACTGGATCTACATTCTTTCATCCGTTGCTCTAAAAATAGATGAAGCGCAAATTACTTCAATGATTCAGATTCAGCCTAACCCTCCGCAAGCTTTACATTCACTAAGTTATCACAACAGTGTTTGGCCAAGAAAACAATCAAAAACAATAAGTACGTGTGCTCTGCATAAGATCTTAAAGCAATCTTCACAGATCAGTGAAGTACGGTGTGTGTTGGTAGCAGATGATAATCAGTAAGTCAGTAGTCTAATCGACCTAAAACGCATGGACACATTTTCATCGCATTTTGACAAGCATATTTAACGGTGTCGTGTCTAAATTATGACAACGTGCGAAAGCCAACCAGTAAAAATCAGCTTGAAATCTGTCAAGAGTATATTGCAGATTCGTGACGTACGTGGCACGCGCTTCGAGTAAACAAGTGCAGCGTGCTCGAGTGCGAAGTCAGCACGTTGCGGAACGCACGTTAATTGGGTCGGATCAGCGTCGCCAAGCCCTTGCTTGTTTCGGCTACGTATATGGTCATCGGTAACTACAGACGAAACGATGCAACTAGCGTAATATTTCTCGTTCTTGACTAAGCCAAGCACCGTGCAGTTCACTACAAACAACTGCGGCATGCCACAGAACTGGAAAATTTCTCTTGATTTTGTCGTATATGGAAAGCTAATGTTAGCACTGACTTGACTCACAGTCCAAGTGAAATTTTACTGCGGGCGTACAGTACTTTTTGATATTTTAACCCAGAACCACACACTAGGTTTTTGGACTAGAGCAGGAGAATAAAAACTTTTGAAGAGTCGGAAATTTTGGAAAGATGTTAACTGTTACAAAGCACAAAGGGGAACATGCCCACTTTAACCTTCGAACTTGCGTACCGAGCACAACTTTCAATTACCAAAGTTTTTCAAAACACGACAACAACGAATGGACTTCCGATGGCTTCGAAAAACAATTAAGCCCAATGAGCCTCTGGTGGTATAATTTCAGCCCATGATGTTGAGCAATATGCAGTGGCGTAACTGACAGGGGTATCAGGGAAGGGAATTGCCCCCGGGGAAGCTAAATGCAAAAACCGGGCCCCCAGTTAGCTTATATTTTGGTATTCAGCATATTTTTGGTTTTCAGTAGGTTGTTGTTTTTTGCGTCTTTCGTAGTGTTTTCCTGTGAATTCAGGTTTTAGTGTAGACATCCACATGCGGATTCGCTATCATTTCTCAACTTTTTTCTGAGCGTTGGCTAGGGGGTTCCCTACGGTTGGCCAGTGAGCCCCCTCAACCAAGCTTTCCCCCTGGCTTAAACCTCTAGTTACGCCAATGGCTGTTTGTGCGCATTTCCGCAAAACGCAGTTGACACACACATTCACATGATGCACACATTCACATGATGCGCACATTCACATGACACACACATTCACATGATGCACACATTCACATGATGCACACATTCACATGATGCACACATTCACATGATGCACACATTCACATGACACACATATTCACATTATGCGCACATTCACATACGCGAAACTAGATTGGCGCTGATCGATTTCAGATTACACGAGCTGTCAATCATATCATTTTTGTCACTTGTACATTAATTTCGAACGTACTGAACTTTTGTAAACTGTCTCTCGCAAACTTCAGCTGAGACTTCTGCAGATAAACAAGTTGACCATAAAATCAACTCTAAACTTCAGCAAGTATTTTATTTGAATATTTACAAACGCCTTGTAGAAAACACCCATTGTTCTGGCCTCGCATGTCCTCTCATGACCTCGCGTGACCCGCGTGGCCTCGTATGCGAAAAGGCTTTTAGGGATTTACATCAGAAGTTGAAAATAAAACGTGCAGCATAAGTGTGTATTTCCAGTAAAATTTCTCACGGCATCAGTGCATTACCAAAATTATGTTTGTCCCTTTTTTCCAAACAACTTTTCGGACAGATTAGAGACATTTCGTGTTTTTTTGCATTTTCTTTGCTGATCGCGCCAAGCCCAGCGGTTTTCAGGTAACAGCAAATTATAGTGAGCTAAGAATTAATCGCAAAAATCAACAGGTTGTTTCTAAAAATCCATCAGGTTCATACGAAAAGATGAAATGCACATAGCATTCATGCCTTACACTCTTCCCTCCACGTAAAAAAGGGCAGTGTGAGTATGCACCATCCGATTACATCTCGCACCTGAAGATCGCTTTATAGTCAGTGGCGTAACTAGAGATTTAAGCCAGGGGGGCAAAGCTCAGTTGAAGGGGACCCACTAGCAAAAACTCAGAAAAAGATTAAGAGATGATAGTGAATCAATGGATGTCATGGATGTCCATACTAGATAAAAAAAACACGAAAACATCCCGAAAAACGTAAAAAAACAACAAACTAAAGAATACTAAACATCAAACTGTCAACTTAAGGGGACCCAATTTTTTCCTTTAGCTTGCTAGGGGTGGCGGCTCGCCCCCTTGCCCCCCGTCAGTTACGCCACTGTTTANAGTTGTTAAGAGACTTGCAATAGAGTTGATAGCAAGCGACTGGGTGCAATCTTGTTGTCAAACAGAGTACAAGAAAGCTCTGCAGACAACTTAAAAAATAACTGCTGACTCTCTCGAATGTTTGAACAATCAATTTCCGGAAGTTTTCGAAATTAAGAAATTTGGAAAGATTGATTTCTGAAAACAGTCTATTCTTGGTTAATTTCGTATTCTTAGCTAAACCACCCTTACAAGCTATAAAAATCGACTGTGAGCATGAACAACTTTTAGTTTAATGCTATTTCAAACTTCATCTCTCATTTTACGATAAAATGGATTGAGGTTGTTCACTTCCATGCATTGCTAAAATGAAAACTAAAAATACGCTGCAGAAATTAGATTTGGAATCTACAGAAGGATTGCTGAAACAAGTGCAGTGAAACGAAAGACAACAAAAGCAACAAGTTGAANTACACAACTGTATATCAAGTCGAGGTGGGCGGCTGGCGGGCAATGGCATCGTGTTAAACTTGGAAGTGACCGAAGCAAAGATGAGCAAAGAAACTTGGGATGAAAAAACTTGCTTTTTGCTTTAAATCAAACAATACTCAATCAAGCACCGCCACATATGCAAAGTTTGAATGATATAATTAGGTAGCAGCTTTTACACTCTTTTTTTTATATAAACACGTTATCGTTTTCAGAATACATAAATTATTTCTCATTTCCGAATACACAAAAGTATGTCTCATTTGGTGGGTTGTTTGAATGGAACAGTGGTTGACAGGTCTAGTAGGTCTATTAACCACGACGAACAAATGATGCTTTGGTAGTTTCTGTATTGAAGAAATTGAAAGAGACCTGCCGAACATCAATCGTGTCTTGCACGAGCATTAGTTGTGCAGATTACGAAAAACCAACAAAAGCGGTTTTTTAGTTGTGCAGATTTAGTTGTGCAGATTACGAAAAACCAACGCATTCTTGGTGGTTTTGCTGGGATTCTAGGAAATTAGTATAATCACATACTTGCAATCACAGAATGCACATTTCGCCAAAACTTCAGTGAATTCCATACATTTCTTCATACTTTTCTAAAGACATTTTCACTGGTTATTATTTAGAGGACTCTTGAACAAACATTTTGAAACGGTTCACTTGTTTACGACCTTTCACCGTTTCCTGAAAGACCTGTTTCATGCTTGAGACATTGAACGAATAGTGGAGAACGGAAGCTTTACGTGGTAAAGTCTTTTCAGCAAGCGAGCTAGTTCATGTTCAGCAGTGTGGTTGTTCTATTGATTAGAATCCATTCAATTGCAAGAAGGTATTTGGACAGAGATTCCTGTTCAGTCAAGCAGCGTTTTAGTGAAGTTGTTTTTGAAAGTGCCAAGTGCATGGAAAGATGTTTTTTTGCCTTCAACGTGGCATTACAAGGAACAAAAATAGAAAATAAATTGAAAACGTTTCCTGGTGAAGACGTTGCGTCGATGAAAATCACTTGCCCACAATCCCAAATGTTATAAAATATAGCCAGAAAGGCCATCGCAAATTACATGCAATGTGTTCTTTTTTGGTGGTTCAATCCGTTGTTACAACGCTGTGGCGGCTTCGAAGCCCGGATTGGAAGCTTCGTTGTTGTAAGCGCCATGTTCGTCATTTCCCGTCAGCTCCTCGTCGTCGTCGTCGTAAAACGCTCTTTTACTTTCTTTTTTACTGAAAAGACACACAAATGAAACTTCTATAGTCATCATCGAGCTGAAGGTCTGTGATTTTTATGTTTAAAAAACAATGGAAACGAAATAAACTGAAGTTACTTCCGTCAAGCAGCGTTTTCAAAATACGTTTAACACATTGCAAAGTCTGACTGAACATTTAGCTTGGGCATAACTCGACAGTTGACCAATAACAACCTTCTATTTTTTTGGACTAAAAGTTAGCAACTCAACCATCACACTTCTGGGCTGTGCTTGTCAAACTTGACAGTCTCCTTCTGAAATATGTGAATTGGATGCCATTTTTTCGATGCGCCACAATAAACAATAAGCCACAATAAAAACAATATTTGAATTTCGTTCATGTCTTGAGAAAAAATAGCCGATGAGTGTGGGAGAATGTTTGCAGCTGGCTATCACTGTGATGTGAAGTGGATATCACTGTGATGTAAAAGACCACGAGAAGGTGTCTGGTACAACTGGTATCGTAGCCTGCTTCTCCGGGTAGAAAAGGATGAAGCAAATCATAGTCATATGCTCATCTTCTAACTATTGGTTGAAGCAGTACTTGTTTCCTTTACAGAAGGGGTGTGCAACGCGTGGCCTGCGGGTCAAAAGTGGCTCGGGACTTGCAATTTTGTGGTCTGCAGAAAGGTTGAGATTTTAAATAGAGTGCCAATCTTGCGTGGGCGGCCAGCTAGTTGCCTAATTCGCAGAGCTTGACACACGCAGCTGTGACCCGTGGACCAATGTGGTTATGTACATTTGGCTCGGAAGAGCTGCATGGCTGCACACCCCTGTTTTACAATATCGAAAAACACTGCTAAGCAGTCAGTAACTTCAAACTGTATGGAAACACAACGCAATAGTTGGATGTTTATAAAATCAATTCCAGTCGCATGGGAGATATATTGGCTTTTATTATTGATATAGGTTTTTACGCAGTTTGCTTCTTATGCAAGTAAGGACTTTGCCAAGTATGAAAACGCTTCAATTTTTTATGAAAAGTTCCTTACCTCCGGTTGATGGTAAAAGCGAGGATCGCCATACCAGCAATCAACACCAGGGCTGTGATCACTATGAATGGAATCAACCAAGTCGGAAAATCAGGCTGATACTCTGGCTTGAGTGTGGGAGAAATGCCTTCTACGAGAAGCGTGTCATCAGTCAAGACAAGTGCTCCATTAAACCTCGGCCTGGAGTATCTGGTCGAAAACTATCGTTTTAACAAAAGCTGGAAATCAATCATATCTGGACGCCAATTATAATCGAGAGTATAGAAAACATTTCTCATAGCTACTTCATATATTTGTTGCAAAGAAAATAGCGTGTGATGGATATCTGATTTTATTTCTGGGATTGAGTGGATGAAACCTACAAAGCAATGTTTCAGTGAAGCATAAATTAATTTAAAGCACAAGAGTTACATCCTTAAAGTCAGAGATATACCATTTAATTACTAATCTTTTCTGTCCAAATTTGAAATAGTTTCATGTCTTTCTCATTTGTTTTTTCAATGTCTGAAATGCCGATGACCTCTAGTGGTTGTTCATCGAACAAGTTGGCTTCATTTGCTTTTATGTCGTTGCTTAAAACTAAAACCACTGCATAAATTTAAAATAAACAAGAAATGTCCCAAGTCTTGTTGTAAAGGAACTTTCTATAAAAGTATTACAAAGTAGAGTTCCAGAAACGGAGATGGGCACTGGGCAGCAACGTTGATTTAAATAATCAGTTGCTAAACACATTACTGCCAGATAGCATTATAGTTCAAAACCTGCATTTAAACAACACTATAAGCAGTAAATCTGCAGCAGATGCACCAGCTCTTTAGAAAAACAACTATTTCAGAAACGAAGTAAACAGCCAGCAACTGGTAGCAAAGATGGTGCAAAGTTTGATTTTTGGTTAAAAACAGCAAATTTATGATTACGGTTTTATAATAATGTTGCCTGTGTTTTTGCAACATAAACCATTATCATGATCATCTGGCCTCATATTTTTTCAAATGTTATAAAGAAGCCCGGGACCTACACAAAGAGAGGCATTTTTTGCTAATCCTAATAATGATTTTTCTTGAGGAAGTTGAAGTTGAGAAGCAAAGATTTTGATAAAGTTTATTGTGTTTGATGATCAAAACTTGTTTTCTTTTTTACTTTTTTCCGATCATAGTTTTCATGACGTATCTGGTCTAGCAGTAGCCCTAGCAGTGAATAAACCTACTGTCATGTAAACATGACTTTCATCCCGTTACGCGGCCATCAATAAAACAACCTCACGCTAAAGACAGGGTTGCACAAATCTTTTTCAAGGAGGGCCAAATGGACCACCTGTTGGCGCACGCGACAGGCATTTTCTCCCGACATTTGTAAGTTTATCGTAGTCTGGACAGTCCGCTTAGGGTTTGAAGTAGAAATACTCTCAGCGATGGATTACGTGCTCATATTCGCGCTCAGCACACCAAACCACAACGGGAAACGTTTTAAGTGGCATGAAACCTCCGTCGCTCCGCGAGAGTGGACCGTGTAACACATCTTGAAATCAAAGCCGCGGGCCATGTGAAATACGTTCGTGGACCGCATTTGTCCCTCGGGCCGAACTTCGGACACCCGCGGGTTAAAGGAGTGCTAAACATAACAACAGACCAAATACGCGGCTGAAATGATTATTAATACAGAGGAATTCGCCTATAACAAGTTCGGCTACATCGTCACTTCGCCCACAGCGCCGGTTTGTGTCGGTCCCCGCAGAATATTTTGTTCGTTTATAACGACATTTGCAGGTTTTCTTTACAATTTGAAGTGCAAGCGCGGCTATGCATATGGAGCCGCTACACAAGTATTTTACGACCGAGTAGGAACGCGATTACAGTTAAGCTGCCAATCGTTTAGCCCTGACAGGCTTGACGTGAGAATGGCATCAAGGATTGCGCCATCAGCAGTAATGGAGGCAAATCGTTACATGAGTTTTGCTGTAAAGTATTAGGGGTTGTTGCGACTTTAGTTAGTTTAATGGATAGTCTTGGTGAAGCAGTGCGTAAATTGTCGAACAAAAGGAGCAATACCTCATTATGAAAAAAGTATGACATCGTTGTTTCGCTCAATAGCGAAAATGGTACGAATGTGGCAGAACTTGCAAAAGATTTCGATATTCCAATAATGATGTTAACTATAAAGTTTTGAAAACTAACGACAAAATAATTTCTCACTTTTTCTTATCAGAGCATACGTGAAAACACGATACAGTACGTAGCAATCCTAATCAAAGAACACTTCTTTGCCACGATTTGGCATTGAACTAAAGAGCCATTTCAGGAACGATTTATTGTAGTTCAGCTATAATGACAGTTCGTCTATAAAGACGCTTTTTCTCTGGTCTCATGAAGTGATGTTATAGAACAATTCTACTGCATAACGAATCAATAAGGTTTTATATGTTTGTGAAAGACGATAAAAATTTCGGTGCCTGACTCAGTTCGATCCAAGGTGAAGGTTTCTTGTATGCATGACATGCGAAAAAAGTTACCTTTTATTTCAGAATCAAAACCATCATCAAGGCCATGGGCGTCAAAAGGGGGCAGGGGAGCCTTGGCTCCCTTGGATTTTGAAAATTTCAGCAAAAGTTTTTTTTCTTAGTTTCGAGTGCGAAAAAACAAATTTCAACACTTTTGGTCCCCCCTGAAAAAATTTAGGAAAAATCTCCTAGTGGCCCCCCCTGGAAAAAAATCCTTCCGATGCCCATGACATGAACTCTTTCAAATGTTGTTATTTAATTTTTGAATTTATTTATCCGAAGTGTCATCATCTTTGGAAACGTAGCCTATTCTTGCCAGCGTTTTTCAAAATTAGATCAGTAACTTCTATTTAAAAGAGGATTGCCTTTGAAACCCTTAAGCCCCGCATGCGCCACATTTTTTGCACCAGCTGGCGCCATCATAACTCGCCAGGTGAATGAGCCAGAGAGCTGTTCAAACCCTGTATAAATGCGGTAAGTCTTGTAGTTTCGATTTTTTAAATTAAGAAGTTCTTTATGAGTTTTTTTGTGGGTGATGTCATAATTGGGGCAGGTTTAGGGTTTTTGGATGACTTCATTGGGCCCTGGGCCCCAACCGCAAGAGGCAATTTTTTGTTTATTTTCTTTAATGAAACCTAGGCGACAATCCGTGTCTTTAGAGCCCTTGATTGGCTTTCTAGCGTTTGTGGTTCGAAAGCTACGGCGTAAAAACAACAAATTAATTAATTACTACTAAAGAGCCCCTAGGGAATCGCCTAATTAATTGTTGATTCTTTGGCCATAACTCTCGAGGAAAGACAACCATTTGCTATGACGTTTGTTCTTTACTGAAAATAATCACAGCATAACGGATATTTTCTATAAAAACATGCTTTTCAAATGCAATTTAAGAAAAGGAAGTCAATTAGTCGTTTCTTCAGATCCTTGGTTATAGAACTTTTATTTTGGCTCCTGGTCGTTCTTATAACTCAAACGAAACTTGTTATTTAAAAATTGCACCAGTGCACCATCGTGTGGCTAAAATGCTACGCTTGAGTTGAACACGAGATGTCAACCTTACTTTGAACTCGGTGCTCTCACCTTATAGCGTTTTCGGTGAACTTTCTGCTGCATCCGTCAACTTCAACACACATCGCAAATCGATCTGTGATGTTGCTCAAAATAACGTTCACTGTACTGAAAAAAGCAAGTAATTCTACGGATCATGTAAAATCATGTTTCCTACCCCACTCTTATTTCTCAAAAAATGGTTGATAGCTTATGTTGTCAATAATTTTTGAACGTTTTAACCCTTTAACGACCGCAATTAAACTGCAAGATACAACCAAACCGTGTACACACCTTACAGTAAACAAATCTTGGTTACAAACCAAAATTGTATAATTCTGTTAGAAATTTGTTCTGATTGCTGTGTCAAATTAATGCAGGTTCTTGTGAACCAATTTTGTACTTCAAAATGTAGGTTTTGTTTCAAATTCAAAGCAGAAGCAAGAGAAACAAATCAAACCGATGTCACCACAGTAACAAAAATGGGATACAATAACACATGTTACGTTCTTACTCAGTTTCAATTAATTCAGGGATTGGTTGTTCCAAATTTCCGTTGTATTTTCTTATTGCATAAGCAAGAGTTCCTTGGAATAGATATTGTTCATATTTGTCGAACTGTAAAGAACACAATGGTTGACAAATTTGCACGAAAGCAATTCAGCGGCAACAGAACATC
>JGI24022J15233_10001225_pt1 | contig 20593 bp, 10 predicted proteins | sample Ectturendosymbi2_FD_15233 | JGI IMG/M metagenome (IMG submission 15233) | reverse complement strand
GGGGGCTCGGTCGCCTGCAAAAGGTTTGTGCGTTGTGTGAGATGCTTCCCACGTACGGGGAGTGCGACAGCGACACTGAATCGCCGCGAGACTCGTTTTGCTCAAGTGGCGAACTTGAGCTTTTTCCAGATTTTTTCTCGGTTCCGAATCGGCGATTTTCGATTCACAAAACTGGGCCACGTTCACGAAAAAAGTTAACATTTTTCGAGGCTACTGCTCCCTTACAAATCCAGCGCAACGAAAGAACGGAGGTTAAAAACCAGGCTTCGAGCCGTCAAGCAAACAGGTAGTCTGATTTAACATGCGAAACGCTTTCAAAGCGTGCTGCGTCTGAACAACAACCACATAACCGCGCAGCAAAGAAAATAAGAAACACTAGTTTGCGTGCCACGGACAAAACCAACAGAAAACCCGCAGTCTTGCAGAAGCCATGCAGCTCGTAAGAGAAAAGCTTCTAAAAAGAGTTAAGCAATTAGCTTGAGGAAACATGACTAACTTCCAGAAAAACGCAGTTAAGGAAACACGAACTAAGATTCCTAGCCAAACAAATACTCATTAGTAAAGTCGTTACTGATATTCGTTGCGTTTCCAACAACCCACCAGAAGTTCAGTGCGAAAATTCTTTTGCCCAGGAAGGGCACAAGAAGTTAAGGTCAGCCTAGGGCCCACAAAACTCTTCTTGCTTACAAACCTATTTAGGAATTTCGCTTTCGTCCCATTGCTTCCGTTTACATTAAACACAGATTTTCTTCAAATGGCGAGCAGCTGGCCTTTAAAACATTAGCGCCTCACATTGTTGGCAACGCCCACAATAACTTTATAGCGACGAAACAAATCGATTCCAAAAAATGTTAATAACCAACAAAGCTTGGAAGTATTGAGGAGAAAAACTATCTAAAATTGGCAGAAATATTAACCAGTTTAAATTCCGTATTTTGGGTAGTAATTCAAGAAAAACTTGACTCTTGAAAGAAAACCTGCAATAACTGCTTCCAGCCTCGTTAGTTTCGCAAAGTAAGGCTAAGTGAAAGGTGGACGCCAGAGGTTGAGAAAAACTTTCTTTTTCGGCACATCTTGAGACAATCTGCTTCAAGTATTCACTGCTAACTGCAGCGCTGTCTTGTCAGTTCATAAAAGAATCCAAACTACACGAAATGATCAGCAGTGTGAAAGACCCCGGCACTACGGCGAAAAAGCCCATGGAGCTACGATGTATAGACACGTGGTTGTCAGCAAGTATGAGCTGAGCGAAAATCACGATACACAACTTGCTTTGAAAAAAGCTCCCTCAATCGGTATACATCTTGTTTTCTCACCTAAATCAGTTGGTTAATGAAATCAAGAGCTCAAAATCAAACTCCGCAAGGCTGTTGTGTGTGTGTTAGTTCTGGCATGCAAAAGAAAACGCGAATCTCAAAAGCAGAAAAAGGAAATCGAACTCCCGCTCTATCTGTTACCTTTTTCTGCTCATCGTCGTCGTCACTGTCTTCGTCATAATCGTCTTTCTCTCCTTCGTCCTCTTCCTCATCTTCGTCACCGTACCTATCCTCATCTTCGTAATCTTCTGAACTGGTAGGCCGCTCCTCAGCGGGATGCACCTCGTCCAGCAGTTCCCTGTCTGCGTCGCCTCCCGTTTCCCCGCTCACCTGCTCTGGCTGAGGGAAAATTTTTTGGGGGGTCAGGTTCGGCAAAACTCGAAGAAACGACACACCGCAAAGTGTCGGCTCAGTGGTTCCCGGTACGTTGCGATATCGATAAAGTTGCGCTGAATCGAAACTGGTGCATGACTTGGCAGACAAGCAGTTTTCGCCTCTCCACTGTCGCTGATCAACTCTTGCAACTAGAGAACTGCAGGGATGAGAGCGACACTCACACAAATCGAACTCGCCTTCAGCCCGAAGGAAGTCGGTCGGTTAACGCAAAAAATCAGAAAAACACCATTCGCGCCCATTGCAGCACCAACGTACGCGACCCAAGGAAAGCAATAGTGAAGTTTTTACTCGATTCGAGTTAATGATGCTTTGACTCCATGCGAGTTAAGTGAAGTTGTAACTCGATGCAAGTTTATTGAAGTCTTAACTCGATACGAGGTAAGTTATAACCCGATGCGAGGAACCAAACATCGCAGCCAACTCGAGCGAAGCAACATCTGACGTTCTTTTTTCACCAATTGGCAGCTGTGTTTTTATATACCACCATTTAGTCACACAGCCAGTAACCTTATCGATCATGCCTTTACTATCCGCTCGCTCGCTAGCGTATCAGGCATTGGTCAGCTCTCCGAACCCGTGAGCTGTGTGCCGCAACAGCTTTTACGTGAAGATGCAAACACTACCTGTTAAAGCATGGCGCCACCGACATACCCAACAATGCGGTTTTGGTATACGATGTGGAAAAATGAACTTCACTCCGCAGCTTCCTCAACTTGAATATCTCCCAAAAATTGTTTCAAATTTTTTAAAAACTCTTTTGGAAAACTCTTTCTATTGCCCGTTCACTTATATAGAACATTATTTCCTTGTTATTGCACCGTGGTTTTGAACGCCTACTAAAGCAACTTGGGTTTAGCGCATATATTTGCAGCGTAACGCAACGTTCAAGCGGTTTAGATCAAGACGACCTTGCCAACCTCACCAACAAGATCTGTTCAAGCCATAGTATGAAGCAACGCATCAACTGCGTATAAGCGTCACTTATAATAAAAAAAACAGCACGATCACACCCTTCACAGTAGCAAACACTCTCACGCGGCAAACAACGTACAGTTGGAGGCTCCTCCAGCTCTTCAATCGGAGGTTGCAAATTTGTTTGAAAGGTTTCGTTTATAGCAGGCCAGACGCTATCCATGAACTGCGATAAGTCGACACTTTCAGACTGGAGTAGGTTCTGCAAACAAATGCGGCGTCACCCTCTGCCAGCCAGCGATAGAAATCAGACCAGGTCGATTTTGACAAACCTGAGCTTCCTCCTCCGTGAACGATCCGTCCGACTTTTCGGGATCGAGCTCCGGATGACTCAAGACTTCTTTTACTGTTAGGCTGAGAACAAAACGCCCCGTTCTGTCACATGGTTTCTTTCAAGCTGTTTCAAAAATCTGACTGCAGGGTTTTCTCGGGTCAGCTTTTAAACTAAAAAACCTGAATTGATAAAACAGTGTCAGGTCCATGTACAACATTTTTCTGAAATGCGTTGCACTCTGAATTGACATTTGGTATTCGCAACATGTCTACTGTACCGAAATACCGTTGACGTAAATTTGTGGAATAGTAGCTTTTGGCTGGTCTTTAATGTACAGTCTAAGGTCGTTTGTAATCAACATGATCCACTGCAAGTAAGGCGCCCAAATCCATTTATGCAACATAACATTGCTGGCGACATTTCAGTGCACGTCGAACTGACCAAGACAACCTTGCAGTAAAACCTGAAGATATTTATATGGTACTCAAAACTATTTGAATTAAAACCGATGAACATTAAACAAAAACGCACTGCAACATTAGAAACTTACCAACGATAACCGCAGTAACGCTACCGAATATTTTCAGAAGTAAGTCCCATGATCCTTGTCTAAAGGATAGTGCACGAAGGGTTGGCTAATCAAGACGTTCTGGCACAACGGGCTTAAAGCAGAACTTGGTGACGACAACAACAACACAAACCTCGCGTCCCGATCTCCATCCATTTCGGAAAATGCTTCATTGCCGCGCTTCTGGTCCGCTTCATGCGCTGCTTTCGCCTTCTGTTCAGCGACGACCTTGTTGTGTTCGTCAACGGCCACAGATTCTAGAGCTTCGACTTCTTCCTTGCTCGCCTTCAGCGACGTCTCAGCTGCCTTCAACTCGGCGATGCGCGCTTCCAGCTCTTTGATTTGTTCCTGCACAAAATCACACAAAAGTGTTTCATTGCATTCGAGGATGCATTTGCACGCATCGGAGCTGGTGGCGGTTTCACTTCCAGTGAGCACACATGCAGGCCGAAGCCATGGGGGGTGTTCGGGGGCGGTTCCCCCTAATTTTTGTGCCCTCGTGCATTTTGACATGCCCAGAAAAATGTTTCAAACATAAATAATAACAAAAATCATTCTCCCCTAAAAATGTATTTTTCTCCACCGAAGCCTTAAACTGGCTACGGGCCTGAGGACATGGTTCTCATCACCACATACCGTATAAACACAGTAAAACCCGTAGCTAGTCACCACAAAGGCGACGCAGTTGAATCTATCAGCAANGTTTTTTTAAATAGGAAATCGATTTCACGTAACACTACGTATTCTCAGTCCTGAAATCTCCGAGCAATGCTTACGGGTGGACTGAAAATTTGAAAGGCTAAAGCAGGCATGTTCAAGACAAGACTGCAGTGAATAAATCAAAACACAAGCTGCGGCAAGTAAAAGCGGGAAAATACGCCGTTTTCAAATAATGCAGTACTGCACATCTGAAGTAGAAGCTGTATGCCACTACACATCTGAAGAATGTAAATGCACACAGCTTTAGCTGCACACAAAGCAAATGTTTTGAGACATCGAAAAATTGGTACATTACGAAAATCAAGTTGCTGCAAAATATGGTTGTGTGCTAAAAAAACGAAAAACAGACTCGTAAGCTGGCATTAAAAAATCGGAAGTTGACAGGCAATGAAATCCTAAAGTTAAATATAAGAATAATAACATTTTAATTTCAACGAGATAAAAATGCTACTATGATAATGTATGAGATGTTACCACAAAAAAAAAAATCACAAGAAATGAACCAAAAGACTTACTAGACGTTCAGCTTTTTTTGCTTGTCCCGTTTTAACAAACTCCTGGCGCAAAATATAACCTTGGTTGGCTTCTTCCATCCGAAGTCTGTGCTCCTCCATTTCAACTCGTCGAAGTTCAATGCATGAGTCTATGCATATGGTCATTGAACATTTTAAGAAGGGTGCAACTAATATTTTACACCACGAAAAGTAATCATACTTGAGCAAGTAGTCGGGCGGCTCCATTCATCACTGCCATCACAACAATCACATATGCCATCATTTACACGAGAGGATGGAATGTTCATAGGTCGATATCCTGAAAGAAGACCATAACCATGGTGGTTAGTTTAATAAACAGCGTGTCTACATTACCACTTATTACAGGGGTTTCAATCAATCTGCATGGGAACCGCAATTCGCCATGGTCATTGTGGTTGCAGCCTACTTCGCCATGGTCATTGTGGTTGCAGCCTACTTCTACAGATTGCAAACGAAGCAAATTTATTTCTGGCAAACAAATAGTGCTCAGGGCAAACATTATGACAAGAATGCTGCGCATATTTCATGCATGCCATTATTTGTCTGTATTTCTTTGGGAAAAAATAAACACAAAACCAGATCAGCATTAATTTCTTTCACTTTTTGATATTTTTTTTGCCTTTCAGAAGATCTCCACAAAACCCATAGTGTATTCGCAATCCACCAATTGCGAAATCACCAACTTATTGCAAGCAAAAACTGTACCAGCATTAGTGCAGTGGAATGACCCATTTGGGCAAGCTGATGTTCCTGGCTCATCAGAACCGTCATCACAATCACAGTAATCATCATTGACAAACTTAAATGCAATCGTTTTTCTTCCATCCAAACAAGTAAAATCTNGTGAAGAATCATATAACACTTTTTCTGTAGAAATATGTAATGCTGTGTATTACAATAGCTGTGTTACCAAGTATACAGTTGCAAAGATAAAAGACAAACTTGATCATACACATGTAAGCCATTGCAGTTTTTTTAATAACCAGCGAGTAAAGACTGTTAGAAATCGGCATTAATTGCCATATTGGTTCTGTAGACAAGAAAAAAATAGTTTATCTGAACAATTCAAACAAAATTTTTGAGCAAGTTGATACACACCACTATGCAAGCATCACAACACATAACAGTTTGCTTACTTGTTAAAGAAACCCCTCTAGGTCTGTCAACTTGAATGACAGTGGATGATTTGACATGTGTCAAGTAAAACAACAATGGAGTCAAAAGCCAACAGCTCTTCATTATGAATTAACAGTTTAACAACAAATAAAAGATGTGCAACAGCTATAAACCATACAAAACAACTGCTTGAATTTTCACATGCTTTCCAGTAAGCACAGTACTCCGTATAGCCATTTTTGCCAAATGAATTAGGAAAATATCTTACATTTAGCTGGGGAAATCTGGTAGATCTATTTATACAACAAACTTAACCTTTGATTTTGGTGCTCTGCAAGTAAATGGCTCCAGCATAGCAAAAGCCTGGTCTACCTACTACGTTCAGAAACTTCGACAAAGGTGCAAGATGAACTATTGACCTTTCTTTACGACAACTTTGGCACAGAAGTACAATTTTCAATACTGATCTTCTCTGGGATGTTTACTTTTAGATTTGCTTGTTTTTGATGAGGAAACTAAAGTGAAAAAAGATATCTCGTTAGTGGATATAGAATGACACAACCAGAGTCACAAAAACAGATATTCTACTATGAGCAGTGACATCACAATGGTACTGATAGTAAAAGCAACCTTATTGCAGAAAATGTTGTTGCAATATCTCAGGCCTAAAAGGTCTGTTTAAGAGTTTGACGAGGTGAGTCTCACAACGGTTAAAATATATGCAACACAGTCTGAACGTTTGTCAATCTATGAAAAATATGAAACATCAAATTCCAATAAGAATTTATTTTTATAATTGTATTTTCGGGCTTCATTTATTGTGGAGTGCTGTTTCATATCACTCTGATCATGCCATCAACAAATCTGTTTACAACATCTGCCTTTGTTGCTGCAGTGCCTTCATAGTGGCATCCAGGAAAAGTGTCCACAACTGTTGCATCCCATACCAGGCTTTGACCTCTGTACCATGCACCCAAAGTCTATCCATCAGGCCTCCTCCTATCCCCTGTCAAGCCAACGGGTTTCAAGGTAGAAAGGAGATTAATGCAGATTACACATTCTGCAGTTATGCTGCATCATAGACACATTGTTTCAAGCTAATTTGGAAGTGCCGTTTGACAGTAGTTGCATTACTTCGAGAAGTGTTCTATTGTGTAAATCTTTGTAGCTTGCGTTGAGTTTTATTAAGTTCATGCAACGTTTGCAGTAAGTTTTGAAGTTGCAGTGAATACTTTTAGTTGAGTAAGACATTATTGTGTATGCTACACTACAGTCTTGAGGTTGTTTACTTTCTCTGACCTTGCTTTAGCCTTTCAACATTTCATTTGTTAGCACTGCTTGCTGATTTAAGGACTGATGATGCATAGTTTTACATGAAATTGATCTCCTATTAATATTTGTGATTGGTTGCTTATTTCACCTGTGGAGTGGAGTTACTTGAATACAGATATGCACAAGTCTGAATCATCGCAAAAAGATGAAAGCAGAGTCCAATTGGCTGATTCCTCTAAAGCAGTGGTTCCCAACCTTTTTTGATGCATTCTTCCCTTTGCTTATTTCGGAACTTTTTGTTCCTCCCCTATGGCACTTTCATTCCTCCCCTGTTTGGGTTCGTAGGCTACTATTAACTACAATTGGAACAATGGTCTTTATTGATGACAATAACTTGATTAATATAAGTCGGAAAAAGTATTTGTTGTCAAATTATGGCACTAAATTTATCAACAGAAACGTGTGATAGTCCACTAAATAACTTACAAATATATGAAGTGATATTACTACATGAAAGAGCCAATGTCAACTTAAAAAAAACATAATTACAAAGTGGAAATTTCCTCAACTCATGAAATTAGAATTCCTCCCTGTTTGGGAATCACTGCTCTAAAGTCTATAGAAAACCTTCTAGAGCTTTTAATTGTAATGTGGGTTAATGATATTTTGAGAATGGAATTGATGGGACGCAGCCTGCGTTTGTATTGCAGGAGAGCCTATGCAGCCCTAGTTCACCTGCAATTTTACCATAGCAGCATTTTGTGTTTTAAAAAATTTTGGCACCAGTTTGGAGGGTAATTGCAATACTGAGCTAATCCAGGCTGAGCAGGTTTCTAATGTTAGAAAATGGGAAGGTTTCTGACCAGGCAGCAGTGTGACTCTTGTGCAGTGAGTAGTTGACAGTGGATCCAATGACTCTTGATGTTGAGCAAGGCATTTAGTGAATCTCTGCAGACATGGTCATCCTAGGCTGATTGTAATTCCTTTTATAGTGTAAAAGATTCATTCATGGTGTTGGACGAAGCAGTAGTTGCATTCTTTACTTCCCTATGAAGGGGTTCCTGGTTGAGAGAGGGAAGCAGACGGCTGACAAGGCGCTTACAATCATAAGATGATAACAGGAAACATGGCAGAGACAGTCTGAAGCAGAACAGAGACCATAGCCCCCATGTCGGATTGGAAAGGATTGCTTGTAACCAGCTTTCTTTCCCAAAAAACACATTGCATATTCTTTCCATATTGGTTTTTATAGTGTCAAACACTTCCAGTTCCTTTTTGCATTGAAGTATGGGGCACTACACAGCAAATATATGAGTTTGGGGATTGAGAGGCAATTTTTAAGATGAAAATGCTTGATGTGGATCAGTTAACTCAAGGTTTCCTATGATATTGCCAAGTTGCCCAAGCACTTCAGTTTTTGCCTCTAAGTGCAGGCAGATTCCTGATGCAGAGGCACCTGATAGTGGCCATTGTTTGGGGTCATGGATTGAAAGGGATGGGAAATGATCATAGCAGAGCTTAACTGTTTGGAACCGCTCTTTGGTGGTTGATAATGAGTAGCTCATGGCTGCAATATGCCAAAAATAAAATAAACTCCTTAATGATGACCACTTTCAACCAGTTGCAATCAAATCTACTGGTGTGTATGGAAGTCAACTACCCTTTTTTCAGTGGACTCACAAAGAAACTTGTTGATATGTCTGGTGACTCCAGGGAGCGACAGTGGTTCCACGAACGCTTGTTCCAAGCTGTGGTCAGAGGGAACCAGGCCCGTCGCCAGGATTTAGCAGCAGGGGGGGCCACATTTTTAAAATACAGTATTGGATGTATGTAGCAACCGGGTCGCCAAACGTGAAATGGGGGGGGCACCGATTTCAAATGGGGAGGCTGGGAACCACTGGCCCCCCTGTTGGCGACAGCCCTGGAGGGAACGCTGGTAGCATATTGGCCTGTGTGCAGGTTTGATCTGATTTTGGTTGTCCCTAGCATACTGCGCCCCGCTTGCCTTTACTTCAATGTATAGCTCTTGCCTTTTGAATGTTCCATGCTTTGTGTAAGTTTTGTGGCCCTCTTGTCCAGTGTTACTTCCGATCATTAATTAACATCTGCCTCAACAAGATGTTTGTGTTTTATACTACACAAGTTTCTTCAGCTTAGGATAACCATTGCTTTTAGTAGGTCATTCTTAGAAGATCTTTTAAAAGCTATACAGTCAACTGGAATTGATGGCATTTTACAACATGTACTCACACATGACAACAAAAAATTGTTTACAAACATACACCACTTTTAAAGTTCCTCTTGAAGCATACAAATCAAATTGGCTGCCAGGCAAAGTAAAATTACAATGTAAGAAAATGTTGTGGAAAACCTCATGCATGCACTAATGCTAAATTCCATTAAGGACCATCACTTTTGTCTTTATGATTCATGGTTTGCTGACAGTAAGTCAAGGTTATTTACTAGTTTTGTTCCAAACTTGGTTACAGCCTGATGGCAGGACAACAGTGCTTTAATGCTACTACAGTATTATAATTAATCTGGTGGCAGTCTGTTCTTGTCTTTCACTAGCATGGGATTCTTATATTTTTGTAAATGTAGACCACAAAATAATTAGTATTTACAATGTTTTTTTAGTGAGTGTTCAGGACCAGGCTTTCTTTGAGCCTGGCCTAAACATACAAGAAAGAATGACATAAACAGGGTGTCCCAGAAGTCGCGCACCATGCAGATTTTTATGAAAATACATATAAAAAACACTTTTATTGATCACAATCATAACAGATGCTCAAATTGATCACCCTCTGCATTGACACATGAAACATAAAAAATAAATTATTAGATGGTGCGCGACTTGAATCATAAAAAAACAAATTATTATATGGTGCACGACTTCTAGGATACCCTGTATTGCTCTGACATAGCTGTAGACATGCTGTGTTATACAAAACAGTGAATTAGTCAAAATCTACTACATTTACAATTTTTCTTTTGATGACTACATCTGTGCATTCATTTTCATTGTTAACTTAAATCTTTTAACTAAATCATAATTGAGCCAGCACACACTGTCACAGTTATGCAGCATTTTCACACATGCTTTCAGAATCAACATCATTCTCAATTGGCCACAATGAGGTGAAACACTGAACCAAGAGGTACACACTAACAAATTGCACTTTTTTTACTTCTTGTTTATTGCCAATTGAATCATGTGACCCACTGTGTAAAAAATTTGGTGGCCTCTGCTTTTAGAATTTAGATTGAATGATATAATAGTTGGGCCAATAAGAATGCCCATCGAAACTTCATATACTTTTCTCACTTTCTATTGATTTTTAAAACGTTTGGTGCTGGTTCACTTGTCATTCTTACATCATCATGAAAGGTTATTTTCAGTGCAAATAACACTCTTAACTTCAAAATACTTTTAGCATGTTTAATGGCTATTCCTAAAAAAATGCTTGAAAGAAAAAAAAGAAAGATTTGATATAAGGTTTGCTTGTAGAACTATTTCAATAGCCTTTACACAAGAGAAGCTTAGAATAATCAGCCATGCCAGAAGCTAGTCAAGTTTATCTTATCTTATCACACCTGGGATTCATAAGCTAGAGTTGAGTCTCAAATAGTTACTATAAGCAGTTTTTTGTTTCTACTCTTGCCTATTAAACCTCATTCAGGGATGCTATGTATATGTGTCCGGTGAGACATATGCAACTGTAGTACTCTGCCATGGTCTCTAGTAAACTGTATTGCTTCCTCATAACTTGTGTCGATAGACATTGAAATTTGCCTATGCTATATGTTTTGTTTGCTATAAGAATGTCATGGTTGCTGCATTGCTTACTGCCTCATAACCTAAACCTTTACTGCAGTGGTGGTTCTTAACCTTTTCTATACCATATCTTCTTTAAGTAATCATCCTTTGTTTCAAGCCTCCCTAACATTAAGTAAGTTGTAAAAACAAATGTATTTATTGGTAAAATTACTGATCAAACTTTCCATGTTTTAGAGTGCTTAAGGACCTGCTCTCTCCCAGAAATTTGTTGACAGTAGAAGCGTGTTCCCTCAGTTAAGAACCATTGCTCTGTTGTGTCTTAATTTTCTCACATATGTGCATGCCTCACTGACACCTGTTCATCTGTACTCATCTCATACCTCAACTCTTCACCCATTGATTGTCCACCATCATCTATTCTATGCTATGTGTGCTTTGTCTGCGTTTTCATCAATGGATCAAGATCAACCAATTTGGCATTTGTGTACCCTTGCTTCTGATTGCCTTCTGCACCATTTGTTTGTTTACTTGTCTAGTGTACAGAATGGAGGTGTAAGAATTTGCTGAAATGCATGCAAAAGCAACAAAACTCAGCAGTCTTGGGTTGTGCTTTTATGATTTATGTTTGCTGTTTAGTGTTGGTGCCTGCTGTTGTACATTTTTGAACTTTTGTTGGCTTGGTGTTGACCTTTCGATATACATGTATCATGCGCAATTAATTATGCAACTACAAGCAGTATATCCTTGCTTTGCAACTATGCAAGTGCCAAGTATAGAAGCACTTTAAATTGTATTAGGCTATTATTAGGTATGCTTGTTAGTTGTTGCCATGTTTTTTTGGGAAGTGCAATACACATGATTTCCAAATAATAGNCATATTTCAATAGGGTTGCCTGTAAAAGGCGGAGCTTGGTTGCAGAGGTTTGATGACATAACTGGAGTCGGTAAAACCGATATTTTTTGTTGAGCAATGAGAACTAAATGGTAGTAATCTAATTGTACTAAAAAAGGTGATGTTACACTACGGTAAAAAAAGTCTATTTTGATGTTTGATTGTTTTTGGCTATCTGAGTTTCACAACGATTCGGGGACAAAAAATAGGTTTCAACAGTTGTAAATGTATAAAATTTTTAAACATCAGAAACTTCCATGCATTTCATGTTTAGGGGAAACGCATGATTAAGTTGCAATGAAAAAACATTTTTCCTTCACTTTTTTTCCTTTTTTTGCTTTTGCAATGCAACTTTTTTCCACTCCAGTTACGTCATCAAACCTCCGCAACCAAGCTCCGCTATTTACGGAGCTCTGCCTTTTACAAGCAACCTTTCAGTAGGTCAGTATTGCTGCTTTTTTGTGCAATGTGAATGTGCAGCTGTCACTTCAGTGGCAGAACACTTGTTCATTGTAAGGTGCAATGTTTGTTTGCTGCTTCATTTTATCTGGCTCATGGCTGCACGTGTTGTTATCTGTTATGAATTAAGTGACTCAAATGAAGCATTGGCATTTCCGCACATCATTGATGGCTTCAACAGCTATTTATTTCTGTTAAAAAGACATGGAGTGGATTACCGTAAACTACAGGCAGGCAGAATCTCACTGAAGATCTACACGTGGTGAAATGTGAAATGTACGGAACCCCACGGTGTTACTGTTTTAGCATAGGCGAGATACACAGTAACAATTATGTAAAACTGCACTATATTAATGTGCAGCAGTCCTCACGTGACGTCTAGCCGCATAGATAATACTGTAACAACAAAACTAGATTTAATCATTTAGGCTATGGACAGCGAATTTTCCTTTGTTTTGATCATTCGATTCTTTTCTACGTACTTTTGTTTATTGATGCAACAGTGTATTCAGATAGATAGACCAATTTAATTGGCTGATATTTGGGTTTTGCCAATATATCGGTATCAGCCAAGACATAGGTGTTGGCAAAATGCTGTTATATTCCTCACACATCCAGACAACTTACTTAAGAAACTCAACTTTCTTAGAAAGCACAGCAAAGCACTCAAAACATTAGCAAGTCAAGACAGTTATCTTGCAACAAGAACAATGCTAGGTTAAGGCTGGCCTAGAAAAAAAAAACGTTATGATTGGCAGTCAATTCACACAAAAAAGGTAAATGCAGTCAGCAAAGATCTAAACTATGCAGAAAACGTCCAAACTTTCAGGACACCTAGACCTAATTTCTGAACAGAAAATCAAAACTCGCAAAGTACTGTTACGTACGAAACTTTTCAATTAATTTCCCACGCGGCGGCTTACTCTTGCGCAGCACTTCCGGGTTTGGATTTTCTTGAAGCAAATACAAAGTGGCCCAAGCTCCAGTCCGCCGATGCAATTTTCTACGAATTCATTCATATCACATCTATGCGTTAACAGTTACCTCAGATTCATCTTCCATGTCACACTGCCTAATAAAACAAAGAAATGTCACAAAAGTGTTTAGTCATTCACTCCAAAAGCAAGTGTACGGTATGAAAAACAGTGAAGCGTGACTTGATGCAACCAATCGCTTCAAACCCCGAATACCATTCGCGATGATGTCATGAATCGACTCCAGCCCGGAGGTGGCCGTCAGAGATGAGCGGAGTGTGAAATTTTTCAGTCCGAGTCCAATCCTGATCCGATAAAATTAAATCCGATCCAGTCCTGATCCGCAAAATTTTTGAAAATCATCAGTCCGATCCAGTCCTGATCCGCCAATGTCAAATCATGTATTTTTATTTTGCCTCATGAGGCGAAAGAACTAACGGAGCTATTTTGCCTTTAGCCAATTACGATTGGTTGAAGGCAAAATGATTCCAGCAGTGCTTTTGCCTCATGACGTAAAATAGACACAGCCTTTTGGCATTTCCAAAATCAAGGAAATGTCATTTAGGCACCAGAGGGAAAAGCACTGCTGGAGATATTTTGCCATTAGGAGAATCCGATTGCTTGGATTGGTCAAGTGACAAGGAGGACACAATTGGATTCACGTAAGATCCTTGTTACATGACCTAAAACCCAAAACCTAAAGCCAAAAGCTAAACCCAAAACCTAAACTCAAAACGTACACCCAAATGTAAACCCAAAACCCAAACCTAATTCCAAAACGTAAACCTAAAACCTAAACCCATAACCTAAACCCAAAACCCAAACCCATAACCTAAACCCAAAACCTACACCCTAAACCCAAAACCTGACCCCAACACTTGAACCTATAACCCAAAATTCAAACATAAGCCCAAAACCTAAAAGTTGAACCTAAAACCTAAACTCGTAAAAGGTAGACCCTAAACCTCAACCCTAAACTTTTTGGAAAGGAAGTGACTACGGATACGCCTGTCCTGATGAAAGGGTCAGTTTGTCATTCAAGTGTTTTGGGTCTCGTCGTGTAGTGGTTAGGGGTCACGGCTACTATGCTGATGGTTTAGGTTCGAATCTCACCNTCCCCACTTTCGTTTTGTTTTTTTTGTACTTTTTTTCAGGTTTAGGTGTTACGTTTAGGGGTTGGTGTTAGGATCGGATAACTTTAGGTTAAGGTTAGCTTAGCTTAGCATAGGGTTAGGTTAGCATTAGGTTAGGGTTAGGTTAGCTTAGGGTTAGGTTAGCATTAGGTTCGGGTTAGGATTAGGGTTTATCTTTTACGTTCAGTGCGTTTCTACCAAGCCAACTGCACTCTCGTCGTGCGTAACTGTTACGTCACAGATGGCGCATTCATAAGTTTTCTAATTTCAAGATCCACAGGCGTATCTATAGCCACTGCCTTTCAAAAGGTACATTAAAAGCACTCCTATCAAAGGTGTAGCCTCTACAAGCTAAGCGAAAGGAAATGGTGAGAGCAGAACTAAAGAACAATCGCAAAGCAGGCATAGACGCTAACCACTCAACTACATTCACGTTGCTACAATACTAGAATTCAACGTTATATGTGAACAAAGGTGGATAAAGTTCGAATTGTGAAATAGTTCCAGCAGAGTTTTTGCGTGTGATGGCAAAATATACACTACCATTTAGCAAACCTGTGAAATCAGATCACAACAAAAATTTTTGATATTTTCAGAATAATCACATTAAAACAACCAAAATTTTCTCAGTCCGATCCAGTCCTGATCCGCCAATTTAAAAAAAATTGCAGTCTGATCCAGTCCTGATCCGGCCAAAATTGGCTTCAGTCCTGATCCAGTCCTGATCCGTGCTCATCTCTGGTGGCCGTGGATTCGGTGTCAAGCGAAATTACTGACTTCACGCAATGTACTCATGCACAGAGTAATATCATACATACCAAATACGCTGAGAAAACTGATGATTAGGGCTTAGGGATTCGTGTTTAGGTTAGTGTGTCGTGTTGGGGTTTGGGTTAGGGTGAGAAAAAGAAAAATAATTGAGGTCTAAGACTGCGTCCAAAATTTTTCAGTGCTTGAAGTTATTCCCGTACTATAGCTTGTTGTAGGCACGTGACATCTAACCAAAATGTTTCAGCGTAGACAACACACATCAAAAAAGTAATTTCCAAACTTTATGTTCTTATTCTAAGAAGCAAAATGCCTGACAAACAGTAACAGGTCAGAAATTTCGCAGAGGTCAGAAATTTCTCTTGACACCGACGTGCCGGAGTCGACTCCGGCAGGATTCTGCACTTTTCTTTCTGTCCCGGAGTCAAACATTTGCGACAAACCGGACCCAAATCCGGGGTCACTTTTTAATTTTGGCAGTTGCAGGAGTCTGTTTGGTAATTTCTTTAGTAAAATATGGGTAAATTCCCAGCTGGACTGATGGTAGCCTGAGTCTGAACAGGAGTCGGATTCTCATATTTGAAAAAGATCCGGAACCGGACCTGGTTCCGGATTCAAAAATTTTGGAACAGGAGCAAACTCGAAGTCTGCAAAATTGACTCCGGTGTCAAGCGAAATTTCTGACTTGTGAAATTTCTGACTTCACGCCATGTACGCAATCACAAAGAAAAATTCTACAAAGCAGATACGCTGAGAAAACTGATGATTAGGGCTTAGGGATTCGTGTTTAGGTAAGTGTGGGAGAGTTAGGGTGAGAAAAACAATTGAGGCAAAAGACTAAGTCCAAAATTTTTCCATGGTTAAAGTAATTCCAGTACTATAGCTTGTTTTGGGCACACGACATCTCACATAAATGTTTCAATTTGCACAACAGACATCAAAAAACGTAATTGCCAAACTATATGTCCTCACTCTTGAAAGAAAAATAACTGAGAAACAATAACAGGTCAGAAATTTCGCTTGACACCGGCCACCTCTGCTCCAGCCTAATTTTTTACGGATATGCTCGACTAGACTGCAGGGATTACCACTATCCAGTTTGCCGGTTAGATATCAGTCTGAAAACAGGCTAGATAGCTTTTCTCGTTCTAAACGTAATATGTAAAATTGTGTTTTTTTTGACAGTTAATTGAATTTTAAGTCACTCATTTCAAAATTAGTGAGATAGTTTAAACCAGTAAGTTGTTTCCAGAGGTGGGCAACCGCTACTTTGTTAATAGTGTCGCTACCGCAATTTGTTAAATTTAATAGCGGCGCTACCCCACCTGTTTCTGAGTAAAAATAGTAGCAAGCTATCGCTGCCGCTATTCGCTACCGCTCCTTTTGCTACACTTTGAAAAATTTTTGGTGTTGTTCTACTGACGTAGGATCTATTTTGAAAAACCTAACCTTGAATTTCTTTTTGACAAATGCTGTTTAAAGAAAAAACGAAATCTGAAAAAAATAGTCGTTGAACAGTTATGATATAGGACAAGTTAATTTACAGTGTATACACATATAAATGAAACATAGACTGAAGAAACGTCCATAGCTTCGTGAGTGGATTGCTACAGGTTCAATAATTCGCCTTTACCAGTGCAAGTTTCGTGTTGTCTGCACAGCAGTGTTGAACATGATCCGGTCTCCGGATCGCGATCCGACCGGATTCTTCACTTCAGAACCGGATGCGGATTGGACTGGATTTTGAAAAAAAACTCAACCGGATCAGATATGGATATCCAAACTGCATTGATCACTGCTGTAAAATGCTTAATCAGAGTTTTTTCGGATATAAACCGGATAGGATCAAATATTTCGACAGGTCTACCGGATTAGGCTCGGACCGGATAACTGAAAGAAAATTTTGGACTGGATTAGGATTCCAACAATCTCCGATTTGTTCAACACTAGTGCACAGTACTCAAGACTTCAAGAGAATGGTCAAGCAATAAAAGATCAAAACTGTTTTTCACAGAGTTTAATGCGCGTGTAAATTGAATTAGGCCCGCAACCAGGGTGGGGGACAAACTGAGCAATCAAAGCCTCCCACGACATTTTTGTGCATTATTTTAGATTTTCATAAAATGTTATGTCGATCTATGTTTCATGTGAAACCCCTGAACAAACTACTGACTACTTGTATTTTAAACTGAGATCCTTGTTCCTGCATGGTTCAATTTATTCGCGATGGTAGTTTTGTGCATAACGTAGTTTCTATAGACTGCGTGCAAAGATTTGCTATTTAGATATTTGAGAGCGAATTGACCAACCACACTTTCCTTAACCCCTTAAAGCACATAGCTGCCACTTTTTTGACCAAACTTTGTAATTCCATTACTCGCCAGTGGCCAGTGGCTGGAGAGGTGTTCAAACCATCTACGGATTTAGCAAGACATCTAGTTTCGACTGAAAAAAAAAATTTTCAGTTTTGGGTTTGGAGTTCTCTTGGGGGGAGTCACAACTGGGGGTGTTTTTGGCCTACTTTACCCGGCCTTAGGCGCCAATCCATAGAGTCAATTTTTTCGCTCAAGTTTTTTTTTGGAAGCTAGACTATCATCTGAGTGTTTAGAGCCCTTGATTGGCTTTCTAGCATATCTGGAACCAAAATTATGGATCAAAAAACAAAAATAAAGTTGCTAAATTAAGGAGAAAAGCACCCCGAGCCATAGATGGCTATAACTCGCTGTCAGAATGAGCTAGAGAGCTGTTCAAACCCTTTAGAGACTCGTGAAGACCTGTAGTTTAGACTACAAAAAAATTTTTAGCTTGAGATCTCGTTTTTTTGTAGATGTTCACATAATGAAAGGATGTTTGTGCATATTTGTTTACATTTGGATGATGTCGTCATCCCGGGGAGTCGAACATTCCATCCGATTTTGTGGATCAAAATTTTTTTGGATTCTAGGCTACAATACGAGTCTTTAGATTGTTTGATGGACTTTCAAGCATTTCTGGTTCAAAAGTAAAGGCAATATAAGCAGAAATTAATTAGGGAAATCCCTTTAAAATACTCATCTTATTCCCCAATGATTTGGAGTTTTCTGGTCTTGGATTGGGCACCAGAAACGCCAGGAAGTCGATCTAGGGCTCTAAAGTTTCATATTCCAGCCTAGAATACAACCAAACTTTGAGCCACTATTTTGGCTCATTGTCCGGATGATGACGTCCAAAAAAGCAAATAACCAAAAAAGCAAAGGCTACCCTTTTTCTGACGACACCCAGCGAAAACCCCAAACCCAAATCTCAAAAGTTTTTTTTTTCAGTGCAAACTAGAAGACTTCACGAGCCTTTCGAGGGTTCGAATAGCTCTCTAGCATGTTCTCGCGGCGAGTTATCGCAAGCCGCACCAGCCGCCAATGGGAGACTCATGCAGCTTTTGGATTTTTGTGCACAACCGCGTTTTTGGGCCATAACTTTGGTTCCAGACATGCTAGAAGGTCAATCAAGGGCTCTATAGACGCGGATGATCATCTAGTTTCCAAAACACTTTGAGCCAAATTTTGGCTCATTGGACTGGCGTCCAGGGCCAGTCAAAGTTGGTCAAAATTTCAAAAACACCCCCACTTTGTGATGTCCCCCCAAGAGAACCCCTAACCCAAATGAAAAAATTTTTTCAATCGAAACTAGAAGACTTCCCGAATCCGTGAAGGATTTGAACAGCTCTCTAACTGAATTGGCTGGCGAGTTATGGCGTTACAAACTTGGATAAAAATGTTCTAACGGTGGTCGGGAGAGGGTTAACATTCCAGCTTTTGAAAGTGCAGCCTAAGTGTTGAATGCTTTAGTTTTAAAGGTGTGCAATGCGCATTAAGCAACCGGCATCAGCTCTAAAGAAATAACCTCCGAACATCAACAATCGAAACCTCTCAATTTACTGTGAAAGCTTTCGAGAAATCCGCCGACGGGTGTGCTTTTATCTCTTTGCAATGATTTAAACTTGCACAAATCTGTAGGCTTATTCAAGTTACGGGTCCCTACAAAGATGACAAGCAAGCGAATCAGTCAAGCTAATTATTTTTATAGGACATCGATTTCATGCGCCTCTACGCATCCACAGTACTAAAATCTTATTCATATATAATCTATCATAAATTTCTTTTGTTCCTTTATGAAATTAAGTTTCCCTATCAGTACATTCAATGCCCATGCGTAGTTTTTCGCACTATCTGAAAACCTTTTGCATGAAAATATGCAAAAAAAACACTAAGAACCACAAAGAATTTATTTAACAACTGAGAAAATCAAAGCCAAGCGGTGAGAAAACAGTTTTTTTTCTAATGCGAAGTTGTAGCATCCAAAGTTTGTCTTACATTCGGACAACAAGCACAAGCAAAAATCGACATCATGTGATGTGCGGCTTAGCACATGGAGATGATCAAAATTTTAGCAAGATCGTGATGATAAAGGAAATGAATCACTTGACGTTGTGTGGCTGTGTGAGATAAGACTGTTAATCAAAGAAAAATTTTTTCAACACCAACTCTGCTTGTTTATCCCAGGCGATGGCCACTTGCAAAAATATGGCGTCATGTAATTTTTACCTAAACACATGGAGACAAATGAACTTTCAGCGAAATTGCAATGATAAAGAAAAGCCCAACTACTTGACGTTTGGTAGGGCTGTGTCAGGTTTAAACGTAGATGAACCAAAGTTTTCGTCAATGCGAACTTTGCGTGTAAAGTTAAAAGAACGAAAATGTGAGATTTGTTGATTTAAACCAGTGGTTCTCAAACTTTTCTGCACGTTGACCCACAATTAAAGTATACAATTTTCTGTAGACCCCGTGGCCTAGCCCAACAGTTACTAATACAAGGAAAGTATGTGTCAAAATAAATACAGGCCCTTACGTACAAAAACGTTGCACGTACGAAACATACAAGGTTTTACAAGCGTCTACAACACAAAACCTTAACCTTGAATTTTAAAACAATGGAATTCGGAGGAATTTAACCGAATAGAAACACTCTATGTTGGGAAATGCATATACTGAGCTCTTTCGTTCCGAGGCATGTTGATTCACTGTCGCTAGCTTTGCAAAAGTATTTACTGTGGCTATCACTCGGGTTTACAACAATTGTTCTCCGTCCTACTGCGTTGCCTACTGCTGTACTACCAGTCTACTAACGACTGCCGAACTGCGACACATGCACTACAATATTGTTTGTGACGTAACTAACAGAACTGTTTTAATAATGTCATCACAATGGATGATTTAATAAAAAACTATTCGAATCGAATGTACTTTCAAACTACTGTAGCTGAGATTTGATCAGGCCTCTTAATTTGCAAGTAACTTCACTCCACAAGTGAAAGAAGCAAGGAATCAATCACAAATTTTTGATAGGAAATCGATTTCACGTAACACTACGCATCGTCAGT
>JGI24022J15233_10001223_pt1 | contig 20600 bp, 14 predicted proteins | sample Ectturendosymbi2_FD_15233 | JGI IMG/M metagenome (IMG submission 15233) | reverse complement strand
GGAGCATGTACTCTAGGACTCTTCTTGACATATTATTTTTGATTTGAGGACAAACAGTTGCAGATTATAAAATGTTATCTTTTCACCTTTCAATAAACATAATCATCATTGTGGTATCATTTAAAATCCTGGATTTGTGCCCAATCGCTTTGTTTCAACAATTGTGAAACACCCTGTATACGAGTTTCTGTGATAAAGTATACGAGCTTCTAGGATAGAGTTTTCACCTGTTTGCGTAATTCGTCACTTTTTTCTAATCCCCTTGAGGTGACGAATTAGGCAAATTCTACACGGCAGCTCCGTAATAAGCGTGTTCGCGCAGCTCCAGATCCGACCCAGCAAAGCCAACCGCACGACATCCGACCGGACGAAGAACAAACCATAGCCGACAACACGTTCTACGACAACATCTTTGGGGCGTTCGCAGATTTTGGAACATTGCATGATGATCCCTCAGCACTCTCGCCCTCACTTGAGGTACGTTCTTACTATGCTTCGATTATTAGCAGACAGCAGCATAGAACTGCCAGCCTCGCAAGCAGATATCACCAAACTATGGTTTGTTAGCTTTTAAAGGCGCGACAAACGACTTGATAGACAAGACATACCTCACCGCAGTGAGAGCGATAAGTTTTCACCAAACCTTCCATGTTATGCCTTAAGGATCTTTCTACTAATTTGTTTGTTTCGATGGTTATTTTTATAATTCGACTGCACCAACATCGACTGTGGCTCGCCATGCGTTTACGGCAAACATACTGGCAAGGTAGGAGGTATAGCCATGAGCGTCGGGAGGGGAAAAGGGGCCTTGGTCCCCCGTGAATTTCCAAATTTGGCATTTTGCTAATAACGTTTCAGTAGAAAAACGCTTTTCTCTTAGTTTGAGAGTTGGTAAAACGCAATTTCCCCACTGTTGGTTCCCATAATCCCTTTGACCACCCCCTGGGAAAACCCAATATTTCCCCCACTGGAAAAAATCATTCCGACGCTCATGGGCATACATAGCAGAATCAACTACTGTTGTTCAGGACACGTTGCAATATTATTCCTTCGTCGCTCAATTTCTTCCGGAAATTCTTAGCGGACGTCTATCGCTGCAAAATTCTGGTTTTATGAGAAAGACTGCCTCGAAACGCTAAAGCGCGCAAACTGCATCTTTAGTCGCTTCCGAATTGCCAAAGTTTGCCGCTTGAACGCAATTCCTGAAACGGCGTCTCGAAGAAAGGCGCGATGTTCAAAAACTTGCGGATGAAAGCAGGGTTGGGAACGAGCTGATTCCCACACAACATCGTGCCACCATATCACACGTGCCAGCAGCGATTTAGTGTACATTGTGAACGAGTGATGTGAGCGCGGAAGCGACCAAATCGAGCGAAACCCTGTTGCTGGAATCCTGCTTCGAAAACAAGCAAATCAAACCGAGTGTTTGCGCGAGTTTAATAAAAACATGGCAGATTGTGACCGAGTAACTTCGCAGAACAGTTTAAAGCAACTCACCGAAAACAAGCCAGACACGACAAGGAAAACAAAACAACGCACTTAGAAAAATAATTGTGTTTTGCGCTTTTTTTCCAGGATATGGTTGTTCCGGAACTGGAAGAAGTCAGCGCAAAGCTTTAAACTTAAGCACCTCCTGCGCTACACCGATTGAAGAACTTTCGCGTGACGCGATAAGTGCACTTGCTACGTAACAATGTCAATTGCACGGATTGGCACAGTGATGACGTCAAAAAGAACAAAGATGACGTCAAAAACCTTTTATATATATTTATACATAAATGTATCATAGCGAGGTTTTCAAAACACTGGTTGTTACGACGCAAGTAGCGACAAAAGGTGTGCTACCACATGACACCCGGGGATTGTTGATGACGTCATTGACCTCATTTGCATGAGCGACGTCACACTCGCAGTTCTTCCTCCACCCAAGCGACTACTTTTCCTTCCCAGCCGGGTATGATGTCATCGTCGTTGAAAACCTGCATTGCATTACGTCATCAACACCGTACGTAAGGACGCAGTCGTGACATGACGTTTTCGCACCTACCTCCTCCTTAACCGTTCCAAGCTCGGGGTCGAGGGCCTTAAAAATAAACCGGTAATTCCCGTGTTTCTTGATCGCGTTTTTGAACTCGCCAAGCGTGATGTCGCCGACCCTGCAACAACACACGACGAGTCTGAAGTTTCGACAGCAGAAGACTGGCAGCTTTGCTTGTTGCTGCTGGTGCTACGTGGAAGACAAACCTTTTCGCGATGGTGGTCATGGCGGGGGTCATGTCTCGGTCGGTGAAATACAATATGCGTGTGCTTGCGTTATCCGAAGTCGTTTTGCCTGTAAGTAAACGAAGATAAAAAAGGAACGAACTAACGTTGTTTGGCGTTTGATATCGGTGATATTCACTGAGCCTGAGAAAGAAATGCTAGCATGGCAAGAAATGACGAGAGGAGGTAGCAGGAAGCATGGATGGGAGCAAAAGCCAGACCAGTGGTTCTCAACCGGGGGTCCACGGACGCCCAGAGGTCCGTGAAACATTTAAGGGGTCAGCGAAAATTCTGTATTTTGAAGCTTAGCGTGTTTTGTTTGTTTTTTGTTTGGCTGGGTGTGCGCTCTGTTGCGAATCTATGCAACACACACAGTACTGCAAACATTGCTCACGCTAAGAAGCGACCAAATCTAATTTCTCAATAATGAAAAAAACGTTGACAAAAACGAAGGGGTCCGCAGAGGTTTGGGGTGCAATGAGAAGGGTCCATGGCGACAAAAAAAGGTTGAGATCCACTGGCCCAGACAACGTAACATCTGTGTGGCGACGTGGACAACTCAACTTCTACCACCATCATAGGTACGTGTCGGAGATACGCGTTTCAAAAGGAAGGTGGACGTTATTTCAAAAGATATTCGCAACCACTGCTATGTATCGGTTCAACGAGAACCTGTAACACACATTATTGAGCTCTTATTCTGAGTTCAGTATTGCACACACAGTGAAGCAATCACGCAGTAAGCAAACCGTTGGGCGGCGATAGCTCAGTGGTAAAGCGTCCGCCTTGCTATTGGAAAATTGAGTGATCTGTCCAAGACCAAAGAGCGAATCGCCAGAACGCTCTTACGTCAGCAGAGTTCACCTCAACAGTCCAGGAAAGAAGTAAATTTAAGCTTCGACCTGCCGCAATTGTCGCCACCCGAACACAAAAGCACGCCAAGAAACATGCGGGTATCTTTAAACTTACGTCTCCTGGGGTTGTGCCGAGACACCGGTGTCCTTCGCTCCAGGGTCGGGGAGTTGGGGGAGCGTCGTAGAACGGGAGAGCGCGGCGCTTGCTTTAAAACTGGAGACTGCGATAAACTGCGAACCGAGAATCGAAAAAAAAACGTTGCGGAAAATGCGCCACGATACCACGACAGCAAACTAATCGCACGCGTGACAAAGAAAATAAATCCGGCTGCGCACTTGGTCCTCGCAATAAAGCGAAGATTGACCTCTTCCACGCAGTAACAGGCATACCGGGCATGTACGCAACATTTGCTAGTCACGGGTAATGGTCGTTACAGCAGAAAAGTTCAAGTATATCAGCACACAAGCAGGTAGTGCGGCTACTGTTCCGCACGCGTAGCGCACATGTAAGATGCTCGGCTAATGTAGAGCTTTTTAACACAAAATAGTAACCTGTCCAGTTCCTGGCGATATCCATTAAGCAATCAATAAATATTCGAGAAAAACTAGCAAGCTTTGCACGAGAAGCATCAAGTTCGGGTCGCAAACAACTTTTGAACGGAGAAAAAACAATTATAATTTCACCAAAAAAGGTCTTAGGCCCAAAAGTATTTTCAAACTTGAAGCATCTTCCACTTAAGCAGAAAGAAATTTTTCACTGCGCAAAAAAAACAAAAATCTCTATAATGTACGCAAAAATCTACATCACACGAAGATATACACAAACCTAACTGAGCAACCAGTCATCTTACCACAACCGTGAATCCAGGAATACACTGTCCGCCATGGGGGAAGTGCCCCTCTAAAAAAAACAAATACGGCTTTGCTTTCAGCCCAACGTAATGTAACACGTCATTCGTTTGGTGTTTATTAAAACGCACCAGACGAGGGTATGACACGTGACCAAGATGTCCTGTTACAATACTACGGTCGCGTTGGTAGTTAATTCATCACAAAAACTACGTCGCGCAGACAAGCTTTAGGGTCAAGCCTACTACAGTAAAAACAGCAGGTACCGAGAAATAAACACTTTCTTTGTCTTTTTGTTTGATTGACAGCTTTGCAAAACACAGGAATACGGAAATCACAATGACTGTAGTCACAAAGCCAGAAAACAAACAAATTTTGAACAGCACAGAAACGGTAAAAATCGCGGGATGTGATGGTGAGACACTACGCAGTCTCTTCCGTGGCAAGAAACACTCACCAGTTGTTGCTGCAAAGTTGACAGCTCTTTGTCTTTTTTCGACATCGCTCTGGAGTGGTCGGACTGAAATGGATCAAAGCGCAATTGTGAGACTTGATCAGACAACTTCGCTAATGACGAAGATTTTGAAAATGAAGTACAGGAAATCTCAAGCTAGTCATCTTGAAACACTGAAATTTCACCATAAAAATTCTTGGCTGTCAGTATGCAACTGGTCTTCATGTGGTGCTCCTCACCTAAGTTTTAGTGAAAATTGCGCGCGCACTCATGGTAAACCCCCCACTGTCGGTTACTTTCATCATTTACGCCTTCACACCCACACACAATGAAGTACAACTCACGCAAACATGACACTAACAAAGAACGCACGCACAGATGGCGTTGCCACGGTAACGTTGATACTTAGCACCGCTGCATGTTGCAGTGATAAGGCTTAAGTAGACCGATTCGTAAAATGTATATATGAGTGGGAGACTGCGAAGAACCAGGGTAATTTGGGCTGCATTCTTCTCCGAGGTGGACCTACTTGAAGTGTATACGGAACAGTTGGCTACCAAAAGCAAAAATGTTACGCTGTGAGTGTAAAGTTTCATACGCGCAATGCGTTCATATGAGAAATGGAATCGCGATATTAGCACGATGTGACGCATGCAAATTTAAGCAACCAGAAGATTAATTTTTACCACAAACCGCAAACAATGCTTGCACTTTTCACGTACTGTATATCGTACACATTGGCTGACTGCTTGAGATGGGAGCGCGTCACGATAGCTGTGGATCAGCGCTGCGTTGAAATGTGTGTCATTAGATCTGTAGGCTGGGAGCAAGCCGAGCAATCGCTCGTACGGGATATGGATTTTCATTCGATTGCATGGCTCATGCACGGGAACGGAAATTCGTGAATCGTTTAGTTGATACACGATTTCAAACGTTCTCAATGCGATTGGAGATCAATAATACCACAGAGCATTTTATGAGTCTAAAATGCAAGGACCATGAGCAGTTTGTAGTGAAGGCAACAACAGCAAATTACGCAAGAATTAACAACAATAGAGTCAACGCACTTGGTCAATGCAAACTAATAAGAGAAGGGAGATTACTGGCAATTTCCGTAATACCCGGGTAACACGTCTCTTATATACTTCGCTGTGAAAAGTTCTAAACGAGGTTCATTTGTTAATGAGTTTGTGGCCCAGATTTCTATTACAATGTACTTGAACAATTTCGCACCTGAGTCTGAATATGCTTTCGGTAACGCATATCGTCGAGTTTTAGTTTGTCTGGTATTATATGGACGAACATATGGTGATGATGACCACAAACTAATCGTTTGAATGTAGCCAGTAGCTGTGATTTATTGTATTAACCGTGAACTTCGCCACTTCAAGACGGTAAATATCTTTTAGTTTGTAAAGTTTTCTACGTTTTGCAAATGTTTGTAACACTAGAAGTCTCAATTCCAAAAGTATTCATCTCATCGCGCGATTTAAAAGTATCGTTATTGTCTGTAGGTGACATGAAGCTGCTCTTCCACAGGCTGTACTTACGTATTGCATTCGTGAATTTATTAAGCTGTGACATAATATGTCCTGTGCTTTCCTACATAATGTTTAACTTTGTACTTTACATCAACATACGAATATGAGAGTATTGTAGATATCAACATACGTCCACAACAAGACCGTTTGCAGTTCTCTTTTAAATTCGAACTTTTGACACGAATAATTGAAACCATGTTTTCATACCCACATATTGTAGGTTACATCTTCGAAGCTAATTTAAATTAATTGGAAGTCATTAGGTTAATCCGGCCACCTCCGTATCGGCGATAATACCGGATTTAAAACGTGGACTACTACTTCTACGCAGGCACCTACAGTCCCCGGTTGCGTTTGGGCACATTTACTAATGACAGTATAGTCTGGGACAAGTATGTTAATTGAATTTTCCTTAATTCGTTTTTCGAAAGCGCGATAATATCTGGTGGTTTTGAGCATGAGAATATGATTTCTTCAAGTTACAACGATCTTATGCTGCCATGTTGCTTATGAGAGATCACCTGACGTCAACTTATCAACATGGTTCACAAAATTATTAAGTGTGGCATGTGGCGAAGCAAACGGCGATAAATCGTTATCAAAGAATTTGTTGGCATTTTTTAAAACATAGACAGCAAGAAAACATTAAGCATTGCAAAGGCTACAGTCATTCAATTTGATTATAGACTGAAAACATGTTTTACATTGATTTCAAGACAGTCGAATTAGTTGCAGTGAAAGCACTCCAACAGGTAAAAGCATCACACTTACATATGTAGTTTGTTTCGTGGAAGTTTGACATCCAACTGTAAATAGTCATAAACTGCGGAATACTTGCAGATGCATTATGGACTTATGCAGTTTCTAGCTCACTTGTCAAGTAATATACTTTCGGTGGAGTTGTATGCTACATGATTTTTCACAGGCCATCCGTGAAAGATCAACATCAATTCCTTGTTTGATTTTTTGGTGAAATGACCGACTCGCTTGTTGGTCGTCATGAGCCGGGCTTTCATATTGCCATTTCGGATGTACCAAGAAGTAAATGTATCTGAGTAGCATTTCTGCAAGTATTTCAGCAGCTTGTACCTCAAAGGAGTAAGGCCTTCACAGACAAAGACGTGCTGTTGTGCCAATAATCTTAAAATTTTCGTTTGTTTCTTTTTACTAGCAGTAACTGGGCGTGGACTCTTCTTGTTTCTCCTTTTTTGTGCACTTTCTGTATTTCTTCTCGCTGTAGATCTATTTCCACCTCATCTCCTGCAGATATTAGAACCTTTCTTACATTACCATCGTTGTACTCATTTGTCTTCTACATCACAATTTTTTTCTCTTCTGATGTACTGCTATTGCCTACCAAGTTGAAAGACGATTAGATTTGTTTTGTTGCGCTTTTTTTCGTTCGTTGCGCGAAAGACCATTTGTTTCGTCTCGTTACGCAGCTCAAGCTCTTCAGGCAGACTCAAATTGTTTCATGTTCCACTATCTTCACTTGAATTCCATTTAGTTGTTTCAAAGTTTTATTGTCAGGTTAGTTAGTTTGCCCAGTTTGACATAGATTTTTTATGGCTTGGCAGGTTTGAGAAATGGCTTCTTTGGTGGTTTTTCCCATATGACAAAATGACCGGGCCCAGCATGTCAGCAAAAACAGAAGCGAGTTACTGTATTAGTTCATTTATTAAACACAAGCTACTAATGTTTATTTAACAATCTACACTACCGCTGTCTTATTCAAATAGAATGAATCAGTATCTTTTGTCTGTGCAGCGAACGTTGTTACTGCGTATCGCAGCACGTTTTGTAGGTAATTAGCTGCAAAAGTGCCTTGTCTTTTTAGAAGCATGCTGCTAGTCGCGTTCTAGGTGTAGCCTCGATTTTACAAGTGAATCTGTTCCAGGTTATCTCAGTTTCACTGACTATAAAAGGATGTATCGGTTGTTGAGACCGGCACAGCTCGAGGCCGATTCGCATAGTGCAGAAGCATGACAGATTTTCAAGATTTTTTTTAAGTGCTGTTGAAGCCGCTTAGCCAGAAAAACCGTCTTTGGAGAAGTACAGGCTTCTGATTCTTCTCTTTCACCTGCAGTATCCGATTATGACGAAGCGGTTGAAACTCTTTGAGACGAGCATATGCCAAAACCAACCATGCCTGTTTGCGCGTCCGTTGTTTTCAACAAGACGTCAATAACCCGGAAAAAAACTAGCAGGATTTTTGTATGCCTTGCGCACTTTTTCCAAAGATTGTAACTTCGTTAGCGTAACTGCGCTGGAGTATCAGGAAGAAACGACATGCAATGCATTTATTAGTGGAATAGCATCGACTTCCATTAGACAGCGGTTGCTGAAATATGAAGATTTAAACCTGAAGGCTTTCGACCTGCCCTTGTATTCTGTACAAAAGTAGTCAAGCAGATGTGCGACTTGCGAAATACTACCAAGTGTGTTGAACCAACGGATGAAAAGCCGACAAAACCTTTTTTGCAGCAGCAAAAATTTACTGAATGTTGAAAGCGCAACCATGCCACACAAAATATGTCCCCATTCCGGTGGTGCACAACACTCTTGTAAGCAGTACTAGGCGAAAGACACTGCTACAGTTGTGGACGAATTTGACATTTTTCAAGAGTTTGACGTTCTGGAAGAAAATCCAGGTCGGCTTCGATCGCTGAGCCTTCCTTCTGTCACTGCACGACCCCCATTGGTGCAAGTTCCACCAGGTGAGGGCGGTCGAGGGTTCACTGTTTTTGAAGCCGACAGGAACCTGTTCCCAATTATGCCAATTGACTTTTGGTATAACTCATGGTGTTTCGGCATTTGAAATGAATAAGAGACGATAAAAAGGAAGATAGAACGTTAATGAAAGCAACACAACCATGGCAGAGGTTCAGCATCGACTTTAAAGGACCGATGAAAGGACGAAACAACTATTTCATTATTCGTTGATTGCGGTTGATGAGTAGATTCCCTTTTGTTTTTCCGTGTAGGAATTCTCCATCAAAAATTGTCAGTGACTTTTTGACAACCTTGTTCTGTCTTCCAGCTTCCCCGATTCTGTTCACAGCATATAGGGATGCTTCGTTTACATCAAAGGAGCTGAGATTCCGCTTTAACGGTAGAGGTGGTCGCAAACAGTAGAACAACTCCTCATCATCCGGCGGGCAACTCCAAGTGCGAGACATGGAATCAAACAATTCGCAGGACACTAAATCCGATGCTCCGGCGCAGAAAACTTCCAGAGGAAGCCTAGGAAGTAGTTTTGCATGACGCATTGCACGCCACGTAGTCTCTGCCCTGCACTGGCACCAGTGATACGTCTCATCGACGTTTCTTGAACTTTCGAAGGTCAGCGCTTGGCAAGACACTGGCTTGTCAGCTCCGATNCTGTCTTGCTTCGCCGGTACGTCAGGTCTAAGGAGGGTTCGCTGTGTGACGAGGTTAATCACTTGAGGCTAATCCCAGCTTTGTCCAAGTTAGATTTCCAAGTGGGCGAGAGTCGACCGTCTCCACCTAAGATCGTATTCCTTGCCCTGCTATAGGAAGACGTTGAAAGCTCCGAGATCACAACACTGATTGCCGCAAGGCCGTGACGTGGCTTTGGCACAAATACCGTGTTTCCCCGAAAATAAGACAGGGCTTACATTAAATTTCACTCCGAAATTTACACTAGGGCTTATTTTCGGGGGATGTCTTATTTTGATACATCAAAAAATGAAGTTACAAAATAAAAATGAAGGGATTTCTAAATAAACATATATTACGAAAAACTATCTACATTTACTTATCATTAACATGCCTTTTATTCAGAAACTCGTTAACAACAATTTATTCAAAAACAATCATACCATCATCCTCTGGAAGGTCTTGCAGGTCATGGGTGAAAATGACGAGTGTTTGCGTCAAATGATGTGATTGGCTGAGATTAGGGAAGTTTTGTCGTCATCAGTCAAATAGGGCTTATTTTAANGGTAGGGCTTATATTAAAATCATCCCCAAAAATCACGCTAGGTCTTATTATCGGGGAAACACGGTAGTTCAGATATAGTTCAGATACGCAACGTATTGTGAACATTCCTAAATTTGAAAATACCGGACCGCTTCAGACAGATTGCGCCGAGTTAAAAAGGGCGCTGATCGTTATAGGAACAAGTGCGTTATTTGNCATGCAAAATACTGGTNCCATGCTGGCTGGTATTTTTGTCCACACGAGCGGTGCNTTTTTTGTTGCAGTTGTTAACTTCATATATACATCAGAGTTAGTGCATGTCTTCCTCCATTTCGTTCTTTTGCGAGAAAGGTAGAGAATGTGGTATATATTGTTGTTGCGTCATCAGCTATTGTGATGTATATATATTAATCAGCGGCGTCCTTGGAAAGCACACAGTTTGTATTGCACTGGAGTTATACTACACACGCAGCTTTCCCGTTGCCACGCAGTTTCTTTCTGTAGTGTGCAGCTAACGTTGTTCCAACTGCAGGTATCGCAATACGTCATTGTAGCTTATCAGTTATACCAATGCCTTGTCTTTTTCAGATGTCTATTGTCAGTCACGTTCTAGTCCATTAAAGCCTCGATTATACGAGTTAATCTGTTCTGGGTTATGACACGTACATCACAGCAGGCCCGTAGCCAGGTTTTAAGGTTTGGGGGGCAAATACAAATTTATGGAGGCAAGATTTTTGTTTTTGTTATATGATTTAATAAAGAATTTTCAAGGCACAATACAAAGTGGGGAGCACTGCCTCAGATTGCTACCCCGTGGCTACGGGCCTGGATAACAGGCTACGCACAACTCCGCCTGTTCATTTCGGCTACTAGTGAAGCAGCATACATTACATATAACTACACGAAGGCCGCACCTTCATAAACATAATGTCGTTTTCCAGCCGGTCAAAGGCGAGCTCCTTCTCTCGAAGCTTGCTGCGGAACAGGTTGCATTCTCGTCTGCTTTCCTGCACTTCGTCGAGAAGTTCCGCCTGCGATTGAATGACTAGTGGTCCGGTTCGGCTACACTCCAGAAATTTGTCCACAAAAAGCTCCTTAGATCTTTAGTCGCATAATGCGAGCGCGTGGTGGGTGAGCGCGCTTCAGAACGAATGCGAGGTTCGCAATGACCATAACAAATGCGAGGTTCGCAGTGCCACGGTGCGTTGCATAAAAGCGCTCGTGGATAAAAACAACTTTTAGTTGTCACTATCACTGCAAAGAATCCATCAGGTTTCTATAGCACGGCAAATCAAACTAACGATTCGGGCACATTTGGCAGTTGGACCACATACTCGCTCCTTTCACGGTAACCCTAACGGTCCAGTAAATCACCTTGAAGCTTTACAAACAGGGGCGTTGAAGCTGTTTTCAACAATGACACAAAGCTTACAGTTTGGTACGGTCAGGCTGCGAAAATGCGAAGCAACGTGATGTTGCTGTCATCTGTCGTAACAATGCTGATCGCAACAGTCAACTAATGAAATTTCGCAAGTATCATATTTCAGCGGCAACCATTAACAACAACTCCAACACGGGCCTTACTTTCCTTTCGATGCACATGAAACCTCTGGTCTGTCACATTATACCAAGCCAAGAACGTAATTTAAACTTGGTAGGATCTCGAAATTACGATGAAAAGAGAAGTGGTGGTAACTTTACACGTCCACGCACAAAGGTAGATTCTCTTTTATCGCATGAAACGACCACGGACATCAGAGCAGAGATGAGCCAAGGACCGGGTCAGACCAGGTCTAGCGCTGGTTTTCAGCAGATTTTTCACCATTCTGTTGCGCATTCCAGGTTTTCACGATGCTGATCTTAGATTTGTGTTCAAAGACGTCATTCACGACAGAGCGTCTACAACTTTTTTGCACAAAACTTCCTATGAACTGTGATAGAATAGCTAATTAGGCAGTGATTTTATATTGTTAGATTTTAGAATTAGATCCTAGGCGATTGTGGGAGTTGCTGTTAAACATTTTCGTTTTAAATACTGTGTATACATCAGTGGCAAACACAATGACTGTCATATTGGGTGCGTCCTTTTAGTACGTCGTATAGCCCAGTACTTCCTGAAATCATTGCATGCAATGATTGTACTTTCTTTCAGCGTGGCACGTTTGCAAGTGTTGTGTTTCTTTGAAAACTATGCAGATTAAATTTGAAGTACTTCTAGCATACAGTTTTTGCCTTAACACAATGGTTTCCTACCTTTTACGGATCGTGTACCACAGTTTGGGAAACACTGCCTTTGACAGGACACATATTGTCTCACTTGCTTTAGAATTAGGGAAAGAGTTGCAGGATGCAAAACAAAGTATTGCGTTTGATCAACGGACAGAAAAGCTGTGACATGTACTATTGCGTTTGAACGCACTAGGTTTGTGAAAATGATGCGTTGTGAAAAAAAAGTAGCTGCAGACCACTTTCAGCCAGAAAATTCTGCGCAGGTTGAGTCATTCTTATCTTGCAGATAGCGAACAAGGACTGGACTACGACTTTTTTATAAAATTAGTGGCCCATGACTGGACTCGCGTTTGCGAAGGGAAGGAATTGGCCAGACATTAAAATCTTATAAAACACTAAAATCTTACAGTCCGCTTAACGCTGAAAAAGCTAAAACAACAGCGCAACCGCCAAGTATGAAACAGTTGCGAAACATTGTCAACGTTCTTTAAATGGTTGTCTTTTTGTGTCGGAAAACATGAATCTCTCACTTTTGCTGCTGGGCTGACTGGAAAAAAATCGATTAGCTGCAAGCTTGCTTGTTCTTTTTTTTGAAAAAAAAACTTTGTTTGTGGTGTTTGTTCTTATCCGCGACAGCTGCGAAAAGTTNCCTNTACGTATATTCACGCAATTACAAAATGAAAGATTTACCGTTNGCACTCAAGGAACGTTTCTGAAACGTATATTTGCGTGACGTGGCACCGAAAGCGTAGCATGGCGACAAAACGATATTAACACCGAAATACTTAAAAAAAACTCGTTTGCAAGTGGTTAGCCTGGATTTTTCTTTTGCTCAAGCAGACATTGTACCATAGGAAACAGATTTGACCACCTCCCGTTTGTTTTGTTTCTTAGTGCTAGTTATGAGGCAAAAACATGGAACACGAAGAGAATGGCGACTGACTAATTGATAAGCACTGGTCAAATAAAGCACTCGGGTAACAGCGCAACCGGACAGCAGTGCCGTAGTTTTGCACGACATCGAAGATTTAATCACTGCACCTCCGCAGCACACGTGTTACGGCTGAAAACCAACCTTCTCGGAGCTGAGCTTGTCCTTCTCCAGGTTCGTGCGCAGCAGTTGTTGGCGCAAAGATAAAAGCTCTTCTTCTTGTTGTTTGAGTCGCGTTTCCAGCGCCGAGTTATTGGCGGTCAGCTGCCGGCAGGTTTGCGAAAGCGATGATATCTCTTTCTGTTTTGAGAAAAACATACTTTCTGACACAGGAGTCATCAACAATCTGGAGGCTTGGGCAGAACGACGAAGCTGCACCAGCGCTTGTGCACGCGCGGGCAAATCATCTTCATTTGCGCCCTCGTAAAAAAACACTACAAAAACTGAAGTGAACAATGTATCATTTGGCAAAATTTCTCATGTAAATGCATAGAAAACTAGGGAATAATTCAGGCACGAAAGTGAGATTGTTAAGGTTCTCGTAACAAACAAAACTTAGTAACAATTTTTGCAACGGACGTTCCGGTCATAATTCCAAAAAATAAAAACAAGACTTAATTTTTGACTTCGAGCAACTTTTTTGACGAAGAAAAGTGCAGAAAAGCTGACGAAGCCGACAAGACCACAAAAATTATATGATGTCATGATGACACTATTTGCGGTGTCTCAAGTACCTGATACAATGACAGTTAGAATTTTTTCCTGGCGAAAGACTTTCTACACTGTAATTTTTCAAACCTTGGTTTGGCAGATGTGGATAACGTTTGGTTATACTTCTTTATTTAGAAGTTGATCTTTACTTTTGAAAAACAAAAAAGTTGCTTTGTATCAATTAAAAGGCCGAGTGAAGTGAGAAAAAAATATTTTAAACACTGACTATTTCATATCACGCTGCACTTCTATGTTTTGCGATAAAGACAACACATGCATCGTCACTGATGCTGCACATTGCAATGGGGAAAAGCTGTTTCACACTCTGCATAATACGTCTAGGGAAGAAAACTGCAATGCATTGCTATAGTCCCATAAAACAGACTGAGAGCAAGCAAATTTATGAGGAGATGTGATTTCAGAATTAACGCCATACATCAATCCAACGCAACATTCTAAATCTTTCGAAAGCAAAGTTTGGGCCCATTTGACGTGGTGCTGGCCTAGCTTTCAAACAACCCCAAGCTTGAAAACGGTTCTCAACACAAATCTGCATGAAGGATTTAGGTTCCAAGGGAGTAGAAACTGCCAAGGAGAGTCACAAAGTGCTGATTTTCCACACACGCAAAAAAACTTTACAGTATTTTTAATCATGACGAATTTGCAGTATAGTTAATTTTTTCGCAATTTAGTGGCATCGTTCTGCTCTGTTAGCTTCAACTGTAAAGTCGGTCGTCAACTCTTTTCGACCACGTCATCAGCTCACATTAAGTAACCTGCAGGGTTTGTACAAGCGTCGGGTGTTCAGCGACCTCGAACATGTGCGTTTCGCTTCTACCACAATACAGTGTCGACTCATGTTTATAATATTTGCGTAGTCAGTTGCCAGTAAATTCAAACCAGCGTTTCAACGCACATTTTGAACGCAAGCAAAAATTCACAACAAATCAGTTTAAACGTACGCTCGTTTGAAGGTAAATCTGTCATTCATACTTCCGGCCACAAATAAAATTATTTTACGCCTTATTAGTTCATCATAGATATTATGGCGACGCAACAAATGAAAGAAGCAGGCGAGTTGGTCGTTTGCAACAGAGCTTAGTTTAGTGACTAACGATGTGCACTTGAACGCATACCTGAAGAGGCTCACAACACGTTGTCACAACACTCTATGCAAACTGATCAGCTACGACACGCAGTGCGTGGTCATCTTTCATTTTCCACGGGAACGTGAAGTGCCACTTAGCAATCAAAAGCTCGCACGTTGCATTTTGTCTTGGAGGGGAAACTGCGCGAGTCGGATTTCCGTCGCAGCTGCGTGTTAAAATTCACGAGCAGAGGCTTACTTCAACGTTATCTTTGACGCCGGTCACTTGATCAAGCTGTGCACGGACGATGACCAGGTTTTCCTCGGCATTGCATCCTGAGATGGGTTCGCCTTCTGCGTCTTGCAGCAACTAGAAACAACGGGACAAGGTATCTGTGAAACGACCAAGTAAATCCGGTCGCTTGAGTAAGCTGCATGCCCGGTTACGTACAATCGCTTTCTGATGTGTAACAAGGAATAAGAATAAAGTTTGGTAAAGGGCTGGGTTTTGCTGATTGTGTCATAGTCACTACAAACTGGATGTATCGATGGTTTTCAAAACGCCAGACAAAATCACGTTGATACATGCGTTCGCTTCTGCGCGAAGGTTTCGAAAAAAAAATATTTAACCCGAAAGTCCACAACGACGAACAACTCGGAAAATGAGTTGTTACTTTTGAACAATCACAGAAAAACACTAGAATATGACAGTGAACGCCAACGGTTGCCAGTTGTAGTAATTGAAAGGATTACTTACACAGTACCGCGCATCAAACGCGCTGTAAATTGCGAAAAACCGTACGAGTAATTAGAAAAGCATGCTGTGCTTTTCACCAGGCCTTTATCCAGTTCTGCGATTAAGATCGAACGGTGTGAAATTTATCCCAGGATAAGGCCACACGGTTTCGACGCTTTATGAAAGGTTGTGTCAACAAAACTCACGCAGAGTAAACGTGCCTGGGGCAAACACGTCTCGTCAACAATTGCGTGTTGCTGCCTGCACAAGACATGCCAGCAAATCTCACAAAGCGCCAGTTCCTGGGAACGCACGGTCATGGTACGAAGTTCCTGCTTAAACTTTGCGAGAACGGCGAATGAACTCGCTGAAAGCATACGCGAATCGCAGCAGGACTAACCAAAACCGACCCTATACATGTTGCAGTGCTGGTCAGATGAAGAACTGTACACACTCGACCATTCCAGGCATGCGCACAACATCACAGGAAACATCAGGCGTCTTTCAAACGGAACGGTTGGCAGCTTCTTAAAGAGGGCTTCGAGCACCACATGATGATCGCAACTTCACATACATGCCGCTTACCATTTGCTGAAGCTTCTGGGCGAGTTGTTGTATTTCCGTTAAGTCGGTTTCGACATCAAGATCTGGTCGAAAAAAGAACATTTAGGTAACTTTGATGGGAAGTGAATACTAAAATTGCATTGATAATTCCGTAAAGAAAAAAAAACTTATCATAGCAAAAACAATTTTGAATTTTGCAAACAATTTCCAGCTTCAACAAAAGTGCTTTATGACAAAGACACAACATTCGAGCATGAACACGTTTCGCGGAGGGTATTTCGCAACAACCAACAGCACATTTCACCAGGTACCTTTAATTGAGTTGTGCTGTCTCGTAAGTAACGATGTATGTTCTTTGGATTGCTTCCACCTGCAATCCACGAAAAGGAAATGTGACAAACCGGTATGACAAGTGTTCAAGGTGCAAATGTCAAACAGCGCGAATGTTCAATTACTGACGGAATGTAATCGCATTCAGGCAAACTTACTTTGCTGAATGAGAGAAGTTCAACCAAGCTGCGTAAGCCTGACCGTGGTATTTAAAATCACGAGCGTTTTGTCCAGCTTTCGATAACACCGAGGACACAATGTTCGTGTAAGCGCGCGTCCTTTTCACGGTCACATAACGATCATTAAATTTAAACTCTGCATCAACGCGATAATCATCACACCAACTGAACAATCGACAAAAGCTATTTTCATTGCACAAATTTAACACACGTCCCCATTACGAAGACAAAGCCGCGGAAAAGTTATTGTCTTCATTCTTGATTAAGTTCTTTTTCTCTATTTTTGTTATAGTCGGCGACAGTATGTGGCTGGCCACTCCAACTACTTTATTATCAGGTCAAACAATCAATTTGAATAAAATAAAATTTACGCACTCTAATATCAAAGAAGAGTTAGCACCAAGTACTTCGTATGTATCAAAGCGCAGGATGGCAACGCCTCACCAAGTCAAACCACGTAATCGGGACATAAAGGATAATTTACGTTACAGCACATTAACTGGGTATGAGAACTTGATGCCTCGATCAACCTCCAGAAACATAAGACCAAACATTAAGAGCGAAAGCCAGTCAAAGTGATACAACTGTACCTTACAACACGGCAGGCAACTTGAGTACCGCAGTCACTTGGTTGTTAAGAAGGTACACAGCATATCGCAACGCATTTTACCACAGTCGAGAATTTGAATGAAGTCCAGTTTATGGTAAAATAACGTGTGTATTTTTATCCTTTCATTTTATTAGACGGTCGTTGACAATTTCAGCGGTCAGCATTTCAGCGTCAACATTCGAACGCTTTTGCAACAGTGAAATATGCTGTGCGTGGAGCATCTGTCTCTGGAGATGGCACAACCCTTGCTACAAAGCCTGACACAAAAAATAAAGTCTAGCAAATATTGATTAAAAGGTTGTATTTTTTCTAAATTGTCCTTTCTTTAATCGACTCAATCAGAATATGATGTTTGTGGCTCCAACTACACATTTTCTTGCAGCTTGGTTTCAATCCTGTTCTTTTGGAAAAGTGCAACCGCTATACAAATCTGCGTATGTGTCACTGGCATAGCAGCCTACTTATTTCGCGCATCAGCTCATCACTTGACAATTGCATGTTTACAAGTGTAATCACTTGAAAGAGGTCTGGTAGCTCAGTGACAGCTCGTTAACAACGAGAGATCTGTTTCATGACCTGCACTGACATATGTGGGCTTGATCATATCACTTGAGATATTCCACGAATCGTGAAAATCGACTGTATAAAAAAAAACGTTGGCAACTCGGCCGCACACAATTAGCAAAAAAACCGGATTTCTCATTTCTAGGTTTACCTAGTGCCTTTCTACAAAATCACAAAGTCAACAGAATCAAAGAAACGCAAAAACCCCTACAGCACATCAAAGCAAACTTCAGAAAATTATCGCAGTTTATCTGAAAATTAAAAAACCCATACGAATTGGCTGTTTACAAACAAACCACGCTTGAGTCTCAACACCATATCAGCGGAAAAACTGATGCGCTTGTTAGTAAGTTCAACACAGAATTTCAGTCTTTGTCTTTTGAACAGTTCTATTGGTCTTAACAACCATATTTTACACACAGACAAACTTGCCTGTGCTTAGTCCGGGCAGGAGCAACGGGATGTGTACTCTCCACATGTTTCCTACCACCAATGCTGGCTGGTTTGAAATGGGCAGCCAGAGCCAGGATCAACTGCATCATTGTCTTTACATTTCCAGCAACAATTTCTGAAAGAATTCACAACCAAAATGTCAAAAATACAGCAGAGTGCATCGTTTTGTCACTACCTACTGAGAGCAGTGATAGTATAAACTAAGTATGTAAACGAATTAATTATGCTGTACTTTTGCAAACTCCAAGGTAATTCAGCTGTAACTGGGGTTTCTCAACCTTAGTAACTGTAAAGTTTATTTGTAAACTTCTGCTTACCAGTAGTACTGTGAGGGTACTGTTAGATGGTATTGTGCTTAAAACAGTACTGTCTATGGTACAGCAACCTGTTATGTTAAAAATAGATAAGCAATATAGCTCATCTTAAGTCATTAAAATATGTGAGACAATAGCGTGCAGTGCAACTTGTGTTATGGAGAACAATACCAGGGAAATGTGACTGAACAATTAAATGGATGTGATATAAGACTTAAGTGAATTGTTTCCCAAATCATTTTGTACTACAGTATTTGGGTAACATCAACTGGGGATGGCTGAAACCTGGAGTTTTCTTCTTGTCAGGTTAATGCTCCTGAAAACGGGTTGCAATTCAGTAACTTACTCAGGGGGTCCGTGGACTGATCGCCCAATCCTTTGACTAAGAGGTGGACACTGCCACTGAGCTATTCCCAATATTTGAAAGTTAACTGTGATTTAGATAAGCATCAAGAAGTAATGTTTCTGGAAATAAAATATAAATGGAAATTAATCAATTTAGTAACACCTTTATGAGTAAGACTGTCGACATGAAACATCAGGGACATCTCAGCACTTTTGTCATTTGCATTTGCGCATCTTTGCTTCATCAGCACTATATCACTACGCCATACCTTCAGGACTAACATGATGTAATTTTATTCCATTCTGCTTCATGAAATCAATAACTTTGACAACATTCTGCTTCTTTTGATCATTATTTGTTGGTGACAGTATTGCCTCCAATTGATGGCCAGCTGAAAAAGAACGGTTGCATTGCAGTGCATTTATGAGGTGTTACTCATGTGAACAGAACTTGTCTAAAAAAGCATTCTGAAGCTTGAGTAACTTAGCTGCAGATAAAGTTACACAAAAAACACTAATTTCAGTAAGTTTGTTCATCACAATGCACCAGGTTAACTTTAAACCCAGAAACAGCATTTTATAAAAAAGATTTATAAAAAAGTATTAACTAATGCACTATTGTAACAAGCACTTGCAAAAGGTATTCATCTTTTACATTTGTTTGCATTAATGACAGGTTTCATGAAAATTTTAACAACAATTATGACCAATCATGGGCATCAGAAGGATTTTTTCCAAGGGGACCAACAGTAGTGAAATTTCATTTTACCAACTCTGAAACTACAAAAGAACATTTTTATACTAAAAAATTAATAGTAACATAAGAAATTTCCAAATTCAGCGAGGCCTTAGCCTCACGTGCTCCCTCTTCTGATGCCCATGTTGCCAATGCAACCAATTTGTAAACAAGACATCTTTTATTCTCTATAACATCAATAAAGTGCAGTAATCTACTTATTATTAGCACAATGCAACTAAGCAACTTACAAACAATCTCAATAACTGATATCAAAGCAGTGCCATCTTGCAAATCCTTCCCCAAATCTTGCACTTTTTGGGATCTTTTCTTAAGTTGACTGTTCACCCAAGCTGTGTATGCTTGTACTTGTTCCTAGCAACAAGCCAAAGTATATGATCGCAACACACCTCATACAAAAGTTAAAACATTTTCAGAAAAATTCAGTTGTTTGGATATGAGTTCACAATACTTTTTATAACGGAAAAATTCAGTTATTATATCTTCAACAAAAATCAGGGTTTGGCTAAAGACGCAACACTTTTACTATTATCATTCAAGCATGCTGCATGCAGTTTTGTTCATTGACAAAGTAGATATATAGTTCCCTAAAAATCAAGCATGATATCAGTATTTTCAATATGTAGCATTGTATATATTTGATGTCTAAACCAGGATTGCCAACCTTTTGCTAACTGTGTGCTGATGTAAAGGTCTAAAAAAATCATTCAGTGTGGCAACAACATGTTTTTTATACAAGTCGAGGCCAATACCTTCTGTGTGAATCATAATAACATCGATATATAAAAAATGGAGCTTCTGTGTGACATTAGAAATTGCTTGGCTTGCCAAGTGTGGTGGCACGCGTGCTGTAGGTTGCCGACCCGTTGTCTAAACAATCTATACAT
>JGI24022J15233_10001221_pt1 | contig 20611 bp, 20 predicted proteins | sample Ectturendosymbi2_FD_15233 | JGI IMG/M metagenome (IMG submission 15233) | reverse complement strand
AAAATCCCGGCTGGACCGTCCTCTTATAGGACCTGCTGCACTTCAGTCTTTTATATGTTTCATGTATTTAACAGCATGTCGCTTGTGTTCATATCAGAACATATATTTGACAGTTTTCAGGTCTGTGCTGTTTCTGTTTACCTCACGAAAACGCATTTCACACCGACTGCATAGATAAGGTCTCTGGAAGAAGCGTAGCCCTGAAGAGTTTAGTTTTCGGGAGGAGAAGTTTGGTTTGAGTTCCTAAAATGATACAAATGGCAGCACGGTTTTGCAAATATGTTTTGTAGGTAACGATTCTATGGCTCGTGAACGCGTTATGGTTTTGACTTCTCTGACGTGATATCGCTTTCACTGGTGACGTATTGCACACTTTAAAGTGTGAAAACGTTTGAGTAGAGTTGCACTTGAAAAAGCACCGGCATTTAAGCTAACTTCATAAGTTTCACCAAAGCAAATGACTTGTAGTATTACTTGTCCGCTTTGATGATGGAAATCCGATTCTTATAATCAACAGAAATGACAGCAGTGTCTTTACGTAAAACCATTGAACAAAAGCTTTTGATCAATTTCGTGCAACAGTGCAGTATTGTTTTTTGGCACTGCAAGCACAAATTATTGTCTTCTGTTGTATTATTTGTAGAACTTTTATCATGAATCATTTAACCGTTCTTAAGGCACATTACACTTTCCTCTGAAAACTCTAGCTAGAGCCACTGCGAGATACTCCAAAGCATCTTTGGCTTCCGGGTGGATTGCAGAAAAAAGCAGCCTTTTTTCAGTGTTTTTGTTTTTTATTTTTGGTCGTTTAATAAAACACGTTGCAAACGAAGGCCTAATAGTAAAAAATAAAAAGTTTTTATTGAAACACCACTCGTCTATAGTGGACATCCGCGTGGAACTCGGAAGCTGGGCATAAGGTAGAGGGCGATACCGCAATGGACAAAGCAGTTACATGTGTCCTTGCAACGGCTGTTTTTCTTTTCGGTTGCTGGAAGCAAGCCGATCTCATGAAGAATGTCGGTGTACAGACTTTTCATCACGCGACAATTAATCACTGGCATTTAATCACCAGACAGTTAATCACGCTGACAATCAAAATACCCAGACATTTAATCCCTTAGCACTTTATCACAAGACAGATCAACCCGCACGTTTGTACACAATACATATTTTTTTCGATTGTACACAATACATTTCGAACTCGCTCGTAGCATGAATCCTGCCGCCATTTACTGCCTTGTACAGAACAAGAATTCAAATTGTGTTTGATTGCATGTTGAATGAAGTAAAAAGAATTATTATTTTGGCTTCCCCTGAGAGCGTACTGTTTGATTTTGAGAGTGCAGCTGTAAATGCTTTTTGATCAGTATTTCTAAGTGCAGCAGTTACGGGTTGCTATTTTCATTTGACGCAAAGTGTTAATGCGAAAAGTTAACGAAATTGGTATGAAAGAAGACTACGAAAATAATGACAGTTTAAGATTAGCACTTCGCTGCTTACCTGCCTTAGCTATGGTTCCTTTATCCGACGTTACTGAAGTTTTTTTGAGACTAGCTGACAACATTTTTTCGATACTATAGCTGACAACCTACAATTTTTTAATGTTATCACCCTACATTATGGACTCTTATGAAAGGACTTGAAAAAGATATTTATGCAGATGCAACTAACACCAATTTTACAAACTATCCAGTGATTAAATGGTCAGTGATTAATTGTCGCGTGATTAAATGTCACCAAACCAGGTTGGTTATTAATTGTCTGCGTGATTAACTATCTACTGATTAAATGTCGCGTGATGAAATGACCAGTGATGAAAAGTCACCAAACCAGAATTTCTACATAAAACGATAAATCCTGCGTAATATCATACAAAATACCTAAATTTGCCTAAAACTAGGCTACAACGCTCAAATAAAACCAACCCAAAACACGCGCCTTAACATTTCTCTGACGACGCCTGTAAAGAATTGCTGTTCAGCAATCGTGTGACAATAACCTCAACAGGTTCGTCTCAAAGCAGACATTAGTGTTGAACCAAAATACTCGCGTATGTATCTTTATGTTTTCATAAGAGGAAAGGCTAGGTGTTGTAACCCAACGTTTGGAAAGTTTTTAAAAACATACAGTGGGACTTTAAGTAGACATATCAGGCCACGTAATACGTTTACTTCAAGTACCATTGTATGTTTTTAAAAACTTGAGTGACGTGGCAGCGAGAGTGGCTGTGCCGCTGGGAAAACAAGTGAAACTCTTAGACTGGTTTTAATTTAATAACAGAAACGGACACAAAATTACAGAAAAATCACACAAAAAAACTGTTAAAGCACACTGTGTTCTTTAACTGCTCATTTTCTGATATCCAGAAAAATCTTAAATTCAAAAGGCACCTTACTGCCAGTTTGAGAAATCCAGAACATGGACTACAACGAAAAACAGTATCTCGCTTTCAAAAAGTTCGCACTTCTTAGAGTAACTAAAAACATGCTTGAGGCATCTTATTTTGGAATCTTCATCTGCACGCCGTGGCCAAAGCAGCTAAAACGTTTGCGTTTTGTAAACACAACAACTTTATCGCAGGTTGGATAGCTGACAACAACCTTTATCGCAGGTTGGATTATCTGATGTCGGTATAAACGTCACGGCATGGGATATGTACGACACTTACACCAGCACAGCAGCGCCACCTGCTGATGACGGTATGACTGAATCAGCTAGCGCAAGAGGGAGCAGACCGGTAAGCGTAGTGGAAAGCTCAATTCCGCGAAAAAGTGAAGAAGAGAGCGACGGAATGTCGAGGGTGACAGGTATGCTTACGTGGCATAGACAGTGAATTTATGTTAGTTTCTTACGATATTCAATTGTTTTGACTGCCGCTGAACTACGGAATTATACAATTGTAATGACAATTTTGTCGCCTGAGAAATCATGACGACTTTCATTATGAAACGTTGGCACAATGCTCATTTGATGTACCTCTGAATCTTTCCGAAATGAAGAACTGCAGTTTTGAAAATGACATTGGACTATCGTTGTTTGAAAATACCTCGGCAACATAACCAGCTTTGCCCAACAAGTCTTTGACATGTTCAAGATTTTTCGCGTGACGTATCAACAATGAAAAGCGTTGGTTAAAAATAAGTGCTGCGTTTCTCACATGGCTGCAACAAATCAGAATTTGCTGAACGTTACCGGAGTGTTTAAATTGTTCTAGCAGGTGAAGACCACACCGCACAAGGATATTTTGCGCTAAAATCTACCAAACAGTTTTTCGGTCTTGACGTTGAACGTTTTGAATATGGTGTGAAACGTTTTACAAAAGGAAGTAGAAACAGTTGTAGATAATTTTTCTGAGGATACAACGTCTTAGTTTCTTTGCTATTGTACTAAAACTTAGCAAACGGTAGGTATTGGGTAATCTCCATTAGGTCCGGCACAAAGCGGGCACACAGGACCCAACTCCGAAATTCGTCAAGGTCCTCACTTTTGGCAGAATTGTTCAGACGAGTGGATTGACAATAAAGTAATCTGAAACTTTTTGAGAGCCGTGTTATTCTATTGGAGAATCCATCTGCTGAATCTATTGTTGCAATGAAATATCCTCACCATGTCATTGATACTGTTAGTCATGGGTGGCAATTAATTTGGTCGGGAGCCATTTTGGAAAGGCCACGTTTAGCGGAGGGCCGTGCTTTCTAATTTGATCGTATATTAAGTAAGTAAGTAAAACAAAAATAATAATGGCACACAGAAAAGGTTTTATTATATTTGTTCTTGTGCAAATACACTTCATCCAGCGCAAGCACTTCACTGAGACAAATGTAACCTCTCACACTTTTCAACAAGTTTTTTGAAATTAGGAGGTTGTTTGTTGAGATCTTCATCAATGCTTCCAAGTTTATGTCAGATTTAAAGATTTTGCTTGATTGCTTCCGCAAGCCACGTGTAAAGCCCGCGAGACACTAATTGCCCATCTCTTTCATGCCAACGTTTTAATCATACGCTAAGCTTTTTGCTAACCACTGAGGAGTGCATGCTTCAAAACTGATTAAAACGTCTCAACAGTTCTCTTCGTAGTAATTTTTTAATTGCAAAGAGACTTTGTAGACACCGTGGTAGTTCTCCGTTGTGCTGATTCATTCTCACTAAAATTACAACTGACTGGTCAAAGCCTAGTTGTCAGTGACCGGTGGTGAAAGGTACCTTCGGTTTAGTTTTTGCTGAGCGCTGCATGTTTTCGCCCTATAAGCGTATGTGGTTCATAGCAGATGACCTGTGGACGTTTTGTTGCAACAGGGTATAAACTTAGTGCTTATCAGCCCCGCATCTATCTATTCCTGGCAACTCGTGCTGCGGTCTGCTGCAGTAATCCGTACGTTTTATTATATAGAAAGTCGAGCAAGCATGCTAACAACGTCGGCCTTGGGAGAAGTTGAGCCTGACCAGCTGATGACTACCGCAACAGCAACTGAGGGAAGCGAAAGTGGTAAGATTTATCACAAGGTCACGATTTTTGCAAATTGGAAAGTCACGCGTGCACATATTTGCCTGAATATGGGTTCAAGTAACACAGTTCACAGTTTCAAAGTCTGCGTAGACTCCGCTGATGCCAATTCAAAGCTGGTTTTCACTTGGGCTAGCACGAGCGTATCGCAAAAGTTGTCTACATCGTGACAACATCGTTCGAAAACATCATTACGTTCATTGCAAAAGTGAATGTTACTCTCCACTACCACACCTGCCGAGCGATTGAATTCTCTCTGCATTTTGCAAGCTTATGTGACTCTACCTGTACTCTCGGCGAAAGAGCACGTCATATCATTGCCAATTGGCGCAAAACAGCATATTGGCACAGGTGCTGCTTGTTAGCCAGTCATGCAATTTCGACAACTTTCTTGATTGTTCGGAATGCACAACGGACGCAGAGCTGGAGTGGCAACTGTAGCTTCATCTGCTGCCCGGGTATACGGACGGAAACGACTCGGTGTGGCGAATAATGGTAAAATAGTGACCCGTGGTGGAACCAGGAGGTGAAAGATATTGTTCAAGAAAACAACGCCGCCTTCAAGGCATGGCTTCAGGTGAAGCCGATTCTTCTTTGCGTTCGCGGTATGCTGAGGCGCGAAAGTCCGCAGTGCTTACGGTGAAAAAGTCCGAAGTGCAATCAATTCCGGGAATAAACTGCATTTCAAATACTATCAAAACAACAAAGTGTTCTGGCGGACCATCCCGGCGTCTTCGCGGTAAAGAATATAATATTACCATGCAGTATAATAGTAGATCCATCAAAGTTCAAAATGATGCCTTACTCAGCAATGATGACGACAACCTTGGAAGATGGAGAGAGCATTTCAAAGATCTTCCAAACCCAGTCACCCTCACACTATCGCACACACAGAAGAAAATTTGGAGGAGGAAAGTACTATCACTGCAGCCGAAATCCTCCGAGCTGTCAAAGCCCTTAAGGCTGGAAAGGCAACAGGCTGCGATGAAATCTGACCTGAAATGCTCAAAACCTAGAATTGAGGAGTTCTTTGGTTGACTCGTGTATGTCAAGTGGCCTGATGTTCTGGAAGGGCATCGAAAGATTGGCAAAAGGGGATGGTCATCCCCATACACAAGAAGCTTCCGTGGTTCAGTGTAGGCTAAGTGCCTTGAGAAAAGATGCCGCACAGTAGTTGAACTAAAGCTGGAAGATAACCGGTGCGGTTTTCGACCTGGTCGTTGTACTGCAGACCAAATTGTCGAGAAATCTTGTGAGCATGCAAAAGGTATCTATGCGTGTTTTGTCGACCTCGAGAAAGCATACGACCGGGTTCTTCGTGAGAAGCACAGGGAGTGTTGCGGGAGTATGGTGGAGTTAAATCACATGCGTCCACCGTGGGTGCTAGAATTGGACAAGGGTTTTGCTTTCACCATTCCTCTTCGTAGTCCATAGGAATAAGATAAACAGTCGAGGCATGCAATTGCTTTCATTAAATCAGAAATATGAACCACCACTATCTTCAGTATTAGTCGCGCTTGATATATCGGTGAAAAATTTTCCAAATGTCTCTTAACAGTTTTCCGTTTTCCGCCAGTTCATCGTTTGGAACTGAACGTTTACAGAGGTTTGGTTACAAGGTTAGAAAAAATCCAAAAACTTAGCAAAGCATTCTGAGGAAAGCTTGTCTTTTTAATCGATGAAACGCCTTATGAAACATTTCAAACTTCTACTAGGGCTATAACTCTTAGGTATGATTGCCCTTTTGTCAGTTCTATTGACAAGATAGGCAACGGATTTTGTATATAATCCAAAACGTTCTATTGCAAACATTTATGTTTAACTCTCCAGCTCAATTTTTCCCCGCAGATTGTAAGAGCGCGCTGTTTTGCCATCCAACAGGATCACGTCTTGACTGCTCGACTTTGAGTGAACAATCTCGTTTGATTAGATCCTTACCGAGCAAGTCTTAATTGAAAGGATTAACATCTGGACGCAAGTGACAATCTGGCTATATTCTGCAACCAAAACCTTTGCTAAATTAATTGTATTGGTAACAAAGGCGTAAGTTCAGAGTCAGTTTTTATGACAACAGTAAGCTATGCATCTCAGCTGACTTTCGCTTATCTAACGTTGGTGCAGCTTCCCCCTATAGAGACTAACGGAACTACTATCTGAGAAAGATGATGATAATATTTGACTTTATTTTTTCTTGTTCATCTGCACACGTCGCCATTTCCTCCAGATATTAACCCACAATGGGAAGCAATCTGCAACGGCGACAGCATTAAACAGCAACTTGTAATCATGGAAAGAGTCGTCACTGAGAATATCTACCAACCGAAGCAAGCAGCATATCGAGGACTGCCTGTTCTCACTGGTAAGTCATGCCTGATGCGGCAGTTTGGTAGAAAATCGCACACGTTCGTCGCAACAGTCTAGGCCAACAGTCATGAGACGGAGAAGTACATTTTTGCACTGAAACATTTTTTCATCTAGCGTTATCATGTACACTTCCACCTTACATGCATTGTACCAGTTGAGTCTCCTGTCACCAGCGTTTAACCGATTTATCCAACCTTTGCTTTCGTTATCTCTTGTAATTTCCGCGACCCGCTTGATCGTAAACCCTTGCTCACATGCTCACATGAAGATTCGCCTTCAGATAATATCTTCACACAGGGTCGTGCTTTTGATGAAAACTTAACAGTATACAATGCGTTGCAGCGGTCTTTATAACTAACCCTTTCGTCATGAGCTGATTGATGCTGCTCGATCGTCCTGCCCCTGATATCGTTTTTTCAGGTTACTTGACAATAAAAGCAGTCAGCAAATCTGAGCACAAGACTGAAATCTTACTGTGGGTCAAATAGTTGTTCACAGCATTTTCAGTTTAAAAATGAAACATTTTTGCTCACAAGATTTGAAACGTTATGATTTTGCTGAAATGAAATACACCGCGACCCGTTACTTTGTGCAACGCTACATCACATTTACTTACAAGGAGCTGCACTACTTTACGAAAACTGTTAAGATTACTAAAGGTCTGCAATAATATCGCACTTGTTCCGTAGAGCGGTTGCCCTCCACCTGAGGTGCGTCTGCTGCTCATAGTTGTACGTGAGGGCTTTCCGGGTGGGACGCGAGCAGCTACCATGTCATACGCAAAGCTTAGTGTCAGATGTAATTTATGTAGTTTTTTATGGCAGTTGTCGCGAAATACAAGTCCCTTCGAAATATTAAAACACCCTTAAAATGAAACATTGTCCACGGTAAGTTTACTTGAACAGCTGTTGAAAAAAATTAGCAAAGTAAACCGCCATTGTCCATGATGGCCACCAAGTCCAATAGTCAGGATCGTCTTGCTGCGTCTGAACATGATTCCCGATGCGTTGTGAAGGTTCATGGATCAGCTTGTAGAAAGGAAACAGTTGCAGCGTTCGCATTAAATTGTTTTTGTTGATTCGTTTGCATGTTTTAGTAATCACACGTAGATTTGTTCAAATTTAGTTCTTCAGGAACAGGCTGTGCGCAGCAATGGCAAACACTACACAGGTGGTGCGCGATCAGAAAAAAGGCTGAGAGTCACAAGCACTTCCCTATCTTTCAGATCCCGACAAGGAAAAGTTTGAGACAGAAAGCGCTGCGGGAACGGCGTCTCCGGAGATCATGACATCTATGGGTCCAACCCTGGATCGATTATGGTCTTACAGCTGTTCGCTGACGAAGGTATTTGGTCAATAGTTTAAATTCATATAAAACTGAATGAATAAATAGCAAAGAAGCGGCTGCTTTCACTCCTAGCGATTGTTCACTCAAATCAAGGTGACGCGCTCATGTACTGAAAGAAAAGTAGATTGCTTTCATAACTGTCGAATGACAGCACCGAACCTCTTCAACATTTGGCTTCGTACCGAACTTGCCATGGCATAAGCGAACAAAAGTTGCCAGTCGTAAGTGGTTTACTAATAACGCTTTAAATTCTACTTGCTGATGGCTAGCTTATGTGACTGTTGAAGTTGACGTGCGCTGAAGTAAGTCTGTGATCTATTTCAAGAAAATTTTGGTAAGGTCAAGATTTATCTTAAAAATACAAAAAAGTACGAATTTTGTTGCGTATTCAATGAGCAGGTTAAGTACAATTCAGAAAAGCAACGATCAACTCGTAAACGACTAAGAAGGCAAATAAACAAAGTTAATACGACATTATCTGGGATCTGCAACTTGAAAATCGGTGACAACTGTGACCTTAACTGAAACATAACTGCGACCAGTTTCACTCTGATCACGTGATGTTGAGTGCACTGTCTGCTGCGTCACAATCAGCTGCGTCACCGCTCGGGTTGATAAATTCATCCACTTGTAGAAACGACGCATGTCAAATCTAAACATGTTTTCACAACTGCACAGGGGCTACGCAACCCCCCATTATACCAATTTTCAACTATGACGAAACACATAATCCTGAGTAAGGAGCCTGAGACCCGTAGAATGTATCAACCGCTCTACTTAAACACGTACTCCACAAGTTGCAGTTTGGCTCGTAAAGTTACAGTATTCAGTAAGGTCGGCCTCCGCATCTGTGGATTAAGTTACAAGTCCGTCCGCACAAGTACATCCAAGCTGCTGCACAAAACCGTCTGTTGCAGAGTAAGCGGCGGTGAGAGACTCCTTGTTAACTGCATGTTGACGCATTACCGGTGCCTTTGATGAATTGCAGGGAAGAAACGTGGCAAACATGGCGTGGAACAAGAAGAACCCCGACCTGCTTGCAGTGGCGTACGGCCAGTTTGGATTTACCGAGCAAAGCAAGACGAAAGGAGGACTCGCATGTTGTTGGAATCTGAAAAACCCAGAGGTAGCCGTGCTGAGATTACATTAAACTCTCCTGGTGCATTAGTTATGTTTTATTTTGTTGCTATGACAACCTGCCACCTTGAGTCGAAATTCGGCGATCCTGCCATGCCAGTGCCACAACAATATCCTCAACAATAGATCCCGGAAAACGTTCCTAATTTATTCAAGGAAAGCATTGAAAATAGATTTATTCTCTTTCAAATAAAACTATTTCACTTTGCTTTGTTTCGGCATCAAGCGGAGAAGAATTCAAACAAATCTTTAACAACATTTGATAAATTTTGCCGCCTAATATCTTACAACGATAAGTTTGTCAAATTTTTATTATTTTCCAAACCAAAAGTTTGTGTTCATTTGTGCCAAATAAAACCAAAAGTTTGTGCTCACCGTCAACTTCGATATGTTATCACGTTGTCAGCATATTACCTTGAGGTAAACAGCATATCCGACAAAGCAAGCTCGTAAAAAAACTTTGCTTTCATTTGGTAGATCACACGACACAACACTTCTTAGAACTTATAGAAATATTTGCAATTGCACGCATTATTCTTTTCCCGCTACTAAAATATAACATATCGTTGTCATGTGCTAAGTTGCAGATGTAAGTGATAATTTGAAGCTCGACGCCATGTCACGACAACCTTAACCCTTTAACAGTGATTTTTTAATGACTGCGCAGAATCATTAACGCTTTGGAAAAGCGAGGTATAGTCTTTCCTAAAATCAAATTTAGAGTTTTTTACCAAAATTGTGTTTTTTTGGCCATTACTTGGCAACCGCAAACGCTAAATGGCCTGTCATGGGCTCTAAAGACTCGTATTATAGCCTAGTATTTACTAAAACTTAAGTAAAAAAATTGGCTCTTGGTGTTGGCGCCCAGGGCTGGATGACCTCGGCCAAAAATGCGTAAACCTACCCTAATTATGACATCACCCCCAAAAATATCAAATCCAAAACTCTCCACATTAAAAAAATCTAAACTGCCGTATATACTTAAGGGTCGCATATAAGCCGACCCTCAAAAAACTGCCCCAAAATAAGGAATTTTGCAAAAAGTCGCATATAAGCCTGTCCCCAAAATACCATGGTCTGCTGTTTGGGCTAATAACAAAAGAGTATCAATATGCAATGCGCTGTGCTTAATCAGACGTGATTATGTTGCATTTTATTTGAGGTACAGTTAAAATTAATATTAAAATTGAGTTGTAGTTTGTCGGAATTAACTTTATTTAGTGCAGTATCAATTTTTATGGCGGTTATGCATCACTGAACGGTAATATCGATGATATTGTGTGATCTCAGAAGTGGCGCCATGTCAATTAGTTTGTGTGCGATCAGATTTATGCGCGCATATGCCGACCCCCTAATTTGATAAAAATGTTTTTGAGTTTTAAAGTCGACTTGTATGCGAGTATATACGGTAGAAGACTTTGCGCATCTTTAGAGGGTTTGAACAGCTCTCTAGTTCAATCGGCTGGCGAGTCATGGAGTTGCAAAGTTCTGCAAAAAGTGGTTCACGTGGGACTTAAAGGAAGGAACCGGGGAAACATTCAAACACAGAAAACTAGCGTCGAGTATGGGTCGTGGCAAAATTCCCAAAATATGTGCCGCCATGCTCCTAAAACAGCTCTACTTGATGACGCCGATTTGTATATTTACCACAGTACCCTGAACGAGTGTACCACTGCAAGTCAAGCGTGACGGCCGTCGATTTCAGCACGAGCAATCCGAATCTTCTGGCCGTCGGCCTTTACGATGGCACCGTCTGCATTTACAACGTTCGAAATGATTCTGACACTCCAGTTGTCGACAGTTTGTAGGTTTCAAGGAAGAATTGTCTCACAGAAGCGTTGAAAGCTGCGGCTTGAGAGAAAATGAAAGACTTCTTCACACACGCATACTTTTCGGCGCTTGAACTGCAGTACATAAACTGGACCATTACATTACTGATTTTTTCTGGCGCATTAATGGATAATTTTATCTAAAAGGCATGATGGCGTTCGTGCCATAACAACTAAACAAGCTCTACATTTTCACTTGTGATGTTTATTGAACGTTGGATATAAAGATGTAAAGTTCAGTTTCAAAAGAAAATTTGCGTATTTTAAAAGTAAATTTGCATATTTCAGAGCAAATTTGCATATTTGCACACAGCGACTGCACCGGAAAACACTCCAGTCCAATATGGCAGCTGTGTTGGGTTGAACGGGACAAAGGAGTCGGAGACGACAGAGGGGAGATCTTGGTCTCGATATCTGCCGACGGAAGAATAGTGCAGTGGTCGATTCGGAAAGGGTTTGAATGCGTGGGTAAGCCGGCGGGAACCCTGTTTTTTCTTCAAGGCCCGTGCTATCGTGCATACCAGGGGTCTCCAAACTACAGCTCGCGGGCCAAATCCGGCCCTCGAAGTTATTTCAACCGGCCGCAAAGACATTTTTTCAATATTGCAAAAGATAATGTATTTACGATAAATTTGTTGCTTTGGTAGAATGGAATACATTTCGAAAAAATCACATTACGCAAGATGTACGGCCCTCGAACTGTTGTGTAAAAGCTTTTGCGGCCATGGGACACAAAATTTTGGAGACCCCTGGTCTATACCATGCCTTCATTCAAATTTCTTTATTTTCGACCCTTCCACGCTTTGTAAATTTAGGATGCGCCGTGCGCGTATTAACAAGAGCCCTCGGCAACCGCTAAGAAAATGTTTTGTTTTTGTCTTCTACCTAATCACCCCGCAATCGCTCGGCATTAAACAGCCTGCGATAAGAGATTACAATTTCATTTTAACGTTCAACGTGCACCGGCTCATTGGATTCGTACGACAGCAACTGGAATCACGCCCAGCCTCATTCACCAACCCAGGGTTTTTCAGATTTGATGAAACTGAAGCGTACAGGAAGTAAATCCACGCAGAAGAAAAAAGAAAAATCGGAAGCCTTCATTTCACGACAAGCGCCTGGGATGTGCTTCGACTTTCACCATAAGGTAAACACAAGGATGTCTTAATCGCGTAGAACCACAGGCGTTCTGCATTGCCATGAACAGTAACTGATGCCACAAAAGACGACATAATGAGAAGGTTGGTACGCAAATGATGGGGTTGTTTTACTCATGAATTGTTTCCAAACTTTTGGAAATTGTTAAACTAATTTAGGCAAAGCTCTTGGAAGTGATATTGCCGCTTGAAATCAACAAACGCAGTGTTTTGAATGATATTCTAACCGAAACAAAACGCAAAGTGCAAGGGTGAATTTTCACTTGTCTTATTTGAAACGCCCATGAATGTATCAGCCGGTACTAAAAGTTGAGCCGCTTTCTGAATGCATATCAACTGCTAGATTTGCCTTCTGTGACATGGGTACAATGTAGAGACAATGAACGGGTAAGATTCATGAATGGCTGCTTGACTCAGAGTAAAATACGCAGGAAGTTTCCTGATGCATTTTTCATGCCGTTGTCCTTGCGAGGATGTTGCAGATGCAAGGACGACTTTGCTCAATCCTTGGGTGACCGTCTTTGCATGTCAGAAAAAAACAAATGCCGATGGAAGAAAGGAGCTTTTGTCAAAAATCTGCCTGGTTTAAAATTATGCTGTAACACATTTATATTACGTTGCTTGCAGACTTTAGGCACTACTTGCAATCAAAACTATCTCGCAAAGCAAATAACCAGGGTTATTGTTTTTTGTCGTAATTGGCTTATGCAGGGGCTTAACGAGGGGGGCACAATGCCCCGGGCGGTGAAAAGTCCCAACAATGTCGCAAATACTTTCTTCAATACATGTACATTTACTCCCAAAAGACCTCAGGTTCGAACATGGAGGCGCCAAACTTGTTTCTTGCCCCGGGCGCCATCTAAGCTCGTTACGCCCCTGGACTTATGTCATAGTGTTACTGGCGAAATGTTCTTACTTTCATTTCAATTACTCTGCAGGATACCAATGTGTATCTTGCTGGCACAGAAGAAGGCCTGATCCACAAATGTTCCTGTTCATACAACGAACAGTTCCTAGACACCTACACAGGCCACACGGGTCCTTTGTATAAAGTCAAGTGGTCACCATTTTCAACCGATGTCTTTATGTCGTGCAGCGCCGACTGGAGCATAAGGTAAGATGATCTTTACCAAATAGTTCGCTAGCGGTTCCAGACTTTTACGCCTGACCATCATTCTTGGAATATTTTGAAAAATCGTCACATGGACAGCAGGTTGTCCAAAACTAACACCTCTTATCTTCCATGGGCGATCGTGGACGTACAAACCTTGCCAAAGTACAGCCGGTGATTAGCTACATGTCGTCTGATAACTTTCCTAACTCGTCTCAATTGGTCTTACGGAGGTAGCGCTATTTTTAGTTGTTTGTTTTGAAGCCGGAATAAGAGATAATAATCAAAGCGCACGTTTTAACAATGTGCTGTATATCAAGTAACGTGGCCTGCGGGTAACATTACTTGAACCTGTACAGATTGTGGACTCAGTCTGAGCTTCAACCAGTTCTCACCTTTCTTTCAACCACCAAAGCTGTTCAAGACATCTGTTGGTCGCCATACTCTCCGACAGTCTTCTGCGCTGTCAACGAAGGAGCTGTCGAGATTTGGGATCTCTGTCACAGCACGTAAGTACCAAGGCAAGCTTGCTCGCAGTCAGTGAACGCTTTGAAGTCAGCTAAGCCTGCGTGGTACGCTGCAGTAGCAACATGTCAGTTGAACTACACCATGCCAATGCACGTCGTGCCAGTCCAACCAGTTCAGTTTATTTGCACTCGGGACGTTCTTGCCTCTTACCTTTGCCAAAGTGCACTAAATGAAACAGTTCGGAGAAAATGTCAGAGACTAGTAACGACTAGCGGAAGGAAGCAACATTTGTCACCTCGTGGAGGAATTACTTGTAAAAACATAATTAACCATGAATCCCTTTGATAGCTCAGCCACATCAGCATTCATCAGTGATTGTGTGCAATGCTTAACAAGGAAAATTGCTCAATTTTTTTAAGACAACCACTGTTCAACCATCTACTGAATTTGCATTTTCTTACATTCTTTGAGGCGTAAAAAAAACTGTACTTTCCAGACTGGATCCTCTCATTATCACTCTTGCCAGCCCGAGCACGAAGTTGAGCTGCACGGTGTTTTCGACAAACTCGAACAGCATTTTAGTGGGTGACAGCGACGGACTAGTTTCCGTCTACCAACTGAAAAACATGAATGAGACTACCGTTTTGAAGGTAACGCTAATTGCCTCCCTTTTATCGAATAGAAAAATTAGTATGTTTTCGCTGCTTGTTTTGTTTTAACTGGTTTATTTTCCGATTCACTACTGCAGAACATAAGCGCAATAAAGATGCCTGGATTCTAAAAAACTCCAGCCACCTTTGGAACTTCCTCAAAAATGTTGCCGCATCTCACTGGTGAGATGCCAAAACTGAAAAATGTCTCGCCACCTAAAACCTTGTATTGGTCGTACACCAGCGTTAAAGAAATTGTGCTCATTTCAGAAAAATAAGCTCTTGTACAGTATAAAACACTGGTTTATGTGTTACGACCTTTTCACTGCAACTGCAAGATCTAAACATTTTGTTGGACAAGCATTAAAGCGCAATGCCGATCTGTGGATGCGATACCTTGTCTTTCCCAGTCTGATTTAAACACTTTACAGAAAATCGACTCACTTTCGGAACTGGTGGAAACAACGCTGGCAAGTCAAACGGAAAACAAAAACGGGGATGACAAGAAAAAAAATGACTGATCTGTCTTCTTGTTCAGATGAAATTTCTTTTATGACCTTTTTTCAGTATTGTTTTGAAATAAATACTATTTTTGCATGAATCGTTTAGTTACGTGTAAACCACGCCTGCACCACTCAGAAAGCTCGAAGGACCAAATTATCCATATAAATTTGCCGCGGGCCGCAAAAGTCTGTTTCATTTCGATGTGGAAGTTTTGTTGCAGTATGGAAGGAACTCTGGAACGACAATACTTATTCAAGGTCGAGCTTTTGCAACATTTTCTACAATTGAGAAAGCTCTCGCGGGCCGCAAGAAAAGCTTTCGTGGACCGCGGGCCGTATGTTGTGCAGACTTGGTGCAAAGCCTTTGATTCTTCAAGATTAAGCATGTGTCTGAAGTTACTGGACAATATTCCGTCCTTTCCTGTTACCCTAGTGTCAGTTTGTACAAAGTTAAAGCACGCAGTTTGCAGGCAGTGAATAACTCAATTGCCGAGAGGACAGAAACGGGATAATCAGCGACGTTATTAGATGAAGCTCGCAGTGTGGAAGGTTACCGAAATATAACTGAGCGTAGTAATCTGCGTAGAATAATTAATTTTGGCTGTAACAGCTGTCATAAGATTGTTGTCATTAACTTAATTCCGATCAGTAGGACACACGATTAGTGACCTGCAAGCACTGGATTACTGTGGGATTGGATTTACACAAAAAATGCCACTGGATAATTTCAAGTTGCAAAAGCGAAAACAAGGCAAATGTCTGCAGAAACAGACAAAAATGAACTCCAGCACATACCTGATCATACTCAATGTACAAATCAAGCACCATAAAAAATGAACGTTAGGAGAGACGCAACTTTCCATTGGAAGGAACTAGGGCATTTTTCAGGGGAGAGGGGCAAAAGTGCTGAAATTTGTTTTTTTTCCTACTCGTAACTAAGAAAAAAACTTTTTTGCTGAAATTTTCAAAATCCAGGGAGGCCAAGCTCCCACCTGCCCCCACTTTCCGACGCCCATGCATAGAGATTAACATAATCGTGCTTTTCACATGTGTGATCGTATTCGCGAAGAAAACGTAAATTGGCTCTGAAAAAGTGTTACACTGAAAATTATTTCGCTTACAAATAGCGAAATAATATCAACATTCCAATACAGAACAGTGGTTTTTCCCATAGTCCCCGAGTACATTAAATTTTCCTTGGACCCGCAACCCCCAATTTGTCTCAGAAAAACGCAAAAGTCTGGAAAACGTGTTCTGACGGGGAAATTCTGATTTCGGGCATTGAGCTGGCAAACTGAAATCTACCTAACAGTGCAATTCCTGCCTTTGCTGATACCACAATGTTGTTGGCCAATGCAGCAAAAGTTTTGTTAGAGGGAGACATTTCCAGGACAACTACTTGTTTCTCAATATGAATGTTTAGTGTTTATTTTTGACCCACCCGTTACCAAAGAACTTGAAGTTCATGAGTANTTTCTCTCTGTCGACGACCTAACAAANACAGAATTGCGTAGCTGTAACGTGTAACAGTTAAGTGGCATAACAGAGTGCAAACTTGGAGCAAGCACGTTCAAGTTAATGCTCAAACAAGATTGTGCAACTCNCAGTAGTATGGCCAGAGATGGATATTGGAATTTAGGAGCCCGAGGCAAACTCTCNGCAAGGTGCCCCGAAACTACATATTAAAGTTGTTAAGAGGCCCCATTGGTACATTCGCGGATAGTTTTTGCTTTATTTTGAAAAATACATGACTTGCTTCAGAACTTACCAAATATGGCTCTAGAGTGGTTCATAAGCTCTTTAACGAAACAATGCGAAAATTAAATGCGAATCTCTAAAAAAGAGGGGGCACGGCATCTCTGAAAAAAGGCGACCGTTTCGTTCTCTTCCTCTAATCACCAGTAACCATCCCGGAGTATGGCGCCCCGTTACTCTCAGAAGGTTTTAACCAGAAATGAAGAACATTGGAAAAATTAGAAAAGAAATCAAATTACAAAAATCGAAAAAGAANATAAATTTGGAGAAGATATGAGACATACCGAAAAAGTTTTGAAAATGAAGTTTAACCTTCAAGAAAACTTAAAAAGTTCANACATTTGGAATAACGTTAAGGAGTTTTGATGAAACATTGAAAAAGAGCAAATAAATCAAAAAATTCACACTNTTTTGTAAACACTTTTGTCAAGTAGCGATGTTTATTTTTCAGAACAGAATGAAATNAAATTATTTTCCACGTAAAAATTTTTTGCACTTGACCTTGCATATAGACANTCTCAACAGAAGTGTGTGTCTTTGTTGACAGGCATGGTTGAAAAAGACGANAAGTCACGGGGGGGTATTCGGGGTCAGTGACCCCCAAACTTTTTGTACCCCCCAAATAGTGTTGTGTCCAGGAAAATTTTGTTTTAAATACATCATAAAAACAAAAATTTTGCCCCCCCAAACGGTAAAACCTGGCTAAGGTCCTGGTCAATAAATTTTCTACACCCCAGCCTCTTCAATGAAAATCAAGAGAGCAGATTTGAAGTTGCACATTCTCCATCTTTCAACAGACTGTAGTCTAGACAGTGGTTCCCACGTGGGGCGTACGCTCCACAGGAGGGCAATCTGATTTTTAAAGGAAGCACGAGGTCTGAGTCCAAGTTTTCGTATTAAATTTTTGATTTCATTCTTCCTATTCATGAATGCTATATTCTTGGAAGCTTGTTTAAATCAAGGTATTGGCGTTTTACGCTTCTTAGCTGAAACGGAAGTCATAAGACTTATATATCACCACTAGGTGGCAATCAGGATTTTAGAGGTGATTAGGCGTGGCGTGGGCAAAAAAAGTTGGAAACCCCTGCTCTAGAACGACCAAGATCCACATCGAGAATTTTACAGCTCATACTGAGGTTTAGCAGTTTAAACTGCAATGCCACAATTAAGCACATTCAGTAATAAAAATTACCTTTAGCTAAAATATACAATGCTACGAATCCATCAATAAATAATAAAAGCAAATGCCACGCTAACTTCAACACCACCTGCTCTAAATGCTGATACCAAATGACCCAAACAAAAGCGGCACCGCATCTAGCACGAAGACCACCGATCGAGGAAAGTTATGACAATCACAATGTTGAAGAAAAGAATCTTCANCAAGCCATTTGTCTCCTGTTTGGCACAATGTCTGTATTANATGAATCTTCCCATTTTCCNNTATGCAACGACTGCAGTTTTGCCTTGCACAATTTCTTATCAAGGACGAGCCAGGCGCATGAAACTCGTTTGTGATGAAAACATCAAGCGTCACATTGAAGATTCGATGAAAAGTTTATATAGTTTCAATCCGCAGTTCGCATGACTTCCCATCTTTAATTAGGACGTATGGCATGTCGAAGCCAGCGAAATTGGGGCTATAAGCGACCACAGCCAAGGTTAGTCCCACCGAGTGTAAAGCCACAGAAATTAGGTCTCCTGTTAATGCCAACCTTCGCGGCCCAATCGTTGCTACCTGACTTCTAGTTACATATTTCACAAGCGTGCTCACAGCTAGGGTTGCCAACCGTCTTTTATCTCAGAGGACAGTCCTTCAAAGTACCACTTCCTCTGCCCAACGCTCTACATATAGCCTACTGTTTACTATTTGCAACGTTGTATGCCCAGGCACGCATACGTACATTTCAGACGTCTTTAATACTGTATTTGTGTGACAAACAAACTTTTCCTCTTGTAATATATGTACGGCTGTATGTATACACGTGATTTTACGCAGCTTGGCACCTACAGCGGATATACACCATCTACAAAATAAGTTTATTTTCCTCTTTTCGTCTTCCAAACCCAGAGGCTGGCAGCCAAAGGATGTTTTTTCCTGCAAACATCCAGGCTTCGAAAGCAGTCGGTCTAGGTGTGATTGGCAGTCAGTTGGACCTTATCGGTCGTGGTGAACAATTGCCAACAGACTTACGAAATGGAGAGTAGCCTTCTTCTTAAGTCAGCGATTCCCAACCGGGGGTCCATGAACCCCTAGGGGTCCACAGACAGATTTTAGGGATCCATGTTGACCTTTGCATGTATGAGATGAAAGCAAAAGAGCGAAGTACCGAACTAACCGCCGTGGTGGTCTACTCTGCAGTCGTTTGCAAAAGACGACAAATCGAGCGCAATTTTGGTAGAGACTATAGACCACGTGTGCGTAACTGTGTTAACTGGTTTTATTGAAGGGGTCCACAGCTTTAAGCCAAATAGTCAAAAAGGGTCCATGACACTGAAAAGGTTGGGAACCACAGCCTTGAGTGACGCAAAAAAGTATAAGGAACAGGCAAACTTAGGCAGTGTCGATTAACTATCACGAAAAAACAAATGAATGCAAGGCAATGGCACTTGTGTTTCTTGTGGCAAAATAAAGAGAATCAGGACATTTTGGGTAGCGGCAATCGGAAAACGAAATTTTTAGAATTAAGCAATATTGACGTTTCGAAAGGAATATAGCGGCGACCAGTGTTGAAGTGTGATGATGACTTTTTCAAAGTATTCTGGCGCGCCGAAAAGTCGAGTGCTTTACATTCTTTTACAACAAGAACTACTACGAACGCATCTTTTTTGGAAAAAANNAAAACTACCGATGGGTGACAGACAGAGGGCAACGGAATCTCTTTTCAGAAACTGAAGCTCACCTGTAAATTCTGGGCCCGNGGTAGCACCGCATTCGCGGGCCCCCCCTGTTTAATTCGCCTAATCAGGAGGCATAAAATTAAAGTCCTAATGATAAAGTTAATGCTATATCAGATTGGCATGATGGCAATTAACTCGAACTGCTGAAAATACACAAATTGCCCGTTTTAAGCCATGATGCCGCACATTTCTGAAACCCTTTGAAAAACGAAATTATGTGCAATAGTCCTATGAGGTTTTAAATAAAAACCCGAAAAAGAACACATGAAATGACGGAACACGTAAGCCACGAAGTATGTGGGCTTTGCAGCGATATCTCACTGTCTACCTCTAGTCTAGACCAGCTATGTCCAACCCGCGGCCCAGTTTAGGTTTTCGCTGTAGTAAAATAATCGTACATACTGACAACTTGTCCTTATATTGATAATCTTGAATTTGACAGTTTTGATGCAGGTGGTCCTCAGTCCCATTTTATCACGTCTGGTGCCATTGCAGTTAGGATTCGAACGCTTTCAGTACATTAGCTTAAGCTAAATTAGTTTGCCAAGATCAAGTAAGTCATTCAATGTGCGGCCCTCATTAATATGTCATTCAATGTGCGGTCCTGGTTACGATAGTGACTTAATTTGTGGCCCAGTAAGCCATTTGGATTGGACACAGCTCGTCTAGACACTACGTGAACTTATCTACTGAAGAAACAGGTGTTGTGCAATCAACTGCAGAAAATCGAATGAGAAACTCTGCTACCTTGCCACATACAACAGCAAATCTGTGCAGGAGATTCAGTTGTATTTGAACCCTCGGACGAAAAAAGCTTTTCTTAAAGAAAGAGAAAAGAAAAAGGAACGGTCTTCACACAGCGCGCGCTCTTCCAGCCCAAGT
>JGI24022J15233_10001211_pt1 | contig 20662 bp, 9 predicted proteins | sample Ectturendosymbi2_FD_15233 | JGI IMG/M metagenome (IMG submission 15233) | reverse complement strand
GTACAAGCTGAATCATTGCAAGGAGATGGGAGCAAAACTAGGCAGGAGATTCCTCAAACAGCCGGCTGAAAAGCTCAAGGCGGTTTTTGTTGCTTCTGGTGTTAAATGTGACTAACGTTTGAGTTTTGATGGGAAACTCACTTTGGGAGACTTTTTCCTGACAACTACGCAAACCTATTATCTTACCAGTCGATAAACAATAATATTGAAAAAGCACTCATCACAACGTGTCCAAACCCTACGTTGGTGCACTAACATTGAGTAGTGATGCGACTCAGGGAAAGTGTGAAGGGTTAACCTTCACGTTACAGCGCGGTACAAATAAATTACATCAACTTTTCCCAAATCCATTGGTCCGCCTGGTTAGTCCTTCAACATCACCAGCGCATGAATGGTGGGAAAGCTCGCGCCCAGTGAGTTCACCGACTAAGGTAGAAGATGGCGACGCGTTTAAAAGTTTTGATCGATGTCGCTAATTGCTGCGACCGTGCACAGCGGTGGTTTAGCATTTCCGATCCATGCCTTACAGTTGCATTAACGTATGCCTTCAGTGGGAGCTGCTCGAGAACAATAAGAGCGGCGTCCGGTTTAACCTTCTGCTTCATGCGTCGAGGCCGCAATATGCGCTAAGAACAATGGCCGCCTCGCCGGCAATTCACTTTCACAGCAAGTTGAACAAGCGGTTCTCACAACGTTTTCTCGCTCGGCACTTGTTGCAACGGGTTTGCTCAGTATGCTGCATCTTCAGTAAGAGCACTCGCAGTTGGTCACAAGTTCATCTATTCCAGGGATGTAGGGCGGTGAAGAGCAGGAAAATGCGGCTTGGTAAGGAGCAGTGAAGGTCGGCGCCATGTACGCCATCGCCACATAGATTAGATCTTTTGGAGAAAGCGGCTGAAGCAAATTAAAGAAACAGGCTTGCTCCCATGTTGTAGGTTTGCCGACTTTCCTTTAGTTTCAAAAAGAAGTGTAAAGAAAGTCTTTCCGAGATATTTGGCAGAAGTCTTTCCATCTTTAGATAGATCTGAATGAAATTCTGTATGGCGGATGCAACCGTTGTGATCTGATGGTTTATTAGATTCCAAACATAGGTGTTTAAGGCAAAATTATTATTAACTAGCGTATTTGCTATATGCTACTCTAAAGTAATGCAGTGACGATGACACGAAAATGTGTTTAACGTGTCTTGTGAGCGCGTTCGTTTGGGATGCTTGACAACAAGTGATTGGGTGGTGGCAGATGGGATGACCGAAGTGTCATTTCGCCGCCTTCCGGCCTTACTGTGTCTGTATTGACAAGTGTACTTGGGTTAAGGTCAAACAATATAATTGTTGTAGTTGTTGTTGTTTTGTTTACTGTTTGAAAGATCATGTTTGCAAGTTCCTTCTTAATTTACATCAAATATATTCAAGGAGCAAAGCATTTGTTAAGTTCGTGATTGCGTGTCATTGAAAATCATAAATACCACATTTTCGTCATAAAAATCATTCGCCTGCGTGCTTTTCATTGAAAGAGACATTGGCTAGCAGTTTTTCGTGNATTTATCAACTTTATCTGTTGACACAAACTAATGTTTGTGTTGAAACCAAGTATGCTCAACACTGTAGACGCATGTTANTGAAACTCTCTTGACGGTAGCATGTTCATTGTTCATGGCCTTGCAAAAAATTACTTAAAATAAATGGTGCTTAATTTAAATTTAATGAAAAATAAACAAAAAGAATAAAAGCTTCGATGCCTAAAAAAAATGTATTCCACAAAGAACGCCGCAGTCACTTGTGCTTGAAAAGTGCGTCAATTCTTTCATCTTAAGCAGTACAACTATAGTATCAAGGATTTCAAACTTTCTGAAATTTTGCATAAACAAGCAAACGTCTGCCAACAGTGCTTAGTAACTCTAGATCAGTGGTTCTAAACCTTTATTGGCCCATTGACCATCTTTGAAAAAATATCCAATGGACCATTTTGCTATGCTGACATCTCATGAACAACTAGTCGAAAATGCATTGCACATAGGTTAGTGAACGTTTTATTTAAGGATTTTTGAAACTGTCTGTGAACCACTAGAAACTCCTGGTGGACCACGTTGAGACTCACTGTTCTAGATATAAAAAGCAATCTGACATTTGCTGGTTGCAAAATGCAATCGCGCAATCAAATTTTTCAGTGCTTTTCCACAAAATCTGCGTATCTCAGCATTTACCTAGCTGCTTATCCGGTCCTTGCGAAAAGCTTAATTGAGAGCAATTTTACTATTTCGGGCCGCAGAAAACTGGTGTTTTTGAATGCTCAACGTTTCTGAGCAGATATATTTCCGCGTAACTATCAGAACTATAGGCTTCAGAACTAAAAGTCGCTTGCCTGGTAACGTGACGATGATTGCCCTAGTCGCCGCTCTCATCAACCACTTACTGTATACCTGAAAGCAATAAGTTAGTGGCAATCACAACAAAAAGTCGAACTTTGTCACTAGGCAGACAGAAATGACCATCTGCTTTGCTGTACATCCCACTGTTGCACAGGTCATCCTCAATCGAGAAGTGGAAGAAGGAAGAGTAAAGTTTGGTATTTTGTTTTTGCAAAAGCCTATATAAGTATTCATCACACAATTCTAAGATCAGTTGAAACAAAACTGGTAAAAACGCGTTTGTGTTTTTTTCTTGAAACTTGGTTTTATCTGTTTGAAACTAGTTCCAGGAAATCACTTCTACTTTTAAGACAAAGCTCGCATTGTCATTGAGGATATCCCGGTTGAAGCATTTTTCTGTCGCTGTGATGTTTTCTTTAAATAAACAGTAATGACTCTTCTGTTGCACCATCGCTCCGGGTTAGAGTGGACCTGGGAATACCGACTTAAAGCGTAATCCACTTTCTTAAAAACCTGCTTCTCCCGAACCTGCTGGACTTCCGAACTGCAGCCCTATTAATAATTACATTTTAGCGTCATGACAATTAAGGAATTTGGAACTGTTGTATTGCAGTTAACCATGATCGACATTTTCAGCATAAAGCCTTGTGAATTACAAGAAGTAAATACAGTATATTTCTCCGCCACTTTTAATAAGTTGGCTTGTTTTGACAATTTTGTGTGCTTGATAGGTGGTTGGCAAGAGTTTCGTTGATTGTTCTTAAAACGCTGCTTACTTGTGTCCGAACCAAAGCAACATTCGTCTATAGAGTAGTGCATTGTCAACAATGTAAGGGAAAGTTGGCAACAAACACGCGCACTGCTTTGTGCAAGATAGCTGAGAAGTTTTTGTCGATAGATTTGCCAAAATTACTGGGAATAAGCAAATGATTTGTCACTGCATCAAGAAGAAATGGCATGACATTTTTTTGTAATGTAACATAAAGGCCGTCATTGCTCCTGTCCATCTGAATGCACAATTGCGTTTAACACCAACGGTGTGATACATGTTTGGTGCGCTTTAAATTTATTTAATCTCGGTTGTTTGTCTGATGGGTTTTGCCAGATGAACGCTTACCGTTTATCCAAAACGTTCACAGTAGTATTGTATTTACCGCAAACTGTTTTTTTTGCATTCGTGTAAAATCTCCGTTCATCAGTAGCTGCAAACTGAGATGTCGGCTGATTTCAGTTATCCTATAAAGTAGGGGTTCCCAACCTAGAGTACATGTACCCCTAGCGGTACATTTGTCTATCTCAAGGGGTACATTCATTGTACAGCCGCAACAAATCAACTTTGAGACATAAAAACAGAGTCTACCTTCATAGCTTTAAAAATTCTTAATGTTCCCTCAAAAATTCAGTGGATTTCTGTTATTTTGCTCAGCCCTTGTGTCATAAGAAATTTTAGGGATACATGCTTATCTGTCGAAATGCTGAATGGTACATGGTCAAAGAAAGGTTGGGAAACCCTGCTATAAAGTTTTTGCTTTAGAAGAAAAAAGTTGCCAACAAAGACTAACTAGACACTTCATTAGCAAAGGAACTTCTGTTTAAACAAAAATAGTTTGCAAGTTTTTAAGGTGCACTATTGTTAAAATATTTTTATGCCAGGAAAATAAGTGATGAAAGCATGAAGCAGACTGATTGACTCTTTGGGATTTTGGTGGTTAACCAAGGCTGATGAATTTTCACATCCATTCAATGATTTAAGATAGGTTTTGCCAATAGGACTGGCGGGGCTCCACTTAGTAACGCAATGCATTGAAAGCTTTGCCGAAGCTATTCAACTATCCTGTTAACATTAGCTTTCTATGCACCGATTAATGCCTGTGGAAGTGTGTTATTAATAGCACTCAATACTCCATCTGGATTTTCCGCAGTACGGAGGACTTAAAGCTCGTTTGTCTGACATCTAAACAGATTGGTGGTTTCATGCGCTACTAAAACTTCGAACTGAAAAAGTCCCCATCTGCTAATACTTCACGTAATAAGCAGTAGACCAAGGATGTTAATGTGTGAAATTTTCTTTCAGGTAATTTTTATCTGAAACCAATTTTATTTCTGCAAAATCGTTAGCTGCGCACATTTTATTGTTTGTTTGTGTTATGGTACATTAATATCGATGTATACGTATGCTTGCTGTTTAACGGGCACAATATGAGCAATTAGCTAAGGTTTTTCCTTAAATATCTAAAAAATATCAACGTTAGATGAAAGCTGTTGAAATATGAGGAAAAACCATTTGAAATGTTTTCAACTTTGAAACATAAACCTCCGCTAGAGCATTTCTTGAAGAACACATCAGCTCTTATTGAACACATTCGGATGAACTCATTCATCTTATTTCGAAACAGGGCAACTCTGTTTCCTCCACAATAACTCACTGCCAGCTGTACTTTCGTAATAGGTTTGGGAAATAAATTGCACAGCCTTGCATTTTAAAACCGTATTTTTTGTTGTATCCTGTACTCATGAGGCATGGGTCTTTGATAAATTCTGCATTCATGAAGCACAGCTGCGAAACTTCGTCTGGTCCACAAGAATAAAACGTCTCCACCAAAGCAGGAGCAAATCAGCTGCGTTGTTTGCTTCGCCTAAACACGTTTCTTTTCATGATCAAACACGTGACGCTTACCCAGCGGCTGGATAAAAATGATTGAAAGACCGGATTTTCCTAAGGCCGTCAAACGTCAAGTTGTACAACCGGCTGCGGAAAAGTAACTCACAGTCACCAGCTCAGTGTACGCAAAAGCGAAAAACACGATTGCGTTCAAGAGCAATACTGCCCAGTGTTCATACCATCTAAAGTTTGGTTTATCTAAACCAGCTATGTCCAGCCCGAGGGCCGCATGCGGCCCAGTCGAGGGTTTTGTGCGGCCCAATTCAGGTTTACTCTGTAGTAAAAGTGTCCTACATACTGATAACTTGTCCTTGTTTTGACAATTTTGAATTTGTCATCTTTGATGCAGGTAGTCTTCAGTGCCATTTTATCACGTCTATTACCAGTGCAGTTAGGATTCGAACACTCAGTATATTCGTTTAAGCTAAATTTAGTTTGTTAGGTCAAAGTAAGCCATTCAATGTGCGGCCCTCAATAATATGTCATTCAATGTGCGGCCCTGGTCAAGATAGCGACAAGCTCAGTAAGCTATTTGGGTCGGACGTAGCTGATCTAAACCAAGGGTGCACAACCTTTTCGCTATTGCCGGACGCATTTCGTATATTTTTAGGAATTACGGACGCCTGCGAGTTCAAGATACTTTTTTGCATTGCTCCTGTTCTGCCACCACACGTCCGTTTGGCAGTCTTTGTCTGCGACGTATCCGCATACCGTAGACATAGAGCTTTTAATAATACACGGCCGCCTTATCTTATATTTAAAATTAAATGTGCATAGCCGCATAAATTTTTATCGAAGGCCGCATGCGGCCGTACGGCTGCAGTTTGTGCATCCCTGATATAAACGGAGGGTTGCGGAGTAGCTTCGTTTGACTGAGTCCTGACAATGCATATATAGCCGCGTCCGGATTATATTGCACAGTTTCATTAATGTGGTTTCCCTGTTGTAAGGCAAAGCTTACAAAAAATAGTGCAGTATTTTCCAGAAGTGCTGGAACTTCTACTGTTCTGACAGGGCCTACGAGAGTGGGGCCGGTCGGTACTGGGGCCTGACAGGATGAGAGTACGCACCCAAAGTTTTTCTGTAATTAAGCTCAAAATTACTTGTGTAAGCCGGTTGCCAGCATAATAATTAATGTAATTCTAAATCTAAGAGTTGTAGTTGTTTTATCTATATTCTGGTTACTATACAGACAAGCCATACCAGTTTCGACGAGAGCCCCAGAAGTCAGGGTCCCGGTATCTGTATTCGTACCCCCTGATAAAATTTCTCTCAGAGGCCCTGGTTCCTTACCTTCCAAGTTGTGGTCACCTAATCAAACCGTTCACTGCATGAAACAGGCAGGTTCCTGGTATAAATCGGGAACTTAGATTTGAAACAACTTACGCATTAAAAAGCACAAAGTCTAGATCACTTCGATCGGTTCACTCCAGCTTTTCATCCAGGCTGCAAACTTGCAGCAGCAGAAAAAAAAAGTGACATTGAAATGTCAAACTGATCGCGAGAATTTATACCTGTCAGTTTCGAATCCGGATGCTCGAGCAGAAATGACTGATTTATTCAGCGCATTATCTGGCATCCGACGTTTTGTTGATCACATTAGTTTTGTCAGATCAATGGTGATAATGATCATAAGCTGCAGCTGCTCACTGGATGCGAGGACACTTGTGTTGTTCGACTGTGTTGGTCTGGCACCTTGAGCGAGTAGTACATACGGCAGCCTACGTTAGGAGTTGGCCCGTGCCTTGTATTTCCGCGTCACCTCACGCTACTTAATTAAACGTTACGAAGAATCGAGCTTTTGTTACGCGTCGCTGGTCATGATAACCCTTGCAAGTTCCAGCTTTACATCGAATGATTGTTTACTGCTAGTTGTTAGTAAGCTGAACACTCTTTTGTCAGGTTTCCTTTAAAGTACTGCAGTTATGTAGATCAGTTGATATCTTTTCGCTTATAAAGTCGGCGTCATTCGTACTTGCAGTATGAAAGCCATGCCTGTTTCGGATCGAGCACAAAAGAATAAAGACGAGACCATGATTGGACGCAGGCGTCTGTTGTCTTCCTGCATTTTTCTGTATACTTTAGGAGGAAGCGCAGCTTGATGGGAACGCATCACGAGTGTGCAATTTAGTACGGCCGACTGATCACTTGTCGATGCCTGCCTGTGTTCGGTTGCATCGACATGTGCGTGATACCGGACAATTATACGGTTTGCCCAAAATCGATTTATGGTTTGAATTGCAGTGTACAGGTTTTAGATAGTTGTATGTGCTAAGATCTTAAATGGAGCCATCCATTGCTTCAAAAATGTCAGCGTTCGACTCGTATCATCACTGTTTAGCATGGCTCAGGAACAGTTCAGTGTAAGGCCGTAATCACGATTAAGCGTTTCCTTCAGATAATCTGGGAAAATATTTTCTGTTTTTATGTGTATTTTCTATAGGTCGTTCACAATCATTCAGATCGAGCGCAGGAAATAAGCTTCTGTTGAAGCGTTTTACTTCCGCTATACTGGCTTGATTCTTTTCGTGTAATAGCTCTCTAGGTGTTTAACATCAACAAGAGCTTTGCAGTCTTAAACGCCAGAAATTGTCAAAAATACAACTCGCTCTAGTCAAAAACTTTTGTTTTACGAATGTAGGTAACTGGACTGGGCGTGTCTCGCGTAGGTCTTGCTTTTCAATCGTAAATCTTCAGTAATTTGTCAGTAATTTGTTTGTGACAAGAGTAAGGTTCAACGCTGTAGGAAAAATTTTCAATATGTCATCTCACGCCTACTATGAGAATTGCAAATCTCCAGCAAAGCTCCTTTGTTTTTCTACATCTGAATACGGTAAGAGCGCTTTTCCAAATTTATAAATTAATTTATAAATAATATCCTAAACAAGAAACGTCATCACTTTTTTACAAATAAGTGTCACTAACCTCTGCTTAAAAACACAAGCTTACTTGCTGTTGATGGTGATCAGGTAAGGTTGTTCTTACCACAAGTTTTACACATACCTGAACTCAAAACCCACGCACTTTAACGCGCAGCGATACGCAAATGAGCTGTTTTGTGGTCATTGCCTTATCAAGAAGTTGCGTTAAGCGATTAATACGCTTTGTTTAGTTTCAGTGTGACTTCTCTGCCATGCACAGCAGTTATGCTTGACGGTTATTACCGAGAGCCTAATGAATTGATATTCAAAGACCGAAATAATGATGGATATTTTAATTGGACATCATGTTTGTTTCGTTAAAGAAATTTTTAGTGCAAACCACCAACGCGACTGTCTTTATCGACATTGCCGAGGCCCCAGCCCTGCAAGACGGCACGTCATATGCGTTTTTTTGTGTGGTAACAAAATGGCGGAAATAAACGTTATCTGTCTGGAGCCATATTTGCGGCATTTGCAAAGCTGACGAATTGTTAACGAAGTTAATTTCCGTGAAAATGCTTTTCACAACGATGGTTTAATGCCTGAAGTTGTCTTTTGGAGTTTCCCAATCTTTTTGTGACTTAGACGATTGAAGCGATTTCCCGAGACTTGAAAGATTAAAAGGCTCGTTTCTGGTATGAAACAGCGTTCACCAAGCTTGTGCTTTCATCCGCCGCTTGCGTCTTGTGTTTGCCAACGGGGCACTTTCTCGTTTTTGCTATACGCACGTAAGTCCATTCCTGTTTCAGTTTACACTGTGTGAGGTACATCTTAGCATCGTACATGCACGAAGCAAATGATGTTCTCAGTTTCACAAGCTTGAAGACTGTGCGAATGCACTCCGTTTGCGAAACTGAACTCAACAGCCGAGTATCTGCAGCATATTCAGCTTCTCAACACACCGAAAAACATAATTTGGTCTTTCGGGTTTTGAGTGACTTACGTCTGCGATAAATACGTGTCTTCCCTTAAAGTTCATCCAAGTACACAAATTTTTTCAAAAACATGTCTTGATTGATTGCTTACATAACAAAGAAACAGTCCTATACAAATAGAGTTGCTTCAGAATAAGATTAACCTCAATTTTGCATTTGTTGCTTTTTGGTTTGCTTGTTTCTTACATGCAGTGATCGAATCGTTAAAATTATTCATTATTAAACATATAAGCTGGAATCATCAAAATGCAGCTGCAACATTTATGCAATTCTCTTTTGTGGTTTGCGATATATTTTAAGAATTTTTATAACATTGAGTGGAAAACCTAACGTATGTCAAGGTTTTTATAAGGATAAAAGTTAAAAAATGTCCCTCCTTTTCATCTCACTGTCCTTTCCCGAATGAAATCAATGTTGTGAAATCTATTGCTGTTACTTGCAGAACAATGTACGTCGTTACATATGATTAGCAATATTCGTTTGATGCGTATCAAGTGTAAATAAACTGCGTAATCTTTCACACAATGTTCTGAAACCAATAAGGAAAAAAAGTCTTTTGTTTATAACTTTCATTGGAATTTCACGGTTTGCATGTATACTTTCGAAACTAGTGCTCGGTTGAGCAGCATGATGACAAAACATTTATAAGAATTTATTTTTTCTAACTCTACAAAATTTAGGTTCTCACAAGTTATGCACCCTCTGACAAAAAGTCAAAATCACTGTAATAAAATATTTTCAATGGAAAAAACAATGAAAGACATGAAATCAGTCCGAAATCATTTTGAAATTTTAGCGTTTTGTAAAACTTTACCGTACATAAGAACAACAGAAGGCCGCGTTAGTTCAGTCAATGAGTCGATCAAAGTTCTTTTCGGTGAAAATATTTCAAACATGCCCCGTAACATTCCGGCAAGTATGCTTAAATTTTGCTTTCCGAATATTTTCTCGACAGTGATCAGATCAAAAGGTTTTGCTGAATGTCTAAAACTAAGGAGAAACCATGAAATGTTTAGAAAATGCAACTGTCCTTGAATCAGATTGAATACCTTAGGAACGGTTACGTAGTTTTACCATCTGCCGTTTCGTGGAAAACGCAGACGCAAAGACGTTGAACACCTGAGGTAGTGACTAAGAAGGCATGTGATGACAAACAAAAGAGTGGATCTCAATGAAAGTTCACCATCTCGAGTTGATCATTTTAATTAGCCTACCGTAGATCACAAAATGTAAACAAAACTTTTTAAAGAAGGTTAAGTCCTGCTTGATTGCTTCAGTTCTGACAATATTGTCTGTACCCGATTCACCTGGTGGTAATTTAACGGTAGAACTCCACATGCCGAAGAAATAGTTTTTCAATGTATTTGTGCAATTACCAATACTGACACAAAAATCAAGTCGCAGTAGTTTTTCTGCTTCATATCAGCTTCTGTAAACCTCAACGTGATGTCGGTTTAATTCGGAATTATATTACGCTGATCTTGTCAGTCTACATCCTGCATTGTGGCGATATCGCTTTTGACCCAATCACTTTTCATGCACTGTTTATAAGCAGGGGTGTAGTGCGACGGGAGCGCGTAGTAACGGTTTTCCCAACTTTTTTGGTTGCGGGAACGCGTTCCTACGCTTTGTTCATAGTAACCTGACTTGAATATGAACAGTTCCACTCAGATTTTCTCTGTGTAGCTCCAGACTCCGCGTAAATGACTAAATGGCAACCTATATTTTAAGTAGCAGCCAAGCATAATATTTTCTAATTGCGTAGCTCTCAGACGGTTGTATATGTGACAAAAAACTTTGAATGCTTTCGTTTGCAGTGTAATGAAAGGGAATACCTCATTAAATATCGATTTGCAAATGAGTTTGAAGTGATGTTGGAAATGGCTAGCTTTTTGGATGTGTTCCCACACTTCCTTTTTTAGTACTACACCTCTAGTATTACAAATCCAGTATATTACAAAACCGATACATGTCGATGCAGCCACGGCATTACAATCCAGTATATGTCGTTGCAGCCAAGTATTACAAAATCAGTATATGTCGTTGCAGCCACGGCATGGAGGCACTCATGCGCAGCAACTTTGTCGAGTCCTGGTTCAGACTCAGGCTATTCGGACCACGCAGAAGCGCTGTGGGCTGGCAACAGGTTGGGATTCCATGGCATGCACCAGAGGATTCCTGCTCAGCATACAGAACACGAGAACGATGGGATGCAGGTGAGCATGCATGGTAAAGGAGGAAAAATGTAGAAGAAAACTGTCAAATGATAATTCGTGTTATCAAGTTATTGGTCGCTAGTACCTTGTCACATGCATTAGGTGATGCAAATTTCCTTTCTAATTTGTATAGTTCGGCGAATTGGAAGCATGCATACTTATTAGCAGCATTGCAAACTTTTCTCCGGTGCGAAACAATATGTTTCCATTAACAGCTTTCGAAAAAACGTCAGTGAACAAGACTTTGCCTATACCTTCTCTTATATTTTCCACACTCAAGAGCAAGTTACCACTAAAATGAGGCAAGAAAGATAAAATATTACTAGCCTTTTATCAAGAGAGTGTACTCCTTACTCCTTTACTATTAAACTTGAACAGCTCCGTCACTGTCTTTACCAAGAAAAGAATATTGAATCAGAGGAGAAGCTGAAACTCTTTTGCAGCATTTTTCCATACTCATGGAAACAGTTTTACGATATTCATCAAGCTATGTCTTTCTTTTAAGTTTGGCAGCACTTATAATGAACTCTATTCCTTTCACGCAATGGTTGAAGCTTTAGACTTTGCATAATAAATATAAAAAGCCTCAGAATAGCAAAAGCGCGACGGACACACTCGGCCTGTAGGTGCGTTTGGTGCCAAAGTTGCAAGACGTTTTATCAGAAACTTTAGCTGTTATATCCCGCTGGATGGCGATCGTTGTTAGTGAATTATTACTTACTGTAACTTAAAGCCAAAACCCTTCACTATTTTCGTTCCCACAGCAAAGACACTGAGGTTTAAATTCGATTGTTGCAAACCCCTTGTCAGAACCAACGACCCAACACTGCATGTAGCAATTTTCCGTTATGGGCCTGAGTTAGTTTTTAACAACACTGTGTAACATGCAACCTTCCGCTCTAAAAATATCTCTGATCATAGGGCATTAATTAGCTTTTAACAGTGTTCTATTGCCATGACAGGGCGGTTATTGCAGTATCTTACACAGGCTCACATCTTCCGCTGTCACGGTGACAGGAGTGATGTTGGTGTCACGATACCTGTAACTGGACACGTGCGAGCTTAGCAAACAGCAATGTGCCTGAGATTAAATGTTTCTATACCGAACGCTGCTGGTAAACACGCTTGCTGTACAAAATCTGCCAATTATTCCAACATTGCCAATTAGTTCAAATATTGCTAATTGGGAAGGAGTGAACTTGGTTAAAACTCCAACTCCAGGCTTTGCTTAAATCGATAGGTAACGATTTTGTATAGTTTCCATTTCCTCAATTCGACATTTCGTGGTTGTATTTACTTTATACCAGGGGTTTCAAACACGCGGCCCGCAGGCCGCATGTGGCCCGCGAGGACGTTTTGTGCGGCCCGCAATGCTTTTTGGGAACATTGAAGCAATTAACATTTGATTTACATAGTTTATTCATCGGTGTTTGAAAGTGCTCGGCGGGAATACTAAGTTCCTTTTAAACGAACGTAGAGACGGCTAGAAATTATTTGCCTATTATTCATGATACCTTTCGAGGAAATCAGATATAAAAGCTGTTTCTAGTCAGATTCAAGTACCGCCTTTGTTGGGTGAGCGTCATAATGCGGCCGTCTTGTTACTTTATAAGTTCTCATTTGATCCTCGGAGCAATTCGAGTTTGAGACCCCTGCTTTATGCCGTCATAGCCCGAAGTAAAAACAACCCGTGCATATCACATTCTTTCAGGCCCCGTGGTAGTTAGAAAACTAGACTTTCTATACAGCACACTACTCTACCAATTTCAAAGTGTGCTTCTACCGCTGCTTGTTTTTATGTGGATATAGTTTAAAAAGGCTTGATAGTTTCACGCTGGTAGAAATCGTTCTTGGCTTGGTATAAAGTCCCACAGCTCGTGCAGCTAAAAAACGAGGTCTCCAATTTCATATTCTTAAGAACCCCACAGCGTTGGCGTCTAACAAATCCAGCGACTGCCTATCGCCTGTTTTCCCGAGAAAAACGACAAGTGCTGCCAATCATACTGACAGCATAACTTCAAAGGAAATCAATCATGCATCTTCGTTCCTTTTTCAGCGCCAAACCGATTTCCTCACTCTGCACCAGCAGCAGATGCCACGCGCTGCCTCTGATGTACTTTTGCGCTTGCAATAGACAAATTTCTCTGGCATGGGCTTCGGCCGATTGCCTTACTCGGTGTATCAAGTTACATTGCGGTGTTGCTGAGTGTGGAATTTCATCGCTTGTCCGCTGGTCACTTGTTGCGATGGACGATTTGATGTTTCCAGCAAAATACCCTGGTTGCAGAAAGCCGCAGGCAGTTGTTTTTGCGGGTGTGGTCCGTTAACTTCCTCGACCGTTTGTTCTTTATCTTGTCTACATCGAATCAAAGCAACACTTGCAATTAACTTTACCTGAAACGTGAAATACTTAGCGCTGCATTAAATATACTTTAAGATCAATTTTTTATAATTGATACAGCAGTTATAAAACTTTGGTTGTTTTCAACAAGATCATCTTTGAAGTTTCCTTTAAACTTCAAAACAATGTCAACAACGCATAGAACTAGCGTTAGAAAGGTCTGTCAAAAATCGAGTAAAACTCCGAAGACAGAGCACAAATTTAAAACGTCGCTGAATGATAGGCTAGCTTGGCTAAAGCGATTGATAACTGCAATTAAATTCAGTTTGAGAGTACCGAACATGTTTCCCGAAAATTAGTTTTATTTTGCAAACGTCGTAGCATTTTCAATTGCGGACAGATTGCTTGTATACAGATGCTTTTCATAACACTGTTCCTTGCATCACTTTTCCTTTTAATTAGAGCAGTTCAAAACCCACCTCTTGGAATGACATCGTTTTTTAACCTGTTATGCAGACTTCTCAAGAAGGCTTGTACAAACTTTGGGTTATTAGTAATTTTGTAGCTACTTTATTTAGACATGCCGCACAAATTACGATCTATTGCCACTCCTCCTGCTCAAAATTATGGACAAGCCTTTTTTTGCGATGCAGTCAAATGCTCTCATGTCTTGCGAGATAGATCCATACAATTTCTCATTGCAACACAGTTTTATTTTTGCAATTAAACTTATGCTTTGATGAAAAGCACTCAGAAAGAGAAAACTGAAAATCCTCTTAAAGCATTTCTAAACTCAATCACGGTAAATTTTAATAACGCAGACCTGTTTTCTACTTCAAAAATTTTCTACTTCAAAAATATATCCAGTGCCTACCGAGAAGGACACAATCCAGTTTATTGTAGTAAAGCATAAAGCAAAGGTTAGTGACCAATGCTGATGAAAGGTTATTAACAAAGATAACCGCTAAGGTGAAGAAAAGGATTAAGTTGATTTAAACGTTACGGGGAAAACTTTACCAGCAACTTACAGTAGTTCCTTGTTTGTTTTTTGATTTATGCTCAGTGACCAAATTTTGCTGAAGAAATGTAGGAGACATGTTTTTGAAAAACCAAGGAAACGGTCATTTTATCAGAATAAAAAAACGTGTTGCTTTGTGGATCTGAAGGAACGCTTGTTAAAATTCACTTGCTTGCGCAACCTGTCTGTAAACCGGATTCACTAACATAGAGTATCAGACCGTGCCCTCAGATTTATATTCACTACAGCGGGGCAACATCCCCACTAATTCCCTCTCTTTGACAACGCACATCCTGTTGTGCAAAATTGTGCAATGCCAGCCGGTGTTCGCAAACATTTAAATATCAAAGCATTTTTTTGATTTTGAAGTAGTGTTTTATCTACCGAACCGATAACTATGAGGGGACATACATTTCATTCGCAAGTGTGAATGTAAATAAAAACTTGTTTATTGCTAATTAATTTACTCCATTGCTTGTCGCATTTATGATCCAAGTAAAGGGGTTTCTAAAGAGAACCCTGCCGCAATAACACACAAATAAAACAATTTTCAGTGGACACCGTCATAGCAGTGCAAAGTGCCATTTGTTTGTTTTGTATTTACTTGTGGCAAGCACCATTATACCACTTTTTAAGGAAATGCGAGTTTTAACCGCAAACAGATTTTTGAAAGGATTGTTATGGCAAAAAATCAACAACAATGACCGCTGCACGTTTCATTAAACGTCGCAAAAAATATAATATTTTTCTCGCCCTTGAGTATTTTCTGCGAAAAAATATAAGAAGTTTTCAGGCCTTCGTTTTGTTTCAAAACCAAAGTCACTTATTAGAAACTTCACTATGGATTAAGTAGCAAACGTATACTGACCGAAAACAATTTGCATCCCAATTGTCTTTCGGAAGGGCAGCCAGTCAATAGCCAATGAACTGTTGATTGCTACGTTTAGGCGAGGTCACAAGTGGTGAAAGCAAAGAAAAAGCTTTGAGGGAATCAAGGCTCTGTGCACAGCAGTGCGTAGAAGTGGGAGACTAAAGGTGGTTCTTTCAAAAAAATATTTGAACGTCGAGCAGCAGCAAAATACCTTTGTGATGTACCGCAACACCGCTCTAGAGCTGCCTATAGCTTGTTGTTTTCCTTGTTCCATTAGCCAAAAAATATGCGTTTGCCAAGGGTGAAAACCACTTTTTTCAATGAACGTAAACAAACATTAAGAGTTCTATTGCAAAACTTTCAAACCAAAGAGCAAATTACTCTGAATTTTCATATTTTTCATTTTTCACAGAATGTTCTATTTTAACTTTTTTCAAAATAATGAATGCCAATGCCTTGATGAGAAAAACAAGAACATTTTTTATCTGTTTGGCTTGCTAATTTGTTTCTGCAGTATTTCACAACAGCAAGAAGCTGAATGCTGTTAAAACAAATGATCTAGTGTCTATTCGCTCTCAACACAGCTAGTTCTGGCTATAAATCCAAGCAAGAAATATATGGCTTCGCAGTGCTACAAATAACCAAATCGTCTTGGCTGTTCCGCAGGCTTCGTTTTCTACTACACACGACATTCCTAGCCATGAGATTGCAAACCCCTATTACAATTTCGGAGCAAACAACCATTCCATTTCGACCAGTCGCCATGCCAACCCCAGCGACCAACCATTCAAAGAACAAAACGCCGTCCAACACTTTGAAAGTTTGCCGTTTAGTCGGCCCACCACAGGACAAGACGCCTTGCCTCATGGGAGCAAAAGGTAAACATATGTAAGGAATTGCGCGTGAATTCGGGTAAAGCCAAAAATATGCCAAGGAAGGAAATTTTCGTTTGAAAATCATGATAAATTAATGCCTTGACGCAAAAACGCTGGGGTAAAGTGCTACGTTTTTTACAGAAGCAATAAATATTGGAGAAAATAACTTCGGTATTGGGAGTAAGCGGAACTAGAAAAGGAAAAACGCCAAATGTGTACATGGGTTCTCTGAAGCAACGATGCGAGACAGTTTTTATCAGTGCTCTGAGTTAGCTTCGAATCAGAAAATATCTGAAAGAGTTAACTTTAAAGGCGTTTCTTACCTGAACCCGAGTTTGAAATAGTTTTGAAAGCATTGAAGTAGACCGGGATGCTTCACTAACGCCGCCACATGCAAAAAATCATATTTGATGTTTTAGGCAATCGCTCTTTTCATGTATGTGGGAAAACACTTTACATGGTCGACTTTCATAGTTTGAATGATTCTTTATTCTGGTTATAATATGCTTGATAAACTCTTGGGAACTACTTATGTTGTAAGATTTGAAATAACTTAGTTGAACCGATGGTTTCTTGAACTCATATAGAAGTACTTTTTAAAAAAACACTGTTGCACCAATATAGAACAAGTACCTGACTGATGCATCAAATAAACACCGATTCTTGCATGTACCACAACATCATGGTGTAAGGAAAAGCTCATCTACGAAAAACTCAAGTCAAATTGCCCAACCATTTAGCTCCACTGTAAAATTGTTAAAGAAAACAGGTATTGCGATACCCGTATGATTAACTGTGTCCACAGAATCAGATCGTCCACTTTTAAAATTGAAAGCTGATATTTCGTGTTCAATACTGCAAACAGAGTGTTAAGTGTGTAAACCTGTTTCATTTTTCGAGAACTATGTGTTCATCACATACTATGTAGCTTATCAAAAATATTCTTGAGAAGACGCCACATGACCTGCAATGGAAGCATGCCAGCAGGGACGGCGGAGAGCGGGGGAATGACGGGGGCACTGCCCCTGCCCTTTGACAAGGGGGGGGGAACGGTGGCGAAAGTATCATAGGTAATTTCATGGTCTATCAAGATCGAATTGAAAGAAATTTATTGCAGCTATTCGCGCACCCACAAACTTCTGAATGTTTTTCTTTAATTTTTGTTAGTATTTTTGAGGTCAGCATTGTTGCTGAACAGAAACAAACATAATTGGTAAGATTTTTTTGGTTTTTATAAGTTTCCATTGCCCTCAACTCTTTTACTGCCTCCCTGCCCTACCGCTGTTCCGGCGTCCCTGCATGCCAATGTCACTGCCACAAACATACCAACACAGTGAGAAAGCTTTGCGAAAAAATAAAAAAACAATTTCGCAACCATGGCGCATGATAAAAAGGATGTTTACGTACTGTATTTCCAACTTTATTTTCTTTGCAAAACTTTGCGTTCACTACTACTTTCAACGATCAGATCACACAGCTCGTACAATGCCATGGAAAGCACCAGGACGTTCGAGAGAAACAATTCCGATCCTGCTGAGTTCCGTCCAAGTTACACCTACTCCGGGAGCTTTGAACTGACACCACACCATCTCGTGAACAACTTGCCTTCCGATTTGTCGCTAGGTCATACGAACAGTCTTTACCACCAAATTGTCGATAGCCAAAGCATTATGCAGCAAAACGTCAAGATGTTTCAGGAGCAGCAGGAAGTCGTCAATGCTGCTGCTTCTCCACACGTTATCTCGGCTGCTGCTATTTCCGCCGAAAATGCGGGCGTTGGACAGTACTTGCTGACCGATGCGGCGTCGGAGTTTGCAAATTCTTTGACGGGTTCCCAAATGCCAGGCTTTTTCCAGCCGGAAACAGTGACTCCGTCGCCAGAATACTTCACCAGGGAGTATCTACAACACCACCAACATGCACTGCCTGCCAGCGCTACTCCTTCCGCAATGTCTAATTGCCTGCAGGACTCATCGGTCCACCCAAAGTTGAAAAGCTCCGTCTTTTCCAGTCGGCCTTACCGTCCGACTTTGGATACTGTAGCCGAACGTGCGAAAATGCGCCTTCAAGACGCCATGGTACAGTCGCACGAAACGGTGATTGTCAACCCAATAATTAACGTGCAAGAGCTCACGGGATACACAGGTGGGTGTACAGCTGCTAGTCTACGATGAAGCAGTGTGAGATAAAGCTTTCCTCGGCGTGCTGTGGTGTTTGCAATACGATAATACTAGGCTACCAGTGAAACTGTGCTTTTGTTTTAGATTTACGTTCCCACTATTTTAATGCCAATAATGAACAGAAACAAAGAAATCCACGCAGTGCTCTTTGTGTATACATTGCTTGCATTTCACCGGCAATGCGCTAAAGCATCATTGTCACTCACTTTTCACGTATCAGCACTACAGACTACAGTCAATTCTCGCGGCGGATGTAATTCGCTTTGTTGAGCAGAGTAGGTTCTCATGAACTGTTGACCTCACCATCCGCTTAATTTCAACTGAGTGTAACGAACGGTTCAGGCGTTGAAGTAAGTTTTGCGTCATTTACTGGACCGACAGATGGCATGTATCGGTGAGCTGCCACCGCGTCAGAAAAATTCGACTGTATTGCGCAAAACAAGGTTAAATCGTTCAACCGCCCTTTCAACAGAGACTTCACTCTTTTCCTTGCTTGTATTTGCACAGAAAATAGCAGTTTATCCCCTGTTGTTGATCAAATCATATTTTTTCGAAGGCAATGGCCCAATACAGCTGTGGCAGTTCTTGCTCGAACTCTTGTGTGACCCCACGTGTAAGCATCTCATCAAATGGACTGGAGAGAATTGGCAATTCAAAATGGAAGAGCCAGACGAAGTAGCCAAGTAAGTCCCAAAACCTTGTGTTACATTCCAGAACTGCTTGCTGTGTTCGCTGCAATCGAAATCGATTCCAACTACGAGCAGTCCTTCGGGTTGGAACATCCAATTAAAGTTTTTGAGTACGACTTTCCTCCACTTGTTCCCATTTGTAGTGAAACAAACTCAATGTTAAACTTTTGGGATCTTGAAGCAGTACTATATATCTATGAAGAAAATATGAAATAAGAAATATAGGGACAGATGTGTTGTTTAAAAGCTTCCTGAATTTACCAAAGTCCTGCAATCTGTGTTGTCAATGTCTTGGATAAGTTTTGGATTTACCTGGATATTATTATATGAGAATCTCAACAACTTTTTCTTTGTTCGGCTCGACAAACGAACAACTCACCTGCAAAAGTGAATTGTTAGGGAGGCATTTGTTGTTGAAAAGATTAAAAACCGGGTCATAATTTGTGTCTACCGTATTTATTCGCTTATAAGACGGGTCCCATCTTCACTTGGGAGATTGTCGATATTCTGTTTAGACTCGTTCATAAGACGAAGGAAGGAAAGTAGGTAACAAGAGAAACACATTTCAGTATCAAAGTACGTTTATACTAACTTTTAAACCACATTTCTTCTGAGTATTAAAACAGTTTATACAAACTGCACTGTAATAGAACACAGCAAATCAGTATGCAAGTTATGAAATTCAAAAGCCTTCAAATTATTCGTTGTCGCTGTCTCCAAAAAGTTCGTAAAACTGCTCCTCGGACAATCCATCATCGCAGTGAACTATTTTCTATCTCTGTAGACCTCGCCTATAAGACGGGTCCCCCAATTTGACCCCGAAATCTCGATGAAAAATCCCCGTCTTTAATTGCAAGAAACTATCTTCGTAATAATTAAGCATCTTAATAAAAACCATAAAAAGTCGTACTGTATTTGCCCTGTATTTACCAGGATCGATGATAAACACATGCATGATAGGCGTGCATGTCACACTCAAATATTGCGTGGTGGTTTTGCTTACATCCATTCGCGGCTGTTGTCACTGCGTGGTCATACAGTACGTTTTCATCAGAAAAAGGTTTGCTGAGGCTTTATAATTAAGGCTACTCCATCACAACATGCTCGTAATCTTTCTTCAGGCAGGGTCGTACAGCAAGGGAAAAGAATGGCACACATGCGTGATAGTTATGTCGGGCAAGGAAAAAGCATCAAGTACCTGCGAGACAAAACAACCTGTAATTATTTCGAGGCGAGATTTTTCCAAAACATCCAGAAAACTTACCTAACATCGAAAAGTTGTGGCAAGGGCGCACGCAAGGAGGGGTTGGGGTTAAAACCTCCCCCTTGAGCTTGATATTTTACAAAAACTTTACTATCTTCGCAAAGGAGATTAATTGTTTTCGCATACTTTTTGCTTGTTAATTTGTGAACTTAATGCAAATACCACGGAATAAATTTACATGCAAATTTCAAGGAACATTGTAAATGGGCCAAAAAAGAAATAATTAGGTTTTCGTGGGAATCTGGGTTATCGTCTGCGTCCAGAAACCATCTCACCACATTTTGCAGACCTTTCGTCCACTCCACATGTTTAAGATCGTGTT